>Ga0210377_10000024_pt1 | contig 151751 bp, 135 predicted proteins | sample PLM4_65_b1redo_FD_155480 | JGI IMG/M metagenome (GOLD analysis project Ga0210377, IMG submission 155480) | Groundwater sediment microbial communities from an aquifer in East River, Colorado, USA - PLM4_65_b1 redo | ecosystem: Environmental > Terrestrial > Soil > Riparian zone | place: USA... | reverse complement strand
CCCAGCCGTGAATAATAAAAACGCGTTTCATTCAATAAATCTTACAATCTCTTCGGCGGTTTCCTTGGATATACATTCAGCTGAATGAAATTACCGGTTCAGCCACGCAGAGTCATACCATTGCTTGGCGATGGCTCCTAATGTTACGAGAAAGAATGCGAAACCCACGATCCAGCCTGCAAATGGCACGAGATATACGACAAACAGCGCGATGGTACCCAAAAGGGCCGTTTTCCAATTAACCGGAGCCGGATCACGCTTCATGGCAACTTTTGCCAGCCAACTGCCAAACAGAATACCGGAGCCGACAGCTGATAATATCATCCACGCAATATAGCCGAATAAGGCGAGTATCGCGATAGGAATGCCGACAACGGTGAAGCCTACCAGAATGATTGCGACCGGAACCACAATCATAACGAGAAATCCACGCAAAAGGCTTGGCCAAAAATTGTTGATTCCCTGGTGAACGACACGCGGCGCTTTCGTTTTAAAGATGAGCACCAGAAGAATCGCGGTAACGATAGCTAACAACAGCTTCGCAAAGAATGAAAACACAAGGAGTAGACCGAAGGATTGTTGTCGATCAAATCGTTGGATCTGATTGAAGGTAGTCGTCCCCGCGATACGCGCCCCTGAAGCGATAGCAGCCTCTTTTTTTGATTTGTATGAGAGGTTCCCGGCAACTACGGCAGTATCGCCAAGTGTAACTTGGCCCGAAGTGATATTTACGTTTCCGTTCACCCGGCCATCAACGATGACTTGCCCGCCGGCCACCACCAGGTCACCGCTCACCACAGAGCTGGATGTTAGATGGACCTGTCCGCCAGCAACAAATAAATCATCAGCGATGGTTCCGTCTATTGAAACATTACCTCCGGCAACACGGGCATCATCGCCTACCGATCCACCGAGGTTGATTGTCCCGCCGGCGAGGATTGCATCCTCCGCAACATCGCCAGTCACGGAGAGATTGCCCCCGGCGGCCACCAGATCACCTGAAACCACACCGGAAACGGTAATCGTTCCTGACGCAACGTACAAATCGTCCGCCATCGTTTGTCCCCTGGCTAACGAGTAACTGTCGCCCGCTTTAAACGTAGCCGCCGTTGCAACTATCGGCCACACCAATAACACTGAAACCAAAACCAAACCAATGAGTTTTTTCATATATCATAATAATATTCTTTTTCAAAACTGCTTACAAGTCTGATAAGAAAGCTCATCATGCCTCTCGGCAAGGCGGGCTTTCGGGGAGTTTTATGAGAACTATTCGTAGCGAAGAGCGCGAATTGGGTCGAGACGGCTGGCTTTGAGCGATGGGAGCGCGCCGGCGATGAGCGCCAGCGCAACACCTCCGGCAAAGATGCCCAGGAATGGCAAGATAGGAAACGCGAGCAGTTGAAAGCCGACGAAGTCTTTTAAGAAGGTGTTCGTGGCAACACGATTGCCTATTAAGCCGACGATGATGCTCGAACCAATGCCGAGAGCTGAACCCCAGAAGCCGATGCTTGCCGCTTCAAGCGAGAAAATCGTAAAAATCGTGCGGCGGTTGGCGCCGAGCGCTTTCATAAGTCCGATTTCCGAGGTTCGTTCGTTGACTGCCATGAACAGCGTATTCACGATGCCGAAAGTCGCGGCCAACAGCGCGATGGCGCCAAAGACGTTTAATACAATCAAAATGGTATTGATGACAGTTCCAACCGTGCCGACTCGGTCTTCCAGTGTCATTGCACTATACTTCTGATCTTCAAAAAGCTTTTTCAAATTTTCTTGTTGAGAGGTAGTATACGAATTATCAAACCGAATGAATAACGCGGGATACCGCTCAACTCCGCCAATTGATTGAGCGCGATAAATCTCCCTCGCGAATTCTTCGCTGATACTCGAGTCGATGTTGCCAACCAGAGAACGTTCCTGGACGCCAACAATGACCAGCGACCGCTCGATTAAACGGTCCGCGGTGTCCTTATACCCAACGATTAATTCTTTACCAATGGCATCTTGGGCGGATGAAAAGCCAAACGGTGTTACATAGCGGGCGGGAAGAGTTATGGCATAGACTTGTCCGGGCTTGAGTGTTTCACCTGCTGACATTTCGATATTGAAGCCCTGAACATACTGCGAGCCGGTCGCTTGGAATTTTGCATCGTTGCGCCGAATATATTCAAGGTGTGCGTCATACAGCGGGATAACATTTTTAACTCCCGCAACTAAAGCAACTTTATTAATGTCGTCTTGCCCTAGGAATGAAATATTAAATTGGCCCAACTGCCTATCAGGATCATATTCAAGTACATCATTGCTTACGGGATTGCTAAATGCCTGCTTAGCTTGGATAAGCATTACATCCTTAGCGCCGAGGTTGCCCAGCTGGCGGTCAACGTACTCGCGGATACCGCTTCCCAAGCCATTGGTAAGCGAAATCGCAAAGACACCGATGAATACGGCGCCAACGGTCAACAGCGTACGGAGTTTTGCGCGAAAGAGGTTGCGTTGAGAAATTTTTAATTTATCTGAAAATTTCATAGTTATACAATAACTCCGTCTTTAATGGTGATAGTGCGGTCGCACAGTTTCGCCAAATCAGGATCATGAGTTACTAAAATCAGCGTGATGCCGCGGGACTTCTGGAGATCCAAAAGGATGCCCATAACATTCGAACTGTTCTCGGTGTCGAGGTTTCCCGTCGGCTCATCGGCAAAGATAACTTCCGGCTGGGTAATAAGCGCGCGGCCGATACAGAGACGCTGTTTTTCTCCCCCTGAAAGCTCAACGGCTTTCTGCTGGGCTTTTTCTTCGAGCCCCACTGCCTTAAGCATTTCCAACCCTCGTTCGTTGCGATCTTTTTTTGAAATGCCCATGATCGCCAACGGCAAAGTCACATTTTCAAGACACGTATCGCGGCCATTCAAGAAAAACTGCTGGAATACGAATCCAAATTTTTTATTGCGGAGTGCATCGATCTCAACTTGGGACAACAGAGAAGTAGGTTTCCCATCAACAACGAGCTCTCCTGAAGTAGGTCGGTCAAGTGTGGCAAGAATGTGCATCAACGTTGATTTGCCGCTACCCGATTTGCCGATGATAGCGACACTGGTGCCCTTGCGGATTGCCAATGAGACGCCCTGCAATGCGTTCGTATTGCTTTCGTAAGTCTTGGTTAGGGCATGAGTTTCAAGAACTATCGGTTCACGCACCGAAGGCTCTATGAGTGCGCGAAGACCTGTCTCCATGAGAATAGAAGCCCATCCCGCTCGTTCTAACTGTTGAACAATCTCCGCGTCAGAGAGGCCAATATATCGCGCATCTCGTATGTATTGTATAAGTTCGAGGGTTATCATAAGTCGCCATATTTTATCAAAGTTTCTACCTATTGTCAACGCTGGAAAATATCCTTAAAAACCCTTAAGATACCCTCGTAATGAAAAAAACTTTCGTAGTAATCATAATAGTTATTATTGCCGCACTATTTTTTTGGTTTCTCGCTAAGAAAGGCGTGGCGCCAGAGCCACTAGAAACAGGCAAAAACGCCAGCCCGAGTCCATCGGTAGGCGCGATAACTAATGGCAATAAAGTTACCTGGGTTGCGCCTATTAGCAATGCCCGTGAGCGCATCACCAAAAAACCATTTGACATTTTCGTGTCTCCTGCCGATTCGCCAGTCAGTCCGGAAAAATTTACCGGTTATCATACCGGCGTTGATTTTGAAATATTTTCCGGCGAAGAAAATTCCTCTGTATCTGTGTATGCAATTTGTAGCGGTCCCCTGCTTGAGAAAATTACGGCGAGCGGATATGGCGGCGTCGCTGTTCAAAAATGCGAACTAAACAATCAACCGGTTACCGTAGTATACGGGCACGTAAAGCTTTCGAGCATTGTCATAAAATCCGGTCAGCAACTTAAAGCAGGCGACAAACTTGCCGTTTTGGGCGAGGGATTTAGCGCAGAAACCGGAGGAGAGCGAAAGCATTTGCACATCGGCATACATAAAGGCGCTGGCGTGGAGTTGCGGGGATATGTGCAAAACCCTGACGAATTAACCAGCTGGATAAATCTTGCCGACTATATACGATAGCGTATGAAATGGAAACATCCGCCAATTATTAAAATTTACGAAGCTTTAGGCTCGGTTGCCGACGGCCGGGTAGAGGTTTCTGGCAATACCGCTAAAGTGTTTTCATCGAGCGGTAATAAATTTTACGTAGTTTCTTACGACCCGAAAAAAACAAGCCATTATGGCCAATGATAATGGCTCATATTGGAAGGGTTATCTCGGGTATCCATCTATTGCCTTTCTTTTCAAGATTGGCTTGCTTGAATTCCGTCCGAATTTAGCAAATCTTCTGAAAGGAATCCACTGGAAAGACATAAATCAAAAATTTAAGAATGATTTCGGTAAGACGCTAACATATATTGAGACATTTTTAGATCCGAAATATAAGAAGAGTCTCGCAGATTACGTAAAAATTGTTGATGAGAAAATTAGCGCACTTGATCTTGGCTTACTTGGCACCAAAACTACTCCTCCAGAAGGTTACTAAGCATCATGAAAATCAGAGAAAATATATCTTTAGCCCCCTACACCACGTTTAAGATTGGCGGCAAGGCTAAGTTTTTTATCGAAGCAAAGCACGTGGACGACGTAAAGGATGGGATCAAATTTGCAGAACAAAATGATCTGCCTTTTTTTATTTTAGGTGGCGGAAGTAATATTTTAATCTCCGACAAAGGTTTTCGGGGCCTCATTATTCGGGTCAGTATCCGGGGAATTCAGCGTGACAAAAATACTCTTCAGATTGGCGCCGGCCACAACTGGGATAGCGTTGTTGCGTATGCCGTTCGCGAGAATCTCTCGGGCATTGAAAACCTCTCGCTTATTCCCGGAACTATGGGAGGAGCCGTGTTCCAAAATATCGGGGCATACGGCACCGAACTGTCGGATGTTATCGCATCCGTTGTCGTATTTAATACGACAACGGAAAAAATAGAAAAACTTTCACTTAAAGCGTGCCATTTCGGATATCGCAAGAGCATTTTCCAAGAGTATCCCGGCAAGCTGGTTATTCTAAAGGCGACGATAAAGCTATCTTCAAAATTCAGACCTAATCTTTCATATCCCGATATTAAAGAATATTTCCACGATCGAGCCGCCACTCTTAGCGCAATAAGAAAAGCTGTCGTCAGTATCCGTCAAGCGAAATTGCCGTATCCCGACACGATAGCCAACGCAGGGTCATTTTTTAAAAATCCGATTATTTCCAATGCCCGAGGCACAACGCTGATGAAAAAACATCCGGAATTGAAACAAAAGAAGGCAAGGGGCGGCATCAAACTTTCCGCCGGACAACTCATCGAACTCGCCAAATGGAAGGGCAGGCGGACAGGCAACGTCGGGGTATCCGATAAACACTCACTGGTGTTGGTAAATTATATTAATGGTACGGCTAAAGAAATCGTAAAGCTTGCCCACAAGATTCAAAATAGCGTACTTAGGCGATTTAGTGTTCGCCTTGAACCGGAAGTTGTAATCCTGAATTACAAACCCGCCCGCCGATAGGCGGCAGGTAGGGCGTATAGTCATTGGAACTGTTATTTTTTAGTATATTAGTATATAATGAGCTCAAGTATTAACTAAGATTTATGTTTATGGATAAATTCATTGAGCAGTTGGATCTGTATTTTGGTAAGAAGGCGCCTCAATTGCCAAAGGGCCTAAAGGAGTTCCTCGTCAAAGTCGCACCATACTTAGCAATCATTAGTGTTGTTCTCTTCGCTGTTAGTATCTTTCCCCTTCTCACTGCCGGTTTCGGCTCCTTAGGGGCGGTTGGATATTACGGCGCCGGATTCTCGAGAACAGACTTGTTTGTCCATTTGATAGTGTCGGTTATTGTTTCGGTAATCTATCTTATGGCCATTCCGGGGCTCTTTAAAAGATCAATTCGCTCCTGGAACCTTATCTTCTACGCAACGCTCATTACCGCCATTGGTAGTTTACTTACTTTAAGCATTGCCAGTCTTATCCTCGGTTTACTCATCGGATTCTATGTGTTGTTCCAGGTTCGGGCATACTATACGGGACAACATCAATAGAGCAAACACCTCTCCGTCGCTGTTCTAAGCTTTGTGGTGTAAAAATACAATGAAAAAGATGAAGATAGCCCTGCTAGCTCCGATTTGGATTCCGGTACCGCCAAGAACTTACGGCGGTATTGAGTTAATGTTATCCTCGCTCACCGAAGAATTAGTAAATCGGGACTACGATATTACCCTTTTCGCCTCCGGCGACTCAAAAACATCGGCAAGGCTAATTCCTTTAACAGAAAAAGGAATTTGGCTGCAAAAAGAATTGCGGAGTCCCCATGCTTACATAACTACCGCGATTGAAAGAATTTCCAGACACCAAGATTCTTTTGATTTGTTCCACAATCATTTTGATTTTTTTATGTTCCCGCTCTGTCTTTCAAAAACGATACCGATTTTAACCACCCTTCATCGTCCAATGGACCCCGTAACCATCCAGGCTTATAAAACTTATAAAGAAATAAAGTTCTGCGCCATTTCTCATGACCAGCGGTTAAGCGCCGAAGAGAATGGAATTCCAATATTGGATGTCGTCCATAATGGAATTGCTCCCGAAAAATATATATTTAAGGAAACGGCTGGGAATTATTTCATGTATCTTGGCCGAATTAATAAGGAAAAGGGAATTGTTGACGCCATTAATGCTTCAAGAGAAGCGGAAGTAAAACTTTTAGTCGCGGGAAATATCGTTGGCGGTGATGAGTGGAATTATTTTCAACATGAAGTTCAGCCGTTGCTTAATGAGGAAAATATTAACTTTGTCGGTCAGCTGGATTTTAATGAAAAGGTAAGATTGCTTGGCGGCGCAAAAGCTCTGCTTTTCCCGATTGACAGGCGAGAACCATTTGGCCTCGTTATGATTGAGGCAATGGCCTGCGGCACGCCGGTGATCGCTTACCGGCGCGGTTCGGTGCCCGAAGTAATTCAGGATGGAAAAACCGGTTTTATCGTCGAAACAAAAGAAGAAATGATCGAGGCTATTAAAAAAATTGATACCATCAAACGAAAAGATTGCCGCATACACGTTGAACAAAATTTTACCTTAAAGCAAATGGTTGATAAATATGAGAAAATTTATAAAAAGTTAATTTAATCCGTTCGTATGAAAAAATTACGCATTGCTCAAATCGCTCCACTTTGGATAACCATTCCCCCTCTAAAATATGGCGGGATCGAAAGAATTATTGCCATGCTTTGCGATGAATTGACTGATAAAGGACACGAGGTGACACTTTTTGCTTCACCAGGATCAAACACCAAAGCAAAACTAATCTCGGTTTTTGACAAGCCTCTTCTTGATGCCAACATTCCCTGGTCCAATCCGATTTGGAACCTTCGCAATCTTTCTCTAGCCACAGAAATGGCCAATGCGGGCAAATTTGATATTGTCCATTCACATCTTGATCTTTGGACGCTCTTTTTTCACAACCTCACAAAAACTCCGGTAATTCACACGATGCACAACCCGCTTTACCGAACAAACGCAGAAGCAAGTAAGGACGACCGCCTGCGTCTTTTTACGGAAGAGGCAAAAAGGACAAACATCGTTTTTATCAGTGAATCAGCCAGGGATCAAGCGATGGTAAAATTTTTAGAGAAGTGGGTAAAAATTATTTATAACGGCATAAACCTGTCGCATTTTAAATTTAACGAAAAAGGCGGAGAACATTTTGTCTGGATCGCCAGAATGAATAAACATAAAGGAGTAGAAAATGCTATTGCCGCCGTAGAAAAACTGGGCGCTAAATTGCTTTTAGCGGGTCGCATTGATCCAACCCAGACGGAGTATTTTGAAACCTACATCAAACCTCATCTCAACGAAAAAATTCAATATGTCGGCGAATTAACGGAAGAACAACTTTCTGACTTCTATGGGCCCGCAAAAGCCTGCCTTTATCCAATTGAATGGGAAGAGCCATTTGGCCTTGTGGTGGCCGAATCAATGGCCTGCGGCACGCCGGTGATCGCTTACCGTAGAGGTTCGATGCCCGAACTGATCGAGGACGGAAAAACGGGTTTTGTAATTGACAGCAACCTGGACTTATTAATTGAAGCGATGAAGAAAATTGACCAAATTGATCGAAGATTGGTGCGGCGGGGAGTCGAAGAAAAATTCAGCAAAGAACAGATGGTTGATAATTATGAAAAAGCTTATTACGAATTATTATCATGAAGAAACTTAGAATTGCGACAATGGTTACCGGTCATTTCACTACTCCTCCGCCAAAAGGAGTAGTTTATGCTCCTATGGATATCGCCGTTGAAGTGAGTGAAGGTTTGGTCAAAAAAGGACATCGGGTTGATTTTTATGGCCCCGAGGGGACGAAGGTCAAAGTAACCAATGTTATTTCGGCCGGGTTGAAGGCGTTAAATCAGCCGGCGGGTGAAAGTATTACTAAAGGACAAAACGTAGGCGGCGCAGAGGTCAATAAGATTTTCAATCTTTGGGACCAATATCTCATCGCAAAGATGTTTGAGGCGGCGGAAAAACGAAATTATGACTTGCTTCATATACATCCGCCTGATCGGGCTCTGCCTTTAGCCCTTTCTCACCCGAAAATCCCAGTTTTTTATACGCTTCATGACCCGATTTATCCCTGGAAGGCAGAAGTCTTTTCTATGTTTGCCAGTTCAAATCAGCATTATATTTCTATCAGCGACGCCCAGCGCGAACCCGCCCCTGATTTAAATTATACGGCCACGATTTATAATGGCATTGATTTGAATGCATTTCCGTTTTCCGAGAGCCACGATGATTATTTACTTTTTACCGGCCGCCTTCAGCCGGAAAAAGGTTTAGCTGAAGCGGTTCAAATCGCAAAAATGACCGGTGAGAAACTTTTAATCGTCGGCCCGCCGGTAACCGGCGCTTATTGGGATGAGAAAGTTGCCCCTTATCTTAATGAAAAAATTCAATATATTGGTTTTGTGCCGCGGGAAGAGCTTTTTAAATATTATCAGCGAGCTAAAGCCACTCTAGTGCCAATTCAGTGGGAAGAACCGTTTGGATTGATATTGACCGAATCAATGGCCTGCGGCACGCCGGTGATCGCTTTTGAAAGAGGATCGATTCCTGAAATTGTCATAGAAGGGAAAACTGGTTTCATAATTAAAGATAATAATTTAGAAGTTATGGCTGACGCCGTGAAAAAAATTGATCAAATCAAAAGAATTGATTGTCGAAAGCATGTCGAGCAAAATTTCAGCACTCAGCGCATGATAGACCGCTACGAGGAGGTTTTTTTAAAGGAATTGAACTAGCCATAGAGATACGCTATGATGGAGAAATCAACTAATTAATAACGCCATGGAACAAAATATGCCAGAAGAACGTATGGGAATTTCGAAAGTAGTCATCGTTATAGTCATTCTCCTTATTGCGGGAATAGTATATTGGGTAATTAATTCCCGAGAGTCCTCCTCTCCGACACTGGGTATAAGCCCGACAACGACTCCTATCGTTACACCGACCGTATCACCTACCAAGAGTGGAACACCGACAACGACTCCTACAAATCAAAGCGCCGTAAAGACATTCACCGTCACTGCGAGCAATTTCGCCTTTTCACTTAAGGAAATAAAAGTAAAGAAGGGCGATAATGTGAAGATCATCCTCCAGAATACCGGGGGCACGCATGACTGGGTAATCGATGAATTCAATGCGCGTATAGCCCAGATTGGAAACGGCCAGACCGCCACGGTGGAATTCACCGCCGATAAGACTGGCCGGTTCGAATACTATTGTTCTGTCGGCACTCATCGCGCCATGGGCATGAAGGGAACGCTCATCGTTGAATAGTGTATGACGCTCAAAGGACTTTTGTGGTTAAATTCTCGAAGAGGTTTCTTTTAGTGTTACGCCTTGGGCGAATATGGGGGTTGACAATTTAATATTTCTGATATATAATTAACTTCCTCAATAGATTCTCTGGTAGCCAGCAGCGCATCCGGCGTCTCTTATGGGAATTATGGCAACAAGAAATTTTAGCCGACCATCTTTCGGTCGCCGACCGAACTTCAGACGAGCTCGCCCTTCATTTTCCCGAGGCGGTTTTAAGGGTCAAGGAATCGACACATCCCGCTTCATCAATAAAGCAGTGATCACCGAACAAGTCGAACATTTCATACCCGAGCACGCGTTTACTGATTTTGCCGTTGATGAACGGCTCAAAGCGAACATTCTGATTAAAGGCTACGGCACGCCTACGCCAATCCAGGATAAAACAATCCCCCATATCCTCCGCGGATCAGACATCGTCGGCGTTGCCAATACCGGCACCGGCAAAACGGCCGCCTTCCTTATCCCCTTGCTTCATAAAGTTCTTTTGAATCCGATGGCTAATATCCTTATCGTTGTCCCTACGCGTGAGCTGGCTATCCAGATCGACAAAGAACTTCAAGACTTCGCAAAAAATTTGCGGATTTTTTCCGTCTGCTGTGTCGGAGGAGCAAGTATCGGCCGCCAGATTTCGGAGTTGCGCCGCGGAGGCAATTTCATTATTGGCACGCCCGGACGACTAAAAGACCTCATCGAGCGCCGACACATCAATCTCTCTAAATTTAAAACAATCGTGCTAGATGAAGCTGACCGCATGCTTGATATGGGCTTCATCGCCGATATGCGCTTTCTCATGGCCGGCATGCCATCGCCTCGCCACACGCTTTTCTTCTCTGCTACCATCTCTCATGAAATTGAAGGCTTAATCCGAGAATTTCTTCGCGATCCGGTTCGTATTTCAGTGAAAACACATGATACTCCAACGAACGTGGACCAAGATGTCGTGAAAATCAGCAAAGGAGACACCAAACTCAATGTGCTGTTTAATCTCTTATCGCAGTCGGAATTTAGCAAAGTGCTTATCTTTGGCAGAACTAAACATGGCGTTGACAAGCTTTCTCACGTCCTTGTGCAAAAAGGCTTTAAGGCAGAATGCATTCACGGCGATAAAAACCAATCTCGACGCCAGAAAGCTCTTGATCTGTTTAAGCGCGATCACGTTCAGATTTTGGTTGCTACCGATGTCGCCGCTCGCGGCCTTGATATCGCCGGCGTCAGCCATGTCATTAACTATGACCTCCCGGCAACCTATGATGATTACATACACCGCATCGGACGAACCGGGCGCGCAGGACAAAAAGGAAAAGCGATTACGTTTATCGAGTAAGATATACCCTATAATCTATGAACATCAAAACGGCTGTTTTCGTTAAGGGCATCAATGGCACAGATCCGATCCTCGATGACGGGCGACCTCAAGTCGCCTTTATTGGCCGTTCAAATGTCGGCAAATCCAGCGTCATTAATTCCCTGACTGGCCAAAAGGATCTGGTTCGTTCAAGTCCTCGTCCTGGAAAGACTCGCGAAATAAATTTCTTCCTCGTAAACAATAAAGCCTATTTCGTCGATCTTCCCGGTTATGGTTATGCGCGCATGTCTCCCAAGGAAAAAGAGCACCTCCAACGATTAATCCTCTGGTATCTTGTCGATGAAAAAATCGCCGATCAAACAGTCGTACTTATCATTGACGGCAATGTTGGACCTACGGGCATGGATTTGGAAATGCTCCTCCTGCTTCAAGAGCATAATCTTGAGATCATTGTCATTGCTAACAAAATGGATAAACTCAAAAAGGGCCAACAGGCCAAGCGCCTCGCAGAACTCCAAGACCAACTCGGCGTTGAACCGATCCTTCCCTACTCCGCCGAAACTCATGACGGTCGCGAAGCGCTGCTAAGAATCTTACTTGAGGCAAACTGAACAATGTACTATCTGTATCTTCTTCAATGCAGTGACGGCAGTATCTACACCGGCATCACAACTGATGTAAAACGAAGATTTACTGAACATAAAACCGGCGAAGGCGGCCGGTTCACTCGGTCTCGCAAAGTGACGAAAATTTTATATACTGAACGGTTCGACACTCGCAGCCAGGCGCTTAAGCGTGAAGCGGAAGTTAAAAGCTGGCATCGAACGAAGAAACTTGAATTAATTAAAAAGGGATGACTACCGCGTAAGTTCCATAATCGCGAGCTCCAACGGCAACTGCGGAATCGGCGAAATCTTCATGTCGTTGCGGACATTTGTGAATACTGCGAGCATTTTTAGAAGGTGCTGGCCGTCGATCTCATTCGCCAGATCAGCAAGCCTTTTCCCCGAATCCCCACTTGGTTCTTCGCCCATTGAGGCGAGTACCGCGGGACTTATTTTTTTTATCATCACTTTGCGGAGGTATTCAAGAAACCCTTTCGCAAAATGCTCGAGATTGTGCCCAGAATGATAGATCTGCTGGACAAATCCAAGAGCCAGCGAGCGTTCGTTATGAATAAGATAGCCAAGGAAATCAGGATTCATATGCTCTGGAATCAAACCGAGTATCAGCGTCGCCTTAGCAATAGTAATTTGCTCTTTATCGCCAAACGAGGAGAGTAACTTTGATAGCGCTACTTCCGCGTCACGAAGTGCGCCGTCCGACGAAGACGCGATAGAAGCAATGACGGTATCGTCCACAAGTGCTTTCTCGGCTCTTACGACCATAGTGAGCTTCTCGGCAATTTCTTTGCCGGTGAGCTTCTTGAAATCAAACCGCTGTACGCGCGAAAGGACGGTAGGCAGAATTTTCTGAGGATCGGTAGTAGCCAATACCAGGACAACGTGCGCTGGCGGCTCTTCCAGGATCTTCAAGAGCGCGTTGAATGCCTCTTTGGTGACCATGTGCGCCTCGTCAATAATGAAAACCTTATAACCGCCGCTAGCCGCCGCCACAGCGGCTGAATCTTTCAAATTGCGGATCTCGTCAATCCGGCCATTGGATGCGCCATCAATTTCAATAAGATCCAGAGAGCGTCCTTCACTGATTGCAAGGCAACTCTCACACGTATTGTCCGGTTCGCCGGATTTTGCGCGATGTTTACAATTAAGGGCTTTTGCCAGGATGCGCGCTAATGTTGTCTTTCCCGTCCCCCGCGGTCCGGAAAATAGATATGCATGGCTTAAGCGCCCGCTCGAGAGAGCGCCTTTGAGCGTTTGAACAACGTGTTGCTGACCAACTACTTCGTCAAATAATTGAGGTCGATACTTTCGATAAAGCATGCGATATTTGCCTGTGAGTAGACGAACAGTGCAAATATCAGCACCCCGCCCTCTAGGCCATTATACGTTTTATGTGTCCACGCCACGCACTTCCGTAGTATTTCAGCTTTCGCTCGCGATTCCGAGCCAGTCTTTCAGAACTATATACCTCACAGTAGACAAGACTACACTGCCATTTTGTTCGGTGTTCGACAAGCATTCGCTTTAGATTACCAGTGTATCCAATGTGCCACTTTTTGTCATTACCTCGCTGTAAGATATAGACATAGCGCATAGAGGGCGGGGTTAACGTCGCGTAGCTCCGTTAAACACAAGCAACCTAAAGCCTACAAAGTTGAAGATGAGGGCCACGGCGGAACCGGCGATGGCGGAGATGTTTGCCCATCGGACCGCTGAAAGCCCGAAATTATCTGTACCCAAGCTGAAAACGACGGTAAATACGAGCGTATTAATTACAAGACTCAACAGGTTTATGGTAAGAAACTTTCCAATCTCGGATGCCCCAGCCTTGCCATTGGTTTGAAAAACCCATGTCTTATTCCAGAAGTAGCTGTGCGTTGACGCCACCAAAAATGCCGCCGCCTTAAAGAACGATAATGTTGTGCCTTCGGTGATACTGGAAATGGAGATAAGCAGATTCAAGGTACCGAAATCGACAACGGCATTTGTAAAACCGATAGTTGCGAATTTACCAAATTGATTAAAGAATGCCAGCCAGCGGCCCAGGATATATCCGAATTGGACTCCGATCATCCATAAAACAGGAATAAACACCACCAAGCTTATCCAGGGAATACCGAACAGCGGCTCAATCTTTAAAAAGAGCAAGATTTGCCATGAGATAAAACCGGCTGTTAATCCGGTAATAAGCGCGGAGATAATATCCTTATGAGTTAATTTCATGGTATAGCGGACGTAATAGTCTGCTGATAGCTCGATCGGATCGCATTCTCCACATCGGCTCTCGGTTGGCCGTACTTTCTTTCGGAAAGAATTTTAAGAGCCTTCGCAATCGCAGGATGCGGCGGCTTTTCCTGAATCGTTTTAATGTTGAATGGCTGGCTTGTTTGGTTCTGTATCAACAGTTTAACATGAGCTTGAAAATTATCTATGTTGAGAAGATCCTGAACGCTGAATACGGGTTCGAACTGATTTTTCAAAAACTCCGCGTCATCGGCTCCCACTCTGAATGCCACCATGGAACCGACATTTCCAAACACCGCATTCTTGATTTCATCGCGCAACTGCTTGATGTACTGATGCGCGATCACGAGATTAAGGCGATACTTGCGGGCTTCTGAAAGAATCGTGGCAATACTTTCCGTCGTAACGGTTTGGAATTCATCAATATATAAGTAAAAATCCTTGCGTAAGTTTTCTTCCACATCTACGCGCGATAACGCCGCCATGAGTAACTTACCCACAACCACCATTCCCAACAGGTACGCGTTAATTTCGCCGATCTGACCTTTGGAAAGGTTCACAATAAGAATCTTCTGCTCGTCGATGAGCTCTCGGAAATTGAACGCGCTGCGAGGCTGGGCGATGATCGGTCGCAAGTAATCATTCGCCAAAAATGGATTAAGTTTTGAAGTGACATACGGAGCCATATTGGCCAGCGCCGCGTCGCCCCCGGCTTTTTCCGCTTCCTGCTCCCAAAAATTCTTTACGAGCGGATTTGTTTCTTGCGCTAAAAGCGATTTGCGGTATCCGGCATCGGTCAGCACGCGCGGTATCGCGGCGAGCGTCGGCATAAAGTGAGCAATACCGGTATGAACGGAGCCATTCTCTTCAAACTTCCGCTGATAAATATCCAAAAGAAGCAAAATGCTATTTTTGAAATACTGTTCGAACATCGGTCCGAAAGCTTCCGGAACACCTTCATAGAGTGATTTCACGATCGCGAGAACCTCGTTGGCAACAAATGTTTTTTGTTCAGGCTTCGTCGGGTCGAACTCCAGCATGTTCAAGCCGAGCGGGAATTCAGTGCTTCCGGGATTAAAATACACGATGTCATCAGCGCGTTCTTTAGGTATCATCGAAAGGACATATTCGGCAAGTTCGCCATGCGGATCGATGATACAGACACCTTTGCCGTTATTAATATCCTGGACGATCATGTTTTTTATCAGCGAAGACTTACCGGTGCCCGTCTGTCCTACAACATACATATGCCGGCGGCGGTCATCATCGCCTACGCGGACCATTTTTTCATCACCGCGAAAATTACTCGTACCAATCACCACCCCGGAGTCGGGCAAGTTTAACGGCGGCTCGGCGACTTTTGCCTTGAGCATTTTGATCTTGGGCGCCTGCATGGTCGGCAGAGGGAAATGATAGATACTCGTCAACTCTTCACTCGAAAGAAATATCGTCTGCTCATTATCAAATATACGGAAAGAGAAATTAAAGACCAGATCTTCGAGAGCTTTCTTCCGAAGCTTTACAAGCTCCAAGCTATTGCGCTCCGGAGCTCCGAATTGCACGAATGCCCCACCGGCATCATTGAGAATCTGCTCGGCGCGGGGCTGATTATCGGCGGAGGCCAGAATGCGGATATTAACATCATAGAGCGGCCGCGAGGCCTTACTCTGAAGCGCCTCAACTATCTTGGCCTCAAATGGCGTCATGGTCTTCTGGGTTTCAACGTTCACATCGGATTTTTTCTTCTTTCCCTGTTTCGCCAGCATAAGCGCTTTATTAAAATCGTTGCCAGCTTGCATTTCATGAGCGACTTTCTGGGAAAGCGCGCGGATATTTTCCCGATGCGATGGCCGGATAAGAATCTGGATAGCCGCCCCCTCGCCCTCACGCTGTAATTTAGAAAGGGTGTTTACGACACCGCCCAACGGATCAGATTCGAGATCGTTGTACGTACGCAACGGCAGAATGGGACTGGCTTTCTGCTTGAGATACGTTCCCGCCACAACGCCTTGAGGATTAAAGATATTGTAATCCTTCACGCGCAACACTTCGGCGACAGGATATAGGCCATGAACTTGCTGTTGAAAAGTCTGCTCATAACTCCGAGGAACGGCAATATAAAAGTGGATTTCTTCGCCGATATGGTGCACCGCCATCTCAAGAGCGAGGTACGGCTCACCGTAGGCAAATTTATTCCAACCGGTGGCATGGATGCTGGTGAAGGAAGCATACAGCTGTTCCATTACCGCGATCAGCTCCTTTTCAGGCTTCGGATTCGACTCGGAATCCTTACCGCGAGGCAATGTAATCAGGAAGAGCGACATATTAAGCGCGCGAGCTACGGCCCCTTTGGAACGAACCGCTCCCAGAATAATAAGAACTGCCGAACTCAAGATCAGCAGAACGAGCGCATAGGTTATAAGAAGAATGGGAGACACGTATTATTTCGGTTGCTCGACTTTCTTGCGGGCAACCAGCTCATCATAGAGTTCATCAACGAGGGCATCATGAAACGCATCAATCAACGCGGCATTATTTGTCTTTACGGCTTGGGTAATGGCATGCTTGAGGTTTTGGTTGAAGGCAATCGCCACCAGTGATTGGACCCGGCTACCCATTTCTGAAGAATTATCTGCGGGAGGTTCCGGTTCAGATACAACTGTTTGGTCATCCGATTGTGTCTGGGATTGCTGTTGGATTTGACCGCCGACAACATCGTGCAAAATCTCCTTTTCTTGAGTCTCTTTAATTGGTTCGGATTGTTCTTGCTCAAGCATCGTTTTCTTTTCCTGGAGCTCGTTTTCGAGGCTTGCGATCTCTTGTTCTAACGTTTCATTCATTATCTACAGTATACCATAAAAAATACGAGGTGTGGATAATAAAATGCCCATAAAGTGGTATAGTAAAATAGATTTAATGAAACATCTTCGAGAATTTACCATTGTTATTCTCATTATCCTCGTTGCTACTATTTTTCGGTTATATAAGCTCGACACATTCCCCCCGGGCTTATATCCCGATGAAGCGATGAACGGCAACAACGCCATCCAAGCCTACGAGACGGGTGAATATAAAATTTTCTATCCGGAAAATAACGGGCGAGAAGGACTGTTTATTGCGATTCAAGCGCTTTCCATTCAAGCATTTGGTAATATCGCTTATGCTCTGCGGTTTGTCTCCGCAATCGCTGGCATACTCACCGTCCTGGGTCTCTATTTCCTCGCTAAAAAACTGTTTAACTGGCAGATCGCGTCGATTGCCAGTTTTTTAATGGCCACATCTTTTTGGCATGTTACGTTTTCACGTATCGGCTTTCGCGCTATCATGGCTCCGCTTCTGATTGTGTGGGGCGCATATTTTTTTTGGAAAGGACTAAGTACTGCTCGCTGGCATCACTTTGCAATCAGCGCCATATTCTGGGGCTTGGGTTTTTATACCTACATTTCTTTCCGCGTCATGCCTGGGGCGATTATTGCCGCTCTTCTGGCATATTGGTACGCTATTAAAAAAGATTTCAGCCACGATCGTTATATCCATGCGAGAAATCGCATCACCCAAGGATTAGCCGTCTTCATGCTAGTGGGTGGCGTCGTGATTTTTCCCTTAGCATACCACTTCTACCTCCAGCCGGAAGATTTTCTCGGCCGTGTAACTCAAGTTTCCATATTCTCGCAAGATAATCCTTTGAAAATATTAGCCACGAATTTCGGCAAAACGCTGGGGATGTTTAATTTCGTCGGTGATCATAACTGGCGGCACAACTTCGCCGGGCGGCCCATCCTTTTCTTGCCCGTCGGCATTTTCTTCATTCTTGGATTTTTCAAAAGCATTCTCCGATTGGAAAGGAGCCGAAAAATGCACGGCCATTTTTCGCCGCCGCATGTTTTTTTATTTTCCTGGTTTTTCTTAGGACTGCTCCCCGTCATTCTTTCGGCAGAAGGCATCCCTCACTCTCTCCGCGCCATCGTGGTTGTACCGGTGGTATATATCTTCACCGCCGAAGGATTATGGTGGATTTTTGAGTGGTCACGCGACCATTATCGAGCGCGTAGCCGCCAGCAGAACTATCTTCCCTTTACGCATCATCATATCGCCCAAAGCACCCTTGCTATTTCCCTCGCCCTCGGCGCTTTTCTCTTGGCCGACGCGATTTACGAATTCAAGACTTATTTCTATGACTGGGGGCCAAACGAAACCGTGCGCGCTAATTTCAATCAAAATTACGTCGATATAGCTGACAGGCTCAACGCCTTGCCTCGTACAAAGGTAAAATATGTCTTGGTTAATGCGGGCGGCACACTGGTAAATGGCATCCCTATGCCGGCCCAAACTGTCATGTTTCTCACCGATACCTGGACGCCGGAAAAGCAACAGGCAAAAAATATCTTTTATTTAAATATGGAGCAGTATGCCCAGCGCCGATACCTTCCCAACGCGATTGTCATCCCGCTTGAGGAGAAAAAATAGTTCGACCCCTTCAATGCGTTCAGGGCAAACCAGCTCACTATAAATAATATGCATAAATTACAAAAATTCTTTCCTGTCGCCCTGATCACGTTCGCAGTTTTTTTTGCAATAATGAGCATGGTGAACGATTCGCAAATCGTCGATGAGATCCCCCATGTTGGCGCCGGCTACTCCTACCTCGTGAAGCATGACATGCGGCTTAATCCCGAGCACCCGCCGCTTCCCAAAGATCTAGCCGCACTGCCGCTCTTATTCATGAATCTGAAAGACACGGCGTTTTCTACCGCACATTGGGAGCAGGGCCTTAATGATCAGTGGGAGTTCGGCCGTAAGCTGATCTACAACTCGGGCAATGACGGAGATGCGATCAAATTCTTCTCTCGCTTGCCGATGCTGTTGTTTTATATTCTCGCCGCCATTATTATCTTTAAATGGGGCACCGAACTCTACGGAGACACCGGGGGCATGCTCGCGCTGATCATCTTTCTTTTCTCACCGACCGTCATGGCGCATAGCCGTTTCGTGACTACCGATATTCCCGCACTCTTCGGGACGTTGGCGAGCATCTATACGTTCCTGCATTATCTCCAGAAGCCAACGCGCAGGGGCATGATTATTGCTGGAGCGGTGTTCGGGCTGGCGCTCCTCATGAAATTCTCTACGTTCCTTTTGGTTCCCTTTTTGACGGTTGTCGCTTTGGCTTACGGACTTTTTTATAATCACCACAAACCTGGGCGTTATAAAAACGGCCTAAAAACCCTTGGCAATGCATTTATCATCTTCGCTATCGGCTTTTTAGGCGTCGTTTGGCCAGTTTATGGCTTTCATGTCTGGCATTACCCGGTAGAGCGTCAGCTGTCCGATACCACGGCCCTCATGAGTTCTCAAGGCAATCGGCTCCTGGCGGATGTGGTGGTGTGGATGGCCGATAAGCCGTTTATTCGAGCGCTGGGACAGTACTTCCTGGGCTTTCTGATGGTTCTACAGCGATCAGCCGGCGGCAATACAATCTACTTCCTTGGCGAAGTAAAAAATTCTGGCGGACCATTATACTTTCCATTAGTCTATTTCATTAAAGAGCCGCTAGCCTGGTGGGGATTGGTATTTGTCGCTCTTTCCGGCGCCGCCTATCGCATTAGCAGAGTCAAGCAGTCCGTTAAGAAAATTGCAGTTTGGATTCACGACCATTTCGCCGAAAGCGTTATGATGGCATGGATAGCTTTCTACTGGTTCATCAGCATCCGCAGTACGCTCAATATCGGCGTACGCCACCTCCTTCCAACTTATCCATTTATCATCCTGTTGGTTGCCGGCCAGATCGCTCTTATCGCCGACTGGTTGCGCAAGCATGAAAAAGGATTTATTAAAGCATTCTCTCTGATAATCGCCGCGTTTCTGGGTTGGTATGTGTATGAAAATATCCGAGTCTTCCCTTATTACCTGACTTATTTCAATCAAACGGTTGGCGGACCATCCGGCGGTCATGAGTATGTTGCTGATTCAAATCTCGACTGGGGACAGGACCTTAAGCGGCTAAACCAGTTCGCTGATCAGAAAGGCATTCCTAAAATTGAATTGGATTACTTCGGCTGGACTGATCCGCGCTTCTATCTAGGCGATAGATATGTCTGGGTTACTGCTACAAGCTACAGCGATTCTCACGACTTCCTTAAGCGCAACCAAACCGACGGTTGGATCGCCGTCTCGGCAACCTTTTTCCAGCAAGCAACCAGCTCTAATGTAGACCATCCGGGACCACTGCAGTATCTCTGGCTTAAAGGCTACCAGCCAGAGGCGGTCATCGGGAACTCCATATTTGTGTGGCATATTACAAGATAGTAATTAGTGGCTAGTATCAATCGTTCAAAAACAAAACTGCCATTCTACGTCGATCGTGACAGAATGGCAGTTTTGTTTTTGAATAAGAAAAGGCCTGCGGACAACACACGCAGGCCAATAGGACGGGCGACAGGACGGTATGATTGGTGGAAAACGACTTTAAAGGGAAAGGGAGGAGCCACCACACGTCGCACCAAGTGGCTCAGCGATGGTCATTGAGGAGGCAGGGACCTCCTTAACTCCTCGGACGCCGCTCCGAGGATAGAGCAGATTAAGCCGGTTCCCCCTGCCCGACTCGAGGGCTCTCTTATTTCCCTCAAGAGACTACGGGTGCTTACGCAGTCCAGGCCTCCGTACCGCCCGTCAAACAGCGGCCAGAGAGACCCGAAAAAAGCCAACAACTACTTCAACTTCAGCTATCGCTAGGAGAAATCTTGCTATATTCTTAACAGTCTATGAGTTCTTACTTGAATACTGGAAATAGCGTATTTACTGGCTTTTTTCGGGCCTCTTGCGAAGCCCAATATGAAAGGAACTACCAACTTGTACAGTATAGCATATCCAGCTATAATGTCAACAAGCACTCTGGAAAAGAAAAGGAGGGTTGAGCCGTGAGACCCAACCCTCTGAAGGAACTTGATGCCGTTGTTTAGACCGGCATCGGGAGCGCGTCGCGAAACCTGTCGCCGACGGTCGTGGTGATTTGCCAAAACGCACGACCGCTTGGCGCGAGTTGAGCACCGAGCGTTACTGAAACCATCGCTTGAGCGCGTTCGCTGATTGAGAAGAACCATACGAGCGAGCGGCGCAACCCTTCGGTGGCAACAGCAGACGCGAGTCCCGTGAACAGTGCGACGGCCCAGAGGACGCGAGCATCGTTCAGATAGGGATGCGCGACCCACGCCGCGAGTGCCGTAACGGTGACCGTCGTTCCGAAGCAGAGCCAGTGACCGGCCCTCGTTGAGACCTCATAGATGCCCTTGATCGCTCCGACCATTGCTGAAATCGGCGCGACTACGAGAAGCAGGAACGCCCCTCCGATTCCGGTAAACCAGATCAGCACTCCGCCCGCGAACAAGGATATGCAGATCTCCCACAGGAAAAGGTTGGCGAGGTCTTTGGCGAAAAACCGCAACGGGCCGCTTGCGGCGTACCGCTCCCATACGAGGTAGAACTTTCGCATCTTTGGTGTCTCCTCGTCAAAGTCAAACACACGTAAAAGCGGTACGAGCATCGCCAGCATGGGAACGAGGATACAACCGCCCATAACGTAGAGAAGCGGCATCGCACTGCCGTTCGGAGCCGAGTTTGTGGTCTTGAAGCAGTAGACCACCAACGGGACGACCCACAGGGCGTTCAGCGCCAGGTGGGTGAGCATCGCGAGTGTTCTTGTCGCGTATGCCCGGTTGACCGGGTGTGCCAGCAACCACTGGATGAGCACAATCGGTCGCCGTAGGACCCACACAAACGCGAACACGAAGAAGTGGAAGGCCTTCAAGTAAGGTCCGATGTCGAATCGAACCTCCTTGAGCTTCCGCGTGGGCGTGAGCACGAAGGTCGTGAGCCGATTCCACGCGTGCTGTGTTCCAGCCACTCCGCGACGGAACGAATCCGTCACCGATTGCCAGATTTCCTGATACCACCAGCCGACGACCACTCCGAAGAAGCAGCCGAGCGGCAGGGCGATCGAGTGCAGGTATCCGAGGGCGAGAATGCCAAGGACACCGCCCCCGAAAGCACCGACGAAGTTTCGTCGTGAGACACTTCTCTCTTTCATCGTTTGCCTCTTTCTCAAGGAACTTATACTTGATTCTGTCAAGCCGCTATAGCCTGACTTCCGAAATTGACCATAGCATAATATGTATTACCCGTCAACCAATTCTTAGCCTTTAGGCTGGGGCTAATGATGGAATTTGTTCCGGTGTCGGCTCGGGTGATAACACCGGCTGTTCTCCTTTATCAAAATATACCCGCCCATCAATGCGAAGATCAATGTATTTTCTGGGATGAAAAGCGGGATCTTTACTTTTTTCTTCAAGAAATACTTTAAGGACCTCAAGTTGCTTATCTACGTTTGAATCGAGAGCAAAGACAAGATAATAATCCGCGCCAGTGTTGACTCGAAACTCATTGATTAGGTCACTTGGAATCTCAATGTTCCTCAAAGCAATGCCAAGCTCTGGCAAACGCTTCGTAACGATCTGAATCGATTTAAAAAAATCCTGATCAAGTTTAAAACTGGTATTTCGATAGTCATTCACTGCGATAAGCAGCACACCCGACGAAGGAATGGCTCTCCCCCACGTTACACCTTTATCGTCAAAGTAAGCACATTCATTCTCGCGGCACCAGATACCAATGGGCACACGCTCCACCCCGCTGATTTCCAGCGTATGGAAGTAATTTTTTGCAACACGAACTTCTTCGAGAGAAGGAAATTTTTGAGCAAGGTCCTGTTCCGCATATACCGCATTGAACAGCAAGATATCCCGATATGGCCGGAAATTCCACTGTTCAGTATCGATCATAGATTGAACATGCGCGAGTATGTCGCTTCGCTTGATTCGCTGGAAATCCTGGACATAAACGTCTCGAATCATAAATACCGGAGAAAATAGAAACAGGTACACCGCCCCACTGAAGATAAAAAGACCGAGCACGATGCCGGCAACATATTTCAGAGATATGGGGCGCTTTTTATTGAAGCTCCCCTGGAAACGGACATTAGTAATTGGGCCCGGTCTCATTTAATTTCCTTCAAGCCACCCATATAGGGCTGGAGCACTTTTGGAATTTTGATCGTTCCTTCCTTAGTTTGATAGTTCTCGAGAATTGCTATTATAGTTCGACCAATCGCAAGAGCAGTACCATTTAAAATATGGACTAGCCGCTTTTCATTACCCTCTTGATACTTGGTATCTAGACGCCGGGATTGATAATTCGTAGTAGTAGAAATAGAATGTGTCTCGCGATACATGTTTTGGGATGGAATCCATGTTTCAATATCGATTGTCTCGGCAGCAGGAATACTTAAATCTTTGGAAGCCAACTGAATAGTTCTGTAAGGCAACTCAAGATCATCTAACAGCCCTTGAGCCATAGCTAGCATCTTCCCGCGCTCGGTTGCATCATCTTCTGGCTTTACGAAAGAGACCATTTCTACTTTATCAAATTGATGCACGCGCAAGATGCCATTAGTATCTTTACCGTATGTTCCTGCTTCTCGACGAAAACACGAGGAAAACGCCACGTACTTTTTTGGTAGTTCATCTGCGGGTAGAATCTCATCACTATGCATAGGGACCACTGCATGCTCGCCAGTACCCACGAGGTATAGTGGGTTCGCCTGCTCTTTGGCGCTTTCGTTTTTTTTCTCAAAATCGGAAACGAGGTAATAATTCTCATTTCCACCCTTCTGCCAATAGCCTAGTTTTTCTGTTATGCCTAATCGAATCAGTACAGGTGGAATAATAGGGGTAAATCCTTCTTTGACTAGTTTTGACATCGCAAACTGAACAAGAGCAAATTCAAGCAAAGCACCCGCGCCTTTCAAATACGCAAAGCGGCCCCCAGATACTTTAACCGCGCGCTTAACATCAATAATATCTAAAGCTTCGCCAAGCGTTAGATGGTCTTTGGGCTCAAAGTCAAATTTAGTAGGCTCACCGTGAGTTTCGAGAACTTTATAATCTTTTTCCCCGCCTATGGGTACGGTGGATAAAATGACGTTGGGAATTTCTAAGAGTAGCTCCCTATACAACTTATCAATTATGCTTAAATCGCTTTCCAACTCCGCAATACGCTCGCCGACTTCCCGCATTCTTAAAATATCCTCGTCCGACGGCTTTCCTTTTGATGTTTTATTGCGAAGTGCACGCATCTCGTCAAGCTTCGCGATATGCGAACGGCGCTTCTCGTCCAAATCGATGAGCTGGTCAACATCAATATCTACGCCGCGGTTGCGGTTGTTCTTCTTTACTGCATCTGCATTTTCGCGAATAAATTTAATATCAAGCATGCTATTTTGTTTTAGGCTTCATTGTCGGGAACAGCAGGATTTCTCGGAGGGAACGTGAATCAGTCAGAAGCGCGACAAGGCGATCAATACCGATACCGATGCCGGCCGCCGGCGGCATGCCGTGTTCCAGCGCTTCGATAAACTCTTCATCCAGCCGCTGGGCTTCTTCATTCCCTTTCTCGCGCATTTTTTCCTGATTTTCGAATCGCTCCAATTGATCAATTGGATCATTGAGCTCGGAAAACGCATTGGCCATTTCCGTGCCGCCAACCAGTAATTGGAAGCGTGCCACTTTTTCTGATTCAGACGACAGCTTCTTTGATAGCGGCGAGAGATCGATGGGATGGTTGATGACGAATACCGGATCAATCATTTCAGGACGCGCCAGTTTTTTGAAAATTTCATCAGCAATACTGCCTTTCGTCATCGTTTTATCAATCTGCATGCCAAGCTCTTGGGCTTTGCCGCGGAATGCCTCTTCGTCCGCATGTTCGTAATCAAGACCGGAATATTTCTTCACGACATCGTTGAATTCCATCCGCGCAAACGGCTTGCGAAAATTGATTGTATTGCCGTCATACTTGATTGAAGTCTGGCCATACAGCTCCATAGTCAAAAATTCAAAAAGATTCTCGGTGAGCTTCATGAGCCATTCATAATCCTGATATGCCGCATAAGCTTCAAGCATCGTGAATTCCGGATTGTGCTCCTTGTCCATGCCTTCATTCCGAAAGTTTTTGCCGATTTCGAATATCCGCTCAAGGCCGCCCACCAGCAGACGCTTCAAATACAGCTCCGGCGCAACTCGAAGGTAGAGATCAATATCCAGATCATTCATATGCGTCTTAAACGGACGCGCAGTCGCGCCGCCCGGCAATGGCTGGAGTATTGGAGTTTCGACTTCGAGATAATTGTTCTCTTTGAAAAACTGGCGAATCAAATCGATAATCTTAAAGCGAAGAAGAAATTTCTCTTTCACTTCCGGATTAAATAGCATATCCAGGTAGCGCTTGCGGAAACGATCCTCCACATCCTGAAGGCCGTGCCATTTCTCCGGCAATGGTAATAGGGCTTTCGTTAATAGACGGTATTTTTCCACCTGAAGCGTACGTTCAGATTTCTTGGTAAGAAAGAGGAAACCGGACACTTCAAGAAAATCTCCGATATCAATCGTTTCAATAAAAAAATCATATTCACGATCACCAACGAGGTCTTTCTTAAAATACACCTGAATGGATCCGCTACCATCATCAATATTAAGGAAAGTAGAACCGCCATGCCCGCGTACCGCCAACACGCGACCCGCCAAGACAAGAAACTTCTTATCAGCCATGAGGTCTTCGAAACCCTCAAGAACATCACCGATAGTGTGAGTACGCCATGATTTTGCCGGGTAAGGATCGACGCCGGCTTTTTTTAATTTTTCGAGCTTCTCAAGTCGAGCAGCTAAGATTTCATCTATTGGCATAATTACTACAGTATAGCGGTTAGAATATAAATTACAACATGAAAAATGCCCCTTTCGAGGCACTTTCCTTCTTTACCCCTTCTATCTGCGATCGAGATTTCATTCGTTATTCTCACTTTACCTCGACGAGCTTATATTCAGCCGTCCCCTTCGGAGTTTTCACTTGAATTAGATCGCCCTTTTTATGGCCCAGGAAAGCGCTCCCTAAAGGAGATTCATTTGAGATAAAGCCTTCTTGGGGATTCGATTCGGCGGCTCCAACAATAACAAACCGCTTTATGCCGGCTTTAGATTCTACCTTAACGCTCGAACCGACATTCACTGTGGTGCCGCCGCGTCCGTCGCCAATCAGGATCGCTTTCTCAAGAATCGACTTGATCTCTTCAATACGGCCTTCGTTGAGCGACTGGGCTTCTTTCGCCTCCGCATACTCGGCGTTCTCGGAAAGATCACCAAGCTCCTTCGCTTCCCGTATACGAGTAGCAATTTCGGGACGCAACATATTAGTCCGTTTCTCAAGTTCTTGCCCAAGTTTTTCGAGGCCCTCTTGGCTAAAATACTGGTTATTCATGATATAGTAATGGTCTACTCTAGCTGGTTTTCCCGGAAATGTAAACCCCCCGCTATTTATTGCGTTTTTCTGCCTGGATCAAAGTACCACTTAAGAAAATCGTAAGCTGTTCGGGTAGCATGCCCTTCATTTGAAGCCGCACCTTCGATGAGAATTGTAATTGCCACTTCTGGGTTCTCAAACGGCGCAAAGGCGGTAAAAAGCGAGTTGATGCTTGTGTTCTTTACTACTTCGGCAGTACCGGTTTTTGCCCCTGCCGTGACTGACAAGCCGGAAAGAAGTTTTGCCGTTCCCGACAAGACCGTCTCTTGCATATCTCGTTTCACCTCGCGAATAACCTCATCTTTGAAAGGCAATCGGCCCAGGGCTTCAGGTTGAAATACTCGGATGGGATTCTTATTGTTATTGACAATGCGGTTTACCACGGAGGGCTTATACATCGTTCCACCATTGGCAATGGCCGATATATAACTATTAATCCATAGCGGCGATACGACAAGATCTCCCTGGCCGATGGAAATATTGTATGTGTCGCCAAGGTACCAGTTCTCATTCGTATTTTTTCTTTTCCACTCCGGAGTAGGCACGAAGCCTTTTTCTTCTCCCGGCAGATCAATGCCCAGGATCGCATCTGCCCACGCACCTTTTAAATACTTCGCGATCCTGCTGATGCCAAGCCCTGGAATGTCATTGTGGCCGCCGCCAAGAGTGTAGAAGAATACATTACACGAGTCGGCAATAGCGCGTCGCAGGTTAAACGGCCCTAAATCTACCCGCCAGTTTTTATAGATTGCCGGATCGTCGGGCTTGAGCGGATTCGGGATCGTGATGTTCACGCAGTCCTGAATGGTGGTATTTCGAGTAATCACTCCTTCTTCAAGGCCCGCCATACCCATAAACGGTTTAATCACTGAGCCGGGATTATACAACTCGCTTATGGCCCGGTTGAGCAATGGCTTACTGGGGCTAAGGAATAGCTTCTCAAATTCTTCTTGAGAAACTACAGAGTTAAAAATATTGTTATCGTATCCTGGAAAACTCACCATGCCGAGCACGGCACCGCTTCGCGGATCCTGAACAATTGCCGCCGCACGGCCCAGATTTGCAGTGCGCAAGGTGTTAAACAGCGTATTATAAAGCGTTTCCTGGATATCATGGTTAAGATTCAGGACTACATCGTTGCCGGGAGTGGGTTCCTGTTGAGTACTACTGCCTTCCTGCTGGGTGAAGAAAATCCGGCCGTGCGTCCCTCGAAGCGCCTCTTCATAGGCAGCCTCAATGCCGGCGCGACCAATTAAATCAGATGCTAGATAGTACGAATCATTTTCCAGGTTATCCTTGTTCACCTTTCCGATATAACCGACAACCGTAGAAAATTGATGTCCATCGATATACGAACGCTTTGTCGTAGCGACCACATAAAAACCTTTAAGATTTAATTGGCTGAATGCAAGCACGATTTCTTTAGGAATGTCGGAAGCGACAATAAAAAGAGAGTTATTTTTGGCTCCATCAGTGATGAGAGCATTCGTCTCTTCCGGGTTTTTGCTTAAAATTCCCGCAAGAGCATCAACGCCTTCTTTCAACCGAGCGGCATCCCGCGGAAGATCACGAGAAATCGCCACGAGATCAAAGCTCGGCACATTTTTGACCAACGCTTGGCCTTCATTATCAAAAATTAATCCCCGCGGCGGCGAAATCGTAAAATTTACCGTTTTATTCTGCGTCGCGAGATCAGCGTAGAATGCATTGCCTAAGATACTTATCTTGAAAGTCCCAAATAGGATTACAGCAAAGAGTACGACGATGATGCCAGTGGTAATCCGAAAAACATTCATTGAAATCGGTTGTTCAATGTCTGAATAATCGCTACTTGAATCCATTAGGGTTTCTTCCGGGGTTACCCAGTCGTCATGGCTGACGCTGATGTGATATTCTTTTTTTTTGTAAAATAAAATCATTGTTCTAATCGTTTATAGAGACACAGACGAATGAGACTTACCATAATTACCAATGCGGTGAGATGATAGATCAAAATCTGGGAGTTCCGGAGCATTGCCATTATATCAAAAGATTGTGAAAAGAATACTCGATTTATTCCCGCAACAGCGCCTAAAAATACCACGATCAGAATGCCTCCAAGAATAAGCGCGATAACATTATTCATCAGCCCACCTTCAGTTGATATTAGTGGCCGTATATTGATAAATCGCAAAAGCGCTCCATATACCAGAAACGCTATAAGAAATGGAGCCGTAAGCGTGCTAAATGGCAGACCGGAGAGTACTTCGCCTATAAACGCAAATGTAAGACCTGCAATAATGGAGAATTGGCCAGCTCCGAAACATAATAGAATTGCTAGAAGAAAAACGGGTACTGTGGCATGCGCATAGATGCCGAGAAACGAAGGAACAACAGCATTTCCCACCAGCGCTACAATGAAAACGATAACAAGTGCGACGACTGTACGCATGACTATGGCTTTAAAAGTAATACGGGGCCAAGAGGAATCTTTCGCATTGCTGGATCTATTTTTACTTTTTTAAAAACTGCTGAATCGTTGGCCTCAATATGGCTTACTCGGCCGATTATGAGTCCTGCCGGGAAACCATCATTGCCATTTGAGATGATTGTATCTCCTTCAGCGATTTGATCTTCTTGGACTATGAGATTTAATATTACGCCGCTCTCTAGATTTCCTTTGGTAATTCCCATCGTCGATTTATCGAGAACTTGAGCGCTAATTTCTAACGCCGGATCGTTGATGAGCTGGACTCGGGATGTTGTTGGCAATATTTCCTTGATACGTCCGACCAATACTCCTTCTTCAGTAATAACAACCTGACCCGTCGTCACGCCATGATTACTACCGCGATTGATAAGCGCATTGTATCCGGGAGGGTCAAAATTAATCATGAACATTCCGGCGGCCAATGCCGGCTGAATATTTTTTGTCGTTATCTTCAATGACTTGCGAAGAAAATCATTCTCGTTTTCTAGCGCTTTTCCATCCCCAATCCGAGCTACTAACGCTATATTCTCCTGACGGAGGCGTGCATTTTCTTTCGTGAGATCTTTAATATGCCCGAATTCGCCTGCGATAGTCCGCGCGATACTGGATCGCTCAAAAATATATGCCATCGGCGATCCAATCAAACCAAGAGCGCGAGAAGTGAGAGCATTATTAAAGACATACACATTTACGAGTCCCGCACCGACAATTATGATAAGAGAAATAAATATCAATCGATATGATAGTCGTGTCATAGTGAATTGTGCCGTTATCTTAAATATATCCCTCCTGCTGAGTCGAGAGAAGTATCGGTTTTAGTTCTTCTAAATGTTCTAAGATATATCCGCACCCGCGGGCAACGGCAGTAAGCGGATCGTCAACAATTTTAACACTTAGTTTTGTTTCATGAGCGATAAGTTGATCAAGACCTTTTAAAAGCGCTCCACCGCCGGCTAGATAAATTTGGCGATTAATAAGGTCTGCGGTTAGTTCAGGGGGAGTTTCTTCGATGGTATTCTTAATTGCCATTACGATACTTTTGACGGAGCGCTGCATCGCATCGCGAATCTCCTCCGAAGTCACCGAAATTTGTTTGGGTAAACCGGAGACAAGATCTCGGCCCCGCACTGTCCCTTCCAATTCTTCTTCCAGAGGATATGCGGAACCAAGCAGAATTTTTAGATTCTCCGCCGTCGCCTCGCCAATTAATAGATTACGCTCTTCCCGCAAATAGCGGAGAATATCTTCATTTAATTTGTCGCCAGCGATGCGAAGCGAACGAGCGGCAATTGTGCCATTCATGGAAATAAGAGCAACTTCAGTAGTGCCCCCGCCTACTGCGACGATGACATTAGGCACGGCATCTTGGATCGGTAAGCGCGTACCGATAGCTGCCGCCATCGGCTCTTCAACAAGGTACACCTCTCGAGCGCCGGCATTGTACGTCGCATCTTCGACGGCTCTTTTTTCCACTTCTGTTACACCCGATGGTACGCTGATTACTACGCGAGGCCGCGGTAAAATCGTAAATCCCCCTTTATGGACTTTATCTACGAAATATTTCAACATTTGTTCGGTCACCTCAAAATCAGAAACAACGCCGGAGACTAAGGGTCGCGTTACCGTGATATATCCCGGCGTCCTGCCGACCATGCGCCGGGCACCGGAGCCAATATCAAGAATCTTGCCGGTTTTCTGATTTATCGCTACGATTGACGGTTCGTTGATGACAATGCCTTTCCCTCGCACGTAAACGAGCGTATTGGCAGTCCCGAGATCAATGCCGATGTCTTTTGACCAAATTCCGAAGAATTTATTGAGCATATCGATGTATTACCTTACCAGAATTAGTATCAACACGCAAAAGAGCCTCGATGGGCTCTTTTTAATGCTCGTGCAGGGTTTAAGCGAGAGAAGCAATAGCTTCTAACGCTTCTGCTTTTGAAACAAGTTGTGCCTCCGCTTCCGAACGCTTCTTTATCTCAAGGCCGTCTTTGGTTCGCGAGCTGATGACGATGCGCAGGGGGCATCCGATAAGATCGGTATCGGCAAATTTTTCGCCGGCGCTTTTGTCCTCACGATCATCATAGAGAACTTCGATGCCTTTTTCTGTAAGCTCTTCGTACAGTGCATCGCCTTCTGCTTTTTTATCAAGCGCAACGAGATGCACGGTGAATGGCGCAATGCTCGCCGGCCAAATAATGCCTTTATCGTCGTGAGAAACTTCAACAACCGCGCCCACGAGACGCGTTATGCCAATGCCGTATGAACCCATAAATACAAGCGTGTCATTGCCATTGTGATCTTTATAGGTAAGCTTAAACGGTTCGGAGAATTTGGTACCAAGGGTGAAAATATTACCCACTTCAATTGCTTTTTGTTCTACAAAATTATCCCCTAATCCTAAATCTCTTTTAATGTCATCAGTAAAGATTTCCTTGTTGATGGCCGCATGGCCCTTTTCCATTTTTAGACCTTTTCCGAAATCCTGCTGACTGATATATATAAGATCTTCTCCCGAATTACATACGGTCTGGAATTCATGAGAAAATTTTGAAAACGTGCCACCAGAAGCGAACGTTAGATATGTCTTCTCTCCGATTCCTACCCTACGGAAGATATTCTTATATGCTTCCGTAGCTTTTTCGTAAAAGAGCAAATGTTCCTTCTCATCTTTAGAGAACGAATAGAGTGCCTTCCAATAGAATTCCCTGCCTCGTAGGATGCCTGATTTAGCTCGCGTTTCATTGCGGAAAATTGTTTTGAAATCGTACGGATATATGGGAAGGTCTTTGTATGAACTTACAAAATTTTTGAGAATACTCGAATACGCCTCTTCGTTGGTGAAAGATAACCCCACTTGTCCGCCATTTTTAAGTTCGACTTTGAACCAATTATCAACCACATCGTCGTTCCAGCGGCCAGTCTTTTCCCAAACCTCGCGGTTCTGGAGCACAGAAGTCTTCATCTGAATACCGCCGATAGCGTTCATTTCTTCGCGTACGATACCTACGAGCTTTTCCAGTACCCGAAAACCAAGGGGTAGAAAGCTGTATACCCCCGCCAATTCTTTATGGATAAAACCAGCTCGGATGAGATACTGGGCATTAATTGCTTCCTCTTCGGAAGGAGCATCGCGCAGTGTCTTAGTGAATAATTGTGATAGACGCATTGTTAGAAAAATTTACCGATATCTTTTATGGTAATGAATGCCATTAGTGCGAGAAGCAGGATAAAGCCTGAAGCATTAATGATGCCCTCTACCTTTTTATTAAGAGTAACACCGCGAATTTTTTCGACGATTAGAAGAAAGGCGCGGCCGCCATCAAGCGCCGGAAACGGGATGATATTAAGCACCGCCAAGTTTACCGAGATCATCGCCATAAATTGCAATAAGAAATTAAAGCCCACCCGCGCCGCTTGGCCAGTAAGATTTGCGATACCTATCGGCCCGGAAACGTCGGCTAAAAGCTTACCATGAAGAAGGAGAGTTTTGAAGAGTAGTCCGTATCCATACACCGTATTAATAACAAGGCCTACGCTGTCATACACGCCTCGCCAAACAGATTCATACCATGGGTAAGAATAGATGCCGGTTAAAATTGGGGCGATACCGAGCGGTCCCTGTCCAGCCGGAGGATTGGCGCGCAACTCAACCTCTTTCTGCAATTCTTCGCCGCCTCGCCGTAAAATCAGCGTAACCTTTTCCCCTTTATGCTGATTTACAAAATTGGAGACATCTTTTGAGTCGGTAATGGCGACTGTGCCGCCATTCGATAAACGAAACGCCTTGATCTCATCAAGAATGCGCAAATCAGCCGCCTGAGCCGGACTATCCGGGGAAATCTGATAAATTTGCACTTGCAGATCGCTCGCGAGAGAGAGGGCGCTATTTTCTACCACTTTTCGAAGACCAATAAAATTACCGATCATGAGGAGTAGGATGGCAAAAAGAAGGTTCATCGTCACGCCGGCAATAATAACTTTCATGCGCGGCCAGAATGGTTTCGATCCAAAGCTTCGAGGATTATCGCGTTCTTGACCGTCTTCTCCCAGGATTTTTACAAAACCGCCGAATGGTATCCAGTTGATGGAATAGATCGTTTCTCCGTGCTTAAAGCCCAAAAGTCGCGGAGGAAATCCAAATCCAAACTCTTCTACCTTCATGCCGGCACGCTTGGCAAATACAAAATGACCAAATTCGTGAACAAACACAAGCACACTGATAACTGCAATAAAAATTATAGTAGTGAACATCAGTGATTAGGAATTCATCAACTCATTCTCTTTTCTTTTTACTAACTCGTCGAATTTTTTATTGAGATCGTCGATGATTTTCTGGAGTTCTTCCTTTGCCCTGCGATCATCGTCGTCCCGGGCTTTTTTCTCCTTAATTTCCGCCGTAACTTTTTTAAGAATATCTTCTCGGATCTGACGAACGCGAATTTTTACTTCTTCAATTCTTTGATGAAGAATTTTAATAAATTTTTTGCGTCGCTCTTCGGTAAGCGGTGGAATGTTTAGGCGGACAGCCGTGCTGTCGACAACCGGATTAAGCCCAAGACTGGTCGTATCTTTGATTGCTTTTTCAATGGCAGGCAATGCTCCCTTATCCCAGGGTTGAATGACGAGCGTGCGAGGCTCGGGAGTATTAATTGTGGCAATTTCTTTAATTCGCAGTTTGCTTCCGAGATATTCGACATAAATATCTTCAACAAGGGAAGGGCTAGCGCGGCCCGTGCGAATCCCACCGGCTTCACTCTTGGCAAAATCAAGTGCGGCATCAAAATCTTTCTGGCGCCGCAGGATTAAGTCTTTATACATGCGGTAAGCCTATCATTAAAAAGTATTGATTTCAATCAGTTATTGACTGAGGAGAAAGGTCTCCAAAGCGAGACGATGATTGTATTGCGGTTGAGAAATAATATGTTTAAGTCTCAAAAGCCCCTTGATGACATAATGCGCTTTTTCGTCATCGCGCAGATGTGCGTGAGTCCATCGTAACCAGTAATCTACGGCACGAGCATATTCCTCTTTCTCGTAGAGTTTTTTGGCGTATTGAAGCCGCTCCGCCACACCTTGGCTTGATACTTTTTTAAAATCACGAATTGCTGTCCGAACGTCGTCAATTGATCCCGATTCGATCGTATGGATGGCCCAACCCAGCCTTCCTCCCGCAATTTCAGTAACCAGAGCGCTCGTTTCATTATCGGTTTTCTTTGAGGCCAGCATTTTTTTAATAACCTCATCAGTATGCGGCAAAAATGGAACTTCCTGGCACCGAGAAGTAATCGTAGGAAGCAGTTGTTTGGGCTGTGAGCTGACTAAAAATAGCGTGGAATAAGGCGGTGGCTCTTCTAAAACTTTCAATAACGCGTTAGATGCTTCAATCGTCAGACGATCAGCATCGTCAATAATCACGAACTTATAAGGGCCCGCCAGCGGTTTTCGAGATATAAAAAGATTCACTTCTCGAATATTGTCAATATAAATTTTCGACTCACCTTCATTCACTCGCGGCCCGATTATTAGCCGATCTGCGTCAAATACCGATGCGGAATCAGGATTGGCTAAACGACAGAATTCTTGGGCAAATTTTCTTTTGCCGATCATTTCCGGACCAGAGAGAAGATATGCGTGAAGAAGCCAATCTTTTTTAAGAAGATTTTCGAAGTAGTTCTTTTGGGATTCGAATCCGATCGTGTGCCAATCCATACATACTAATAAATACCAGAAAGCACGTGAGAAGCAATAGCATCAGCGGCGCCCGGGGTAGCGAAGGTTTTAATTTTCTGGCTTACATCGCTATACCGGGCCGGCTCGAGCAATGATTGGATTTGATTGATGAGAATGTGTGTCGTAATATTAGCTCCTTCCAAAATAGCCAAGCCTGCTTTGGCGAACTCGATGGCATTGGTTATTTGTTCACCGCGACTGGCTTGCTGTAACGGAACGATAATGGCAGGTTTTCCCACTTGAGCGATTTCGAAAAGCGACGCCGCGCCAGACCGAGAAATTACAATATCGCAGGCGGCATAGGCCATTGCCATTTCTTTCATGTTCAAAAACGGATACAACCGATACCGCGATTCAATAGTGGAACCGTAGCTCTCTTTTCCCTCTTTGATAAACGTATCAACGGTTGCCCGCACACTCTCGTATTGAGAATCGCCGCATTGATGGATAATCTGGTAATCTTTTACGAGCTCGACAAGTGAGTTTGCGATAATATCATTGATTACTTTTGCTCCTTGGCTGCCGCCGAGAATCAAAAGTGTTTTCGTGTTACCGGAAAAATTAAATGATTCGAGCGCAGCGCTGCGATCAGCGCCGAATAGATCCATTCGCACTGGATTCCCCACCAGCATCGCTTTCCCCGGGAAATATTTCTCGGCGGATTTAAAACTTATAAAAACAATGTTCGCAAAGCGGGCGACGATCCGGTTTGCCAAACCAGGAATGGAATCAGACTCATGCAGATATACAGGAATAAAAAATAATTTTGCGACTAGCACGAGAGCTACTGAATCATAACCGCCTTTTGAGAAAACCACATCTGGCATAAACCAAAATAGATACCAGAATGCTTGAATAAAACCAATGGGTATTTTAATGAAATCTAGAAATAGTAATGGACTGGCATATCGTCGGAGTCCGCCGGCTATAATGTGCTTAAATGCGAATCCGCCCTCTTGAGCCGCACGCTCAAGAAAACCGCGATTCGCACCTATGAGGAGTAGCCGTACGTTAATATTTTTTTGTTGAGCATGAGCTTGGAGAGATTTTGCCACGGCCAAAAGCGGGTAGACGTGTCCTCCGCTAGCGCCGCCAATCAGAAGTATTCGCTTTTCCATATGATATTAGTGTATCGTCCCCGAAATCTTCTACTATAACTTATCTCGATAATATTTTATGCCGATGTAGTTCGATCCGGCAACGGCTTCACTTGACCGCGCGCAACCCGCATCTTCAGATCATGGAAGATTTTCCATTGAAATACTGCTCCGAGCATCGCTAAACATCCGCCCAGCAGAAACAAATTTTCAAAACCATATCGTTGCGCTAAAAATCCCCCTAATGAGGCGGCCACCGCCGCAGAAACGCCGATCGCCACCGACTCAAACGACCATTCTATATTTTCCTGCATTTTATCGATATGCCGAGTAAAAATAGCAAACCAAGGCGGCACCGCGAGTGCTAAACTAATGCCGTAAATCGCCTGAATAATATAGATATGGTTTGCGGTACGGGCGAAGAAATAGAGAAACGGCACCAAGGCGGCCAGCGTGCTACCGGCAACCAGCGAGTAAAAATCATCGTACTCACCATGGTTTTTATCGAGATAGTGCGCTACGGGAATTTGAAACACCACTTTGAAAATTTGCGCGATCGCCGTAGCAAAGCCAACAACTTCTAAAGATCCATTATTGATTTGCTGAGTAATGAAAACAGCAAACACCGGAGCAAAGACAGAAAAGCCGGAATTAATGAGAAAATCGGAAGTAATAAGAACCCTCACCGTGTGGCTGATTTTCATAACCTCATTGTATCATAAAAGCCCCGCCCCTTAGGCACACCAATCAATATTTAGCTTAAGCAAACGCATATTGCGTAAGCTATAGACAACTATTATTTATGAGCTTAGGGGGCGGGGCTTTTATTGTTGAGAATCATCGGCCGAGAATCGGCATTCCGAAGCCGGAATCATTGTCTTCTCCTTCCGGGCCGACATCTTGAGCTAATTCTTTAAGTTTTTTGAAAACAGCTTGAGCTGGGTACTCTTCATCAACATTCCAGATGAGCGCGGCAAGTCCGGAGATATGAGGAGCGGCCATGGACGTGCCCGATAAATCCGCATAACCCTCTTTCCATGTGGATTCAATATTCACGCCGGGAGCAACAAACTGGAGATCCTTTTCGTTCGCATCATCCTTTTGGGTCGTATTATTGCTTCCGCGCGAGCTCCAATCGGGAATTTTATTTTGATCATCAAGGGCGCCTACGCTAACCACACGAACATTTGCCGCGGGGAAATCGATACTGCCTTCATAATCTCCATCGTTACCGGCGGCGGCCACTACCAGCACATCGTGATCACCGGCATAGTCGATTGCTTGACGAATGAGCGGGCTTTCGACATCTGCGCCTAGACTTAAATTGATAATTTGCGCGCCTTCATCGACGGCAGTTCTTATTGCAACGGCAATATCGTCAGCCCAGCAAGAACCGTTAGCGTCGCAGACGCGATAAACTAAGAGCTTTGCTTCAGGAGCAACGCCGTAAATTCCCTTGCCTTCTTTTCCGCCGTCCGCGGCGATAATGCCGGCGACATGCGTGCCATGACCATTTTTATCTTCACATTTACCATTCACTACCGATTGTTTGAGATTGCTAAAATCCTTACAGTCTTTAAGTCGTTCCGCAAGATCGGGATGATTTTTTGAAATACCGGTATCAAGCACTGCAATTGCGATATCTTCGCCGCCTAAAGCTTCGAAGAGCTTGGCATCATCACGGATGGATGCTACGCCCCATGGAATTTGCGCATCAGGAACGCTGTGGCCGACTTGAGCATCAATGGAAGAAGAAACATAGAGCCGCTGTACATGCTCTATATCTACGCCAAAAATTTTCGTAAGACGCAACTGCCAATCGGTGAGATCGGCGGTAAATCCGTTATCGAAATTATTGCGTACATTGAAGCTATTCTTCCAGAGTCCCGCTTTCGATTTGATGAAATAGCGGTTGTCGTCGGTATCGTTCTTAGCGGCTCGGACTGGGATTGTAGTAGCGAAAATAAAGGAAAAAACTAATAAACACGCGGTTATTGTTGTTTTCATATTTGCAGGTCTATTTTAGCATATTCCAAACCTCCCGTACAGGAATTAATCCACACCTATATCCTGTCGTCAGGCCCCTCCATAAAGCGTTTTGCCATCCCCCAAATCCGCTCATTGAAGTGGTGCAGATGATCTTCAAAATCAAACGTTCGGCTAATCATCGAGCCTGATTTTTTCTCGATCCAAACGATAAGCGCAATCGCGAGAACGGCAAAGATGATAAGAAATCCAATTTCCTTCAAGTAGTGGGCGTAGATTTTATATCCTTCACCAAAGAATGTGCCAAGCCCAAAGGTGATCACGACCCAGCCAAACGATCCGACAACATTATAGAATGCAAATTTTTTGACGTTATACTTGATAGAGCCTACCATGATGAGCGTAGCAATCGTTAGTGAAAACGTGAATTTCGCAAATAAGATGAGTTTTCCAGTATGTTGATCGAGATAATGCCGGGCTCGTTCGATAAACTGCCTCCGCCGCGGATTGCGCTGGACAAACCATTCGACTGACTTTGAGCCGCCAAAATATCCAATTGTATACCAAACGAAGCCGCTCACGACCTCGCCCGCAAGACATACCAGAGCGGCGGGAATCAATGAGAGGCCGCCAACAGAAACGAGGAAGCCGGCTATAACGAGCGTATTAAACCCTTCCAAAATTGATGCAATAAACAGGAACAGATATTTATGTTCCAGGATGATGGGCGCATGCGTTTGAAGGAAGATAAGAATGGAATCCATCAGATATAGTGCTTAAGCACCTCAAAATCTTTTTTCAGGGTATCTTTAGTTGTATTGTTGTAGATTGTCACAGCTGGATGGTAGAGCGGTATGATTGTGACTTCTCCATACGCTGTCGTTGCAGCAAATGTTTTCCCATGCATTTGACTGATTGGTCGCAGGACGTTTTGTAAATTAAATTTTTCCATCGCATACACCATGGAAAATCTCCCCAGAGTCGCAATTACTTTCGGCTGAATGATAGCAATCTGCCGATCCAAAAAGGGACCATATACTTCAATCTCTTCGGGCAATGGATCTCGATTGAATGGCGGGCGATCTTTCACGATATTCGTGATATAAACATCTTTGCGATCAATGCCAACGCCCTCCAAGAGCTGATCAAGAATCTTCCCAGCGGCGCCCACGAAGGGCCGGCCAGTCTTTGCTTCATTACGCCCCGGCGCCTCGCCCACAAACATAATAGTAGCATGATGATTACCTTCGCCTATAACCGGATACATGCCACTCTTTACGCGGTCCGCGTAAAGCGGCGACCCAATTAGATTCACTACTTCATCCCGAATATGCCGTAAAAGCTCTGTTTTTTCATCAGTACTCATAAATATAGCTTAGCGAGATTTGCCATAATGAGCAACCAATCCGGCTATTCCCCACCACATGAGTATCCCCTGCTGAAGCGTCCAAAAGAAATGATCAAAGACACCAATAAAGATCAAGGAGGTGAACATGCCCGCTATAATGAGCCGCTCGAGATCAAGCTTCGCCGCACGAAAAAAATTAATAACTATCAATGCTAACCAGCTGATAAACAAGATAATACCCAAAATACCCAGCTCCGCATAGATGAGCAGATAAATATTATGAGCCGGCTGGTACAGCTCGCGGGGTAATCCCGATTGGTACTTCATGAGCCAGGGAACAAAATTTCCGATACCTAGACCCAGACTGATTTTCTGGTGGCTATGGAGCGCCTGCAAATTATAGTATTGCCGCAGAACAATCGTTTCATCAGTCGGAGCTATGGTCAGGCGTCCCACAATATCTCCCCAGAATAAAACCGCGAACAACCCGCCTATCGCAACCGTCGTTAGCGCCATTCGCCATAACTTTTTAAGATCGCCGCGATAGCGCCAAAGCCAAAAAATAATTCCCGCGCTAACAAGTAATACCCAAGCTAAAATAACCGTTCGTGAAAATGTGGCGAAAAATCCAAAAAGAATAATTGCGTATGCTATATGCCACATCCGTTCCCTCACCCGTTTTCCGTAGCGGACATAGAGAATATAAAGACTTCCCAAGCAGAAAAGAAGATACGTTGCCAAAATATTCGGGTGCGGCGTTGTGCCATAAGCGCGCATTACTTTTTCTCCGGCTTCGTTGTAGAAAACCGCCACCCCCCGCATGTTGGGACGCAACACGCTCTCACCCAAGTATTGAAGATTGATATCGGCTTGGCGAATAAATTGCACTATTCCCAATCCGGCCTGGAACACGCCGCCTAACCCAATCGCCATCAACATCGCCGCCGGTGATGCGACTTCGGAAGATCTATGCCGCATATAAAAATACAGGAGAACGCCTTCGGCAAGTTTCCCAAACCGATACCAGCCGATCTTCGGCTCAAGCGCTCCTATCAACGATAAGCCTGCCACCAATACGAACAGCGTGAGCACAACAGAACTCCACGCCGGCCAGACAAACGACCCTTTCTTTTGCCACAGCCAAAGGATCAGAATTACCGCTAACAGAAGATCAGTCCCGTAGAGCGCAAAAGAAATATACTCGTTGAAATACCAGGATGATGAATAGAGGATAATGCGGGCCTGAAACGGAATGGCGGCAAGAAAAAAAAGGAGTAAAAACCGCTCAATTTTTTGAAACCACTGTTTCATTATTCCCGAATAAAAAGGATAAATACGATGCCGACAAGAAACATCAGTCCTAGAACATACATCACCCACGAAGGGATGGTAAAGCTAAATTCAGGATCACGATCGCCTTCTTTTTTTGCTTTTCTGAACATGAAGAGCAAGATGATCGCTTCAAGACCGATAGCAACCGCGCCCACAAGACTGATGATATCAACGGCACTTCGCAAACCACCGACATAGAGGACAAAAGGCGGCAGAACCACAAGCGCCCATGAAGTATACCGCTTAAGACGATAGTCGAGAACAAAGATATCTCTCAGAGCAGTACCCAACATGAGGAAAGAGGTGGCAATGGCGCAAACTCCAAAAAACGATCCCAGCAAAACAATCTTGGACCCCAAAGCCTCCATCAATCCTCGAAGCGCATCATCCGAAGTTGAAAATCCGGAAACGCCTACCACGGTGAATGTAAAAAGCAAATAGAGGAAGCCGGTAAAAATAACGGCAAATATAATAGCCGGTTTCAGCAGATACTCCTGGCCCTTAAGCATCCGACGCTGTAGCGGAATCGATGTCAGTCCCGCGAAAGCGAAAAGTAAAACGCCGTAGGGCAAATACCAGTATGATGGTACGACTGAAAGAAAATTATTCACATCAATGTAGGGCACTCCTACGGCGAACACCGCCAAAATTACTGTAACGAATAATCCGGTCAGAAAAAACTCGATAGCAGCCACAGTTTTAAAGCCAAAAGGCAGGATCGCGGCAACGACAAAGAAGAAAGCGATACTATAAAAATCACTTCGAAAATAAAAGAACTCCGAGAAAAGGTTATTTAAAAATCCGCCCGCGTAGTGGATATACACGAGGAGTGCGCCGTAGATACCGAGAGCATTAGCAAAAAAGATCAGACGCTTTGCCCACTTTCCCAGGTATTTGTTGACGTATCCTACGAGTTGATGGCGGCGCGTCGTGCGCAAAATAATCTCCGCGTAGATAAGGTTGAAAAGAATCGTAACCGCTCCGATTAAAAACGCAAGGAGAACGCCGATGAGAAATCCTGACTTCGTAAATGCCAGCGGAATACTGAATATGCCGACACCCACCATCGTGCCGATCAGTATTGCCGTAGCATGGAGAAACGCTTTATTCTTTAAAAGCTCCCACATAGGATGATTCTACCACGAAACTGTCCGCTCGCCCTCTACCTCGAATTCAAGGCGCCTCCGCAGAGCTACTCTACTTCATCTCGCTCTCCATTTTTCAGAAATTAAAAGGACCTGTGAATTTTCGTGCTTGCGATCACTTCGCAAAGCTTGATTCTTTTGTGTTATGGCGAGGCTCGCAATCGAATTCGCTTGAGCGACGTGGAAACACAGGACGAAAAGCGAGGATATTTTTCAGGTAATGGTCAGTGGGTGTTGAGGTACGAAACAGGACCTGCTGACTATCTGAAAAATGACGAAGCTTAAGGAACTGTGTCCACGGAGCGTACTGCGAATGAGATGTGAGACTCGCTAAGACTCGCGACTTATTTCAGGGCAACTTTCAGTACATCATCCATTGTCTTAGCAAACATAAACTTGATATCTTTTTTAACTTCTTTTGGAATCTCGTCGAGGTCTTTTTTGTTCTCGAATGGCAGAATGATTGTCTTGATGCCGGCACGATGAGCGGCGAGCACTTTTTCATTAATGCCGCCAATCTCCATAACTTTGCCGCGCAAGGTGATTTCTCCGGTCATGGCCACTTCTTTCTTAACCGGTATGTCCAAGAAAAGCGAAACGAGTGAAGTGGTAATGGCAGTACCGGCGGAAGGCCCGTCTTTCTTTACGGCGCCCATCGGCACATGAATATGGATATCATGCTTAGCGAATTCTTCTTCAACGCCTTTTTTTGCTACCCAGGCGCGAGCAAAACTTAATGCCGCCTGCGCAGATTCTTTCATCACCAGACCAAGCTGGCCCGTAAGGATAAGGTGGCCCTTTCCAGGCATCCTGGAGGTTTCAATCGTGAGCACTTCGCCGCCGACAGGAGTCCAAGCAAGACCCATTACAACGCCGATTTCATCTTTCGTGTGCGCAACCTGGTGCGTAATCTTGGCCGGGCCAAGATATTTATGAATGGCTTCTTTAACAACCATAACCGTCTTGATTGAAGGCGATTCCACGAGCTTCTTTGTCACTTTTCGGATGATGGTTCCAAGCTGGCGCTCAAGGTCTCGAACACCCGCTTCCCGCGTATGATGCCGTACAACGTCCATTACGGCCGAATTTTTAATCGTCAGGGATTTCTTCGCCAAGCCATGCTCTCGCAAGAGTTTTGGGATAATAAAATCTTCGGCAATTTTTACTTTCTCTTGTTCGGCATAGCCGGGAAATTCAATGATTTCCAAACGATCGCGCAACGCGGGAGGAATCGTTTCCAGTGTATTGGCCGTTGTGACAAACATCACATCCGAGAGATCAAATGGAACTTCGAGGTAGTGATCGGAGAATGCTTGGTTTTGGGCGGGATCGAGCGCCTCCAAGAGAGCGGCAGACGGATCGCCTCGAAAATCCATACCAATCTTATCAATTTCATCGAGCATAAAGACTGGATTCTTCACTTTCGAGGTATGGATGCCTTGGATAATGCGCCCCGGCAAAGCGCCGACATAGGTTCGGCGGTGGCCGCGAATCTCGGCTTCATCCCGCAAGCCGCCGAGGGACATTCGAACAAATTTGCGGCCCAATGCCCTGGCGATGGATTGTCCGATGGAAGTCTTGCCGACTCCCGGAGGCCCGACAAAACACAAAATAGGACCGCGCAACTTGTTCATCTGCTTTTTCACGGCTAGATATTCAATGATGCGTTCTTTAACTTTTTTCAAACCATGGTGATCCTGGTCAAGCACTTTCTGCGCCTCTTTTAAATCAATGCGCTCCTTAGTTTTATCGCTCCACGGCAATTCAACAAGCCAGTCAAGGTAGCTTCGAAGGTAGGAGACTTCAGGGCTGAAATTGGGCATTTTACTCAAACGATTAAGCTCCTTTATCGCTTTCTCTTCAGTCTCTTTAGGCATACCCGCGGCTGTGATTTTTTTTCTTAAAACATCATATTCCGCCTGCTCATCTTCCACACCAAGCTCTTTCTCGATGCTTTTGAGCTGTTCGCGAAGAAATAACTCCTTTTGCATCTTGCCGATTTTTTTCTTCGTTTCCTTCATCAAATCTTTTTCAGCTTCGACGATATCGAGTTCGCGAGTCAGGGTAATATTAAGCTGTTCCAAAACCTGTTTCACATTGATGGTTTCCAAAATACGTTGCTGATCCTGAACTTCCAAATTCAAATTAGCGGCGATTAAACTGATGATCTGCTCGGGATCCTTTAGTTGCGACATCATATATATCACTTCCGGTAGAATTGCCGGGAATGAGCGGATTTCGGAAATCTTTCGAAATTGATCAATGACGCGACGCATTAGAACCTTCTCTTCTATATCATCTTCGTGGGCGTCAAGTGTTACCGGACTTGCCTTCACGTTGAAAAACTGGCCGTGATCATCCAGCTTAACAATATCCGCACGAACGATGCCTTCGACGTCGATCTTTGAAGATCCGTCGGGCAATTTAAAAACGGAGATGACACGACCAATGGTGCCAATGCGAAATAGATCCTTTTCATTGACTTCGTCTTCGATATTTTTTTGCGTAGCAAAAAATATGAGGTTATTGCGAAGCATTGCCGCATCAAGAGCATTTATGGATTTAGGCCGCTGGACTATGAGCGGCATGACGATTTTTGGGAATAAAACCGTATTCTTCAGGGCAATAAGCGGCAGGTCCTCGGGAACGGTTAAATTGTTGACTTTGTAACTTGACATCGGTGTTAGGATTATATCTTAAATTCAAAAAAAATCAATCCATACCTTTTATAGCTCGGCAATAAAGCCGGGAGAAGGCACACTAGCTTTAACGCTTACGTCGGTCGTTATTTTTTGGGCCAAAGATTCCGCGACCTCTGCTTCTCCTTGAACCACGAAAACCTGCTTAATCCCCCTTCCTTCATTGCTCCTGGTAATGAATTTTATTAATCCATCTTGGTCCGCATGAGCAGAATACCCTCCGATAGCTTTCACCTGGCAATGAACAGGAACTTTTTGGCCTAAAACTGTTACTTCCGGTTCTCCATCAATAATTCTTCTCCCCAGACTTCCTTCTACCTGATACCCTATGAATAAAATAGTATTATCGCGGCCGCTAAGATATCTGGATTCGTGATGGATAATCCTGCCTCCTTGAGACATTCCCGATCCCGCAATGATGATTTTGGGCGCTTCAACATCGTTGATACGTTTAGAATCATCGACTGTAGGGGTGAATGTCAGCCATGGAAATTGAAATAATCCGCCATGCTCTTTCAGAATACTCAATGCCGCGGCATTGAAATACTGCGAAAAGCGGCCGTAGACCTGAGTCATTTTAATGGCAAGCGGACTGTCTAAATACACGGGTACTGGCGGGATACGCTTTTGTTCTATGAGAATATCAATTTCGAGGAGCAGTTCCTGTATTCTTTCAACAGCAAATGCGGGAACCATTAAGACGCCGCGGCGGCGTATAGTATCTGTAATAACTCCCTGAAGGATATCACGACGAATAGCGCGATCTTCATGAATGCGGTTGCCGTATGCCGATTCGATAATGACATAATCAGCATCTTTTACATAATCAATCGAATTCAGGAGTGGCGCCGGCGGGTTTCCCAAATCTCCCGAAAACACGATTCGTTTTGATGCGATGCCTTCTTTGACTACGATTTCCACAATAGCCGAGCCGAGAATATGGCTTCCTTCATGAAATGTGAGTATGACTCGATCGTTCAGATGGATTGGCCTGGCATACGGCGCGCCCCGCACCAAGGCCATTGATTCATCCAAATCATTCTGCCTATATAAGGGCGGATGGCCCATGCCCTTAGCTTCCTCCGCAATCCGTTCCAGGGTATCTTCAAGCGCAATCGGCATCAATGCCTGCGTGGGTTCAGTCGTAATAATCTGTCCCCTGAATCCATCGCGGTAGAGCTTCGGAATGCGGCCGATGTGGTCGGCGTGCGTGTGGGTGATGAGAAGATAATCAACGTCGGCCGGATCATAGGCAAAGGGATGATAATTAAGCTCTTCACTGAACTGGCCCCCTTGAAACAAGCCGCAATCAACAAGAATCTTTAAATCATCTGCCTCCAGCAAATAATTGGCTCCGGTGACGGATTTTGCTCCACCATAAAAATGTAGGCGCATTTTAGAGAAAGATGGATATAAAATATCCGAGAATGCTCGCCGTAGCAATCGGCGGCAAGGCGGCCATCGCCTGGCGCTGACCTTGATTGACGAAGAGCAGGTGCGTTACAAAAAGTCCCGCCGCGGAGAAACCGGCCACGATGAACGCGCTTGTCAACGATGTCGTCACGAGTGATGCCGCAAACATGATTGGCAAACCAATATCGCCCGAGCCAAGAATCATACATCGTTCACGAAAATTATTATTGCCGATTCGCATTAAGAAATCGCGATACTGAATAGGAATTAAAAAGCCGAAGATCGCTCCGCTCTGAACCATATTCTCCGCCAGGCGCACCATATGTTTAGTCTTATATACGGAGATAATATCATAAATGGAAAGCGCTGAAATAATTAAAAGCGCGGCGATGGGAGTCACGCTTAATCCTAACAGAGCCGCAATGCCCGCGATACCCAGGATGATGCCGATATTGTGCGTAAGAATTGTTTTAACCAATATCATCATTGCCGCCAAAGAAAGCGCGGCAAGAATATCCCATGGAGACGTCAGAAAGGAAGCAAAAAAGAGCTGCGAACCGGAAACCGTGATTAAGATCAGAAAAATTTTAAAGGAAACGGCGGCAACGCGCTTAAACTTGGAAAGAATAAACGAGAACAAAAGAAACGAAATGATAATGAGGAAAAGATTCGGCCAGGAAAACTGCAACGGTTCCACAATAATCGTATCGGGAGCGTAGGAACCATAATGATAAGCCACGAAGAGTCCCACGCTCATCGCCATCGCGAAAAGCAGAAGTTCTTTTAAAAAAAGCGAGAGTTTATAATTCAATATTTATTGATTCCACGGATGAGAAGGATAATTACTCAAAAGCCATCCATATCCCTCCCCCACAGGAATTCTTACGCTGTTCAAGCGCATCCAATTATCCATGGCTAATCGTTGGGTTGGCGTGATTCTCTGCGCCTGTGTATCTTGCGCAGTTTGGACTATGAGCTCTGAATCAAAGTTCTTCAATGAGATGAAAATCAATGAAACACAGAAACCGGTAAACAGAAATATGAAGGCTCCTCCTATATACGACTCGACTTGAAATGTCAGTGGATTTCTCATGCGATAACTATCGGACCATTATGGTTCCCGTCTCGTTAATGTTTCTCTCATTATGATATCCGAAAATACCTTTCGTAGCAAAAGTAAAACCAAAAGTACTGCCCGGCTGGACGTCGCCAATGCTATCAAATCCTGCAACATTATTGTGCTCGGGATGAGGATCTGAAACTACATATATCGAAAAGAGGCCATCGTTGCGAAAACGAACCGTATCTCCCGCATGAATGCGAAGATTAGTCGGACTAAACACTCCTGCCCGATATGATACGGTATACATGCGCGGCTGGCGGGATTCGGTCGGCGCGGGCGATTGCGAACTATCAGCCACAGCTTCGTCCGAACCATTTTTTGATCCGAAAATGCTTACGGCAAAAGCCATCAAGATAAGAACAAGGATGATAAGAATCCAAAACGTACCGGTATCGCTTAGAGTGTTTAATCGTTCTTCTTCCTTTCGAGCAAGTTGGGGATAAGGATCCTGATCCATGCCCCTATCTTATTACAACGAATCTGCCACTGCAAACCGATTACTCTGCTCTCCCTTTCGAATTCAACCCGTCTTGGCAGGGCTTGTTTGCCTGCCTGCCGGCAGACAGGCGGCTCTCAACACCCGCCAAATAGCACTCGAACTCCTTCATTCAACTCCTAGAAGTGCTGACTGCGTCGTCGGAAATGAATTCTTCAGGGAGGGCTTCGCTTTACTTACCCGACGATAGAATATAATTCTTTTCTAACTGCTCTCCGATTTTATGCGTATTGCCGTGGCGTAAGAGTCCAAGATATGACTGTTTCGTTGAGTTCGTCGGATGCTCTTTAATCTGTTTCATCATCCGGCGCGTTGTTGTGGTGCGTACAACCCGATGATCGGGAAAATGCACCCATCCCAAGAAATCAACTCCTGAAGCAAGGGTTTTGATAAATACTTTGTCAGGATGGAGTTGAAGCCTAAGGTTTTCTTCAAGAAACCCTCCAATCTTTGACAGGAGCTCTTCAAGCCACGATTTATCAGATGACATAATTACAAAATCATCGGAGTAGCGAATATACTGCTTGACTTTCATGTGATGCTTGATCCACTGATCGAACTTATTCATATAGATATTAACGAGGAGTTGGGAGGTGAGATTACCCAAGGGAAGACCAACCCCGGGATGAGTTGAGAAACTTTCGATGATATTCCCAAGGAGATTGAGGATATCGCTGTCCGGTATGTATTTGGCAAGAATATCTTTCAAAATCGTGTGATCAATATTCGCAAAGAACTTGCGGATGTCGCATTTCAGTACCCACACAGTTTTGGTATGGTTTTGAGAAACTTGGTATCCAAAGCTTCGGAATCGGTTCAAGGCTCGGTGAGTGCCCTTACCTAACTGGCACGAAAACGAATCAGCGATGAACGTTCGAGCAAAAAATGGGTAGAGGATTCGGTGAATCGCATGATGGAGCAGGCGGTCTCGCACTTTTGCTTTATGAATGCTTCGAGGCTTGGGATCATTGATACTGAATGCTTGATATAAACCGTGACGGTAGGTATGATTATTGCATTCCTCGTGCAGGTTGATGATATTGTCCATCAAGTTAAGAGAGAATATTTGCACATCACGCTTGTCTCGCTTACCATGCAAAAATTCCTGCCATGCCTGCAATAAATTTTCTACAGAAATTATTTCTTCAAACCTATGACCAAAAATCGAACTTCTACGCCCCCCCCCCAGACTCGCTTTGCCGATTCTCCAAAAGCTCGTAGGCTCCTACAAATTGTGGCATATATATTGGGGCCATTTTCATAAAGCGGTTCGCTATGGTCTTGGGTTACGGATAGATTCTTTATTTCTTGATACCATAGAAAATCTCTTCGTCGCTAGTTACAAAACAAAAGAAAAAGTATGGCATTTGAACAAAGCTTCGGATAGTTTTGATGTTTTAAAATTTCTCTTACAAGTCGCGTGGGAATTGCGAGCACTCGATAATACCAAATACATAGTGCTTTCAAAAGAGCTCAGCGTGGTTGGAAAAATGTTGGGCGGATGGCGTAAACAACAACAACCCCGCAACGGGGTTGTTGAATGAAGACAGTTTCGAGAGACCACCTGGTTCTCGGTGCTCCACCTGTTCGGATTCGTCACCGAGTTCGCGTTGACGTTCCAGCCGTTGCCGGCGTTCCAGTTCGCGTTCACCGTCCAGATCTCGTGTGATGTGCCATCATTGCCACTGCGGTTTGAGTATTCTTGCCGCTGAATCTGATTTGGAGTCTAAAAGCTCACCAGCACACCACACCAAGTATCTTCATTTTTAAGGCTCCAATATCATCCATGATGCACGCCTAGAATTCGGCCGCCAGAAGCCGTAGCCGCCGACAGATTCGCCTAGTATCCAAAGGTATTGTAGTACAAATTTTAAAAAAAGAAAAGGCCGGTTGGACATACGATCCCAACCGGCCCCAAGGACCAAGGGTCCCAGACCCCCAGTCCCAAGAACTACTTGCGAGAGACCACCTGGGGCACGGGGCCCCACCCGTGCGGATGCGTCACCGAGTACGCGCTGACGCGCCAGCCGCAGCCGGCGTCCCAGTACGCGCGCACCGCCCAGAGGTTGCTCTTGGCGTCTCGGATGTAAGCGATGAACCATCCGCTATCCTGGGTGGCGAGGAACTGGTAGAACTGGCCCAGAGTGATCTCCTGGCGGTCTCCGAGCTCCTGGCGGATGGGGTCATCTAGCGATGCCTCCTGGAGCTGGTGGACCGCGAGTGTCGCAGGAACACACGGACCTTCCACCTTCGGCAGGAAGTGGTTGGTGAAGTTGTCGCCAAAGTACCAGAACCTCACCTGCGAGTCGTCTTTGGTGAAGTGGTCCTTGGCAACGAACTTCTCGTAGCCGCTGACGGGCACCGTGCTAACCTGTCGCAGAAGACGAGGAACCATCACGAGGCGCTTACTCGTCTTGATGGCATCCAGGGCAACGGCGATTGAGCCATCGTCCAGGCCCTGCTGGAAGAGGGTGTGATCGATGCCCTTGTCCTGGGACATCTTCCTGATCTGATTCAGCTGACCCTGCGCCACATCCCTGGACTTCGTCACGGCCTTCATGGTCATGACTGGTCTCCTTGTTTATTGCTCACCGATAAGCTCCGACAGAATGCCGGGACTTATGGCGGGCAGTTGAATACAGCGTTCTAGGCCCAATATAGGCGCACAACGCTGTACTCATACGAATAACTAGTTAAGGAACTATAGGTACATTATAGCATACTTTATGTCACTCTGTCAACCACAACAAGGGCTTGGTTGTAAGCCCATTTTCTTAGTAAAGCGAGCTCTGCTATAAGCAATCATTCCGCGAAGATTTCCTTATACGTCAGCGAGTTTTTGTTTCTGAAATACCATGGCCGAGAAATGAATCAGTCAGTCCCGGATCAAAGCACGCTAAATTCAGACAGGAACAAAAACGAGCGCTACTTGAGGGCCGACAAGACCGTTTCCCTATCTGACCACGGAATTTTTTTGCCCCCAGCAATGGCAAACGTTGTCTCCGAGCCCTTTCCGGTGATGACGATAATATCGCCGTCTTGAGCAAGACGAATCGCGGCGCCGATGGCCTGCCCGCGATCCATAATATACCGCATCTTCGATAGATTTTTTATGCCTTTGGCCACTTCGTTGAGAATCTTCTCCGGATCCTCATCGTAAGGATCTTCATTCGTTAAAATAATTTCTTGGCAATACTGATCGGCAATGCGTCCAAACTCTGGTCGCTTCCAGGCATCACGGCCGCCACCGGCGGCGCCCAAGACGCAAATCAGCTTTTTCTCCCCGGGAAGCTCGCGCGAAAGCGCGCCGTACGCCGCCTCCAACGAATCGGGCGTATGGGCATAATCAACCACAACACTGAATGGCCTCTTTTGTACAAATTCCATGCGGCCGGGAATATTATTGATGGATTCCAGCGCCGGCCGAGCAGTAGGCAGATCGACGCCATACATCGCTCCCACGGAAAGAGCCGCCAATGCGTTATAAATATTAAATTTCCCCCCAAAATGCAGAACGAATGGTGTAGAGTATACGTCAAAGGATGACGCGTCCAGACTCAACTTTATATTAATCGCCCGCATCTCGCCACGGTCTAGACCATAGAATATCTTCTTGTGAGCCAAAAAATTCCCGAAAGATTCCGCGTGGGAATCATCGATATTAATAACATGGATGTTGCTCGTCCGCTTAAAGAGCTCCTGCTTCGCTTTTGAGTAATTCTCGAATGAGCCGTGTGCTTCAATGTGCTCTTTGTGGAGATTGGTAAAGACCGCGCAGTCGAAATCAATACCGAGGTGGCGTTTTTGCCTGATGCCCTCGGACGTAACTTCCAACACCACAAACGTGCATCCGGCCTTTTTCGCTTCGGACAAAAATTTCTGCAATCGGAACCGGCCGGGCATTGTCATCTTTAGCATGTTGGGCCATTCCTTATCTTTGATCTTATAGCCCAGAGATCCGATAGCCGCTACTCCTACCGGTTTACCTTGAGGGTCTCGAAGGGCTTCAAGGATTTTTGAAATTAGGTAGACAGTCGTAGATTTACCCTTTGTTCCCGTCACGCCGATCACTTTCATCGATTTCGAAGGAAAGCCGTATATAATGGCGCCGACATAGGAAAGAAAAGTGTGGTAGTATGGCTGAAAAAAAGCAAAAACAGACTTCGGAATGAGCTTCCTAATTTGGTAGAGTGTCCTATCGAGTAATGTCTCTTTAAACATGTGAAGTTTTTAGCTTCTTTTCCCTCTCGAAACGTTTAATTGCAAGCGCAATAAGACGGTCAATCAATTCCGAATATGACACACCGCTTGCTTGCCACAATTTAGGATAGACGCTTTCACTCGTAAATCCAGGGATTGTATTTAACTCATTTACAAAGAATGAGCCGTCTTTTTTAAGAAACATGTCAACTCGTGCCATGCCTTCGACGCAAAGTGTTCGATAGGCCTTAAGGGCAAGTTGTTGAGCGCTTCGTTTTAAGCTTTGGGGTATTTTTGCTGGAATCTCAACCTCCAAAAATCCCTTGGTGTATTTGGCTTTGTAAGTGTAAAATGTATCTTTTGGTTTTATTTCTCCAACAATTGATACGATAGGTTTTTCATTGCCCAGCACAGCAACCTCTATTTCTCTCCCATTGATTGCCTCCTCGATTAAAACTTTGGAGTCAAATTGGAGTGCCTCTTTGATTGCTTTTTTAAATTCGCGCTCACTCTTAACCTTAGTTACACCAATCGAGGAACCCATATTTGCTGGCTTAACAAATAGTGGCAATCCAAGTTCTTTTTTTATTTTAGAAAAGTTTATTTTCTTCTCCTTAGTAAAAGCCTGAAATTTTGCAATTGGAATATCTGCATCCCGAAGGAGACGCTTCATAACATCTTTATCCATACCAACAGCAGATCCTAATACTCCTGCGCCAACAAAGGGTACATTCGCTAACTTTAATAGTCCCTGAACAGTTCCATCTTCACCAAATGGCCCGTGAAGAACAGGGAATACTACATCCACAGAAAGATTTTTATCTTGAGTTGAGAGTTGTCTCTCACTTTGGGGAATGAGGGCAACTCTCTTGCTTTTATCTATTATAAGAGTCCGTCCATTTCCTAATAGCCACTGACCGGTTTTGTTGATACTAATCAAGACAACCTCGTATTTATTTTTATTAATTGCTGTGATAATGCTTTTGGCCGACTCTAAAGAAACCTCATGTTCTGCAGACTTGCCTCCAAATAGAACCGCAACTCGAATTTTCTTTTTCGTCATCGGATTTTTCTTGCCAGATTATAGATGAAATACCAGAATTTTGAAATAGGCAGATCAAATGAGCCGGGATATTCAATTGTTTGTCCTCCAAAACCGAGCTTAAAGCGAGTCACGCCCGGCCAGCGTTGAGCATCAATGCCCCAAAAGTCATAGAGGAGAAAGCCGTGAGCTTTCAAGTACTTAATGATATCCCAATGAAGGGCGTACGGCGCCATTAAGTTTCGAAAATCGTGATCTGAAGCCCCGTGCAGATAATAACTAATATCATCGTACATAAGTATGATCGCCCCCGCGACAGGAGTTTTTCCATGATAAGCAATCAGGAGATTAGTTTTAAGCCGGCCGTCCAGCGCGAGCAACTTTTGATAGTATTCTTTTTCGTGACCATAGAACTTATCGCGAGTCGTCGTTTTCTTAAGTAAATTCCAAAATATTTCTATGTCGTCGCTTAATTGCACTCCGATGCCATGATTTTGGGCAAGTTTAATATTGTAGCGTGTCTTATGATGCATCCGAGATAAGAGGGCATCCTCCTGCAACGCGAGATCAAGTGCCACCGTCTTATGCGGCTGGATATGCTTCTTAGACTTTCGCAAGCCGAAGTCAAAGATGAGTTCGGTTATCGTATCAGAAAGCGGTTCTATTTTCACGAAAATAGATTTCTGTTCCCGAGCAAGCTCCCGAAGATATTTAAAAAAGAATCCGATTTCGTGCTTGAGGCCGCCTTCAATTCCATTAAATTGAATCGCTGGGCCGTGCGGAATGTACAAATAATTTTTACCGAACGGCAGATCATGTCGGATGATATTGGCGCTGATCTTCCCGTTGTCGAATCTAAACGTCTTTCTGCCTACGGCAGTTTGGAATTCCAGCCATTCATCGGTTTGCAAAAATGATTTGCGCATACTATTTTTTATTAAGAATCCGTAAGGCTTCCTTCACGCGATCATGGAGGTTGTTGGTTTTCTTTACTTCTTTAAGCGCATCATGCGCTTGTGTCTGACTGTATCCCAACGCCAGAAGAGCTTCGAGCGCTTGCGACTCCTGACCTAGATCTATGCCGGTCATGTCACCCATATCCAGATGATCTACCTTGTTTTTTAGTTCCAAAATGAGACGCTGGGCGGTTTTGGGGCCCAGGCCTGAAATATTTTTGAGATAGGAAGCGTCATCATTCATTACGGCCGCTTTTAGGTGTCTCGCTTCGATTGAAGCGAGGATATTCATGGCGTTTTTTGAGCCGATTCCCTGTACCGAAGTAAGGAGATTAAAGAGATCAAGACCTTCCTTGGTGTCAAAGCCATACATGTCAAAAGTACCTTCGCGAAGGTTCATTTGGGAGTGTAAAAATAGCTTGACTTTGCCCTCAGATTTTGCTAGACTATCTAGCGTTTTGGGAACAATATGGACCTTATATCCAACGCCGCCCGCATTCACGATTACAAACCGATCTCCGCGATATTCAATAGTGCCTTCCACGAAGCTGATCATGCCCCTACGATAGCATAAAGGGGCTAAAAACGTAAACTTTTACACTAAATGTTCAAACTAGTTTCTCGCTATAAGCCGGCTGGCGATCAACCAACGGCGATCGAGCGGCTCACCAAAGGACTAAAGCGCGGTAAGCGCCACCAGGTTCTTTTGGGCGTCACGGGATCGGGAAAAACATTCACGATGGCCCACGTCATCGCCAACTATAAAAAACCGACACTCATCATCTCACATAATAAAACACTTGCCGCCCAGCTCTATCGGGAGTTTAAAGAATTTTTCCCGCACAATGCCGTCCATTATTTCGTAAGCTACTACGACTACTATCAACCAGAAGCATATATTCCCCACTCGCATACATATATCGAAAAAGATTCCAAAATCAACGAAGAGATCGATCGGCTCCGACACGCAGCGACGCAGGCGTTGATGGCCCGCGACGACGTAATCATCGTCGCTTCAGTCTCCTGTATCTATAATCTTGGCTCTCCCGAAGATTATCGCGCCATGGGTTTAGAAATATTCGAAAAAAAGAAGATTACTTCTTCGGAACTGATCCGCAATCTCATCCGCCTGCAATATGCCCATGATATCGAATTGAAACGCGGCACATTCCGCAAAACCCGCGATGAACTGGAGATCGTAAATCCGAGCGGTGAAGAAATTATAAAAATCCGCTTTAAAAATGATGTTATTTACGGCATTAGCCGCGCAATCATCAAGAACGCGGAAGAATTGGAGATGAGTATTCCCAGCTTTGAAAAAATTGTTGAAACAACTATCTTCCCGGCGAAGTATTGGATAACCACTGATAATAAGATCGGCTTGGCCGTGGAAAATATTAAGAGCGAACTCCAGAAGCGCGTTCAACAGCTTAAGAAACTCGGTAAGAGCGAAGAAGCCGCGCGACTTCAGGAAAAAACACTCAACGACATTCAGATGATGCGCCAAACCGGATACTGCCATGGAATCGAGAACTACTCGATGCACTTGGATTTCAGAAAGCCGGGTGCGCCACCGTTCAGCTTGCTCGACTTCTTTAAGAGCAAAGGAGATTTTTTGACGATTGTCGACGAATCGCATATTTCAATTCCTCAACTTCGCAGTATGCATAGTGGCGATTACTCGCGCAAAAAGACACTTGTGGACTATGGATTTCGTTTGCCTTCTACGATTGATAATCGCCCTTTAAAGTTTTTGGAATTCCAACAGCGCGTCCGGAAAACCATCTATGTTTCCGCCACCCCCGGAAAATATGAACTGGAGAAAGCGGGCAAGAATAATATTGCCGAGCAAGTCGTTCGTCCAACTGGGCTTCTTGATCCTACAATTGAAATCTGTCCCACAAAAGATCAAATCCCTCATCTCATCGAAAATATCAAAAAGCGAACATTAAAGGGAGATCGGGTTATCGTCACTACGCTTACAAAGCGCATGGCGGAAGACTTATGTGAGCACTTAGGCGATAAAGGCATCAAAGTGAACTATCTGCACTCGGAAATTAAAACTCTCGACCGATTGAAAATTCTCAAAGACTTCCGTTTGGGCATTTACGACGTTATCGTGGGCGTGAATCTTTTAAGAGAGGGGCTGGATCTGCCCGAGGTGTCGCTCATCGCTATTCTTGATGCCGATAAGGAAGGGTTCCTTCGCAATACGACGACTCTCATTCAAACCATGGGCCGAGCGGCTCGCAATATTAATGGCCACGTGATTATGTACGCGGATAAGCTCACAAAGTCCATCGTCTCTGCCATGAGTGAGACTACGCGCCGCCGCAAAAAGCAGAATGCTCATAATAAAAAGCATGAGATTGAGCCAACTTCAATCAAGCGTCATATTTCAAGCGTGGAAATATCAAATCCCAAAGCGCTAAGTTATATTCGAACTGACGGCAATGGTTCTAATATCGCTTTCTCAAGCCCCCGCAAACAGGCTCAAATTACCCAACTTACTAAACTGATGGAAAAAGCAGCTTACAAACTTGATTATGAACAAGCGCTCATGATCCGTGAGCAGATCCAGAAACTGAAGCACGCAGAATAGTTTCTAGTTGTTAGGTTTTAGTTTCCAGAGTGGGTCTTGCGATTTTTTAGAAATCATGGTATGCTCTCTGAACTAAAAACTAATCACTATAAACTAGAACTACCCAAATGCCAAATACAAAATCAGCGATTAAGGCACTGCGACAATCAAGAAAACGACGAGCCAAAAATCTCGGTAAAAAAGATGCTTATAAGACGGCCGTAAAAGAGTTCAAGAAATTACTTACTGCCGGCAGATTTGATGAAGCGAAACAGCTTTTACCGAAGGTCTATCAGAAACTCGACAAAGCAACTAAGGCCAATGTTATCAAGAAGAACAAGGCCAGCCGTTTGAAATCAAAAGCCTCTAGAATGCTTGTCCGTCCAAAATAAATAATAAATGGTTTGCAGTGAAATACATAAAACCCCGCCAATCGGCGGGGTTTTATGTATGCTTAGATATGTTTAACACGATACCAATACCGCTCAAGAGCGCGAGCGTGGCGGTTCCGCCATAACTCACAAAAGGAAGCGGTAGGCCGGTAAGGGGCCCCAGGCCGGTCACCGCGGCAATATTAATAAACACTTGCACCACGATCCAAGTAGCGATTCCCATCACATAAAGCTTAGCGAATTTATCAGGCGCTTTTTTCGCAATCTGCGCCATGAAAAAAGCGAGTAATAAAAATAGGGATATAAGGACACCTGCCCCGATTAATCCTAATTCCTCTACAATTACAGCGAATATTGAATCTCCTACCGCTTCAGGCAGAAAACCGAACTTTTGAGTGCTATTCCCGAAACCGACGCCAAAAACTCCGCCAGAACCGATCGCAATTAGAGACTGATTAAGCTGGTAGGAAATGCCTCGCGGGTCAAAAGAAGGATTCAAAAAAGTCTTCACGCGATTCAGTCGATAGGGCGCTAAGAAAATCAGTCCCCCACCGATGAGTAAACCGATAAGGATCATGATAGCAAAGTCTTTCCAGCGCACTCCAGCCACCAGGTAAACTCCCAGCGCTATCGCGACAACAATAATAAGTGTTCCCAAATCCGGCTGGAGCATCAGTAATAAACCGATAAATCCGACCACTAGAAAGAACGGAATAATTCCGTACGTCCAATTTTTTATCCTATCATTGCGCCCCCCAAACCAGGCGGCAAAATAAATAACGAGGGCCAGCTTAATAAATTCCGCGGGCTGAAACGTCTGTCCGAAAACTTTGATCCAGCTCTGCGCATTATTTATTTTCAATCCCACCCCCGGAACGAATACGAGAATCATAAACGTTAAGGCTCCAAAGAGAATTGGCAAAGAGAATTTCCGCCAAAATTTATAGTCAATCTTTGACAAGATTACCATCGCGAGGAGGCCGGGCACTACTGCAAATAAGAACTGGTGTTTTACAAAAAAATATGCGGAACCGAATTGCTTTCCACCCTCTATAATCCCCGCTGAAGATAGCGCGATGAGGCCAAACGCTATTAATGTAATGGTCGTCCAGAGTAGCTTCTTATCCATTTAGAAGATATTTTTTATCTTCGAATCGACAAGGAAAATAATCAGGCCTACGACAGCGCCCAGAGCACTAATCATCCAGAATCGCATCGTCACTTGTGTTTCAGGCCACCCGAGAGCTTCAAAGTGATGATGAATCGGCGTGGAAAAAAAGATTTTCTTGTTGCGGATTTTCTTTGAAATCATCTGAATGATTACGGACAATGATTCGGCAAAAAAGATGACGGCAATGATCGGAAGCAAAAACGGAGTATCCGTTAGCATAGCCACGGCACCGACGGTAAAGCCCAATGCCATAACGCCCGTATCACCCATGAAGAACTTTGCGGGATAAATATTGTACCAGAGAAAACCCACTAATGCTCCCATGATGGCCGCCATGAATGTCGTCATATCCATCATGGCTTGGTCAAAAGTAATAGCCGCCAGAGCGCCAAAAATCGTCATGAACACCCCCCCGGACAAACCATCTAAACCATCGGTCTCATTGGCAGAGAACGCGGTCGCTACGATCACCAGAATGAAAAAAGGAATATACCACCAGCCCAAAAATACCGTACCGAGAAATGGCACAGCCACGCCAACATGGCCAAGCTTATAATAGAACCACCAGGCGCCGAGCAATGCAACGATTGTATAAAATAATAAGCGGCGACGCATTGAGAATCCGCCACGCTTCATAACGCCCAGGATATCGTCAATAAAGCCGACGAGGCCGGCCAGTATCAAGAATCCGAGCGGTAATAGCGTCTCCTTCCGAGAAAGAAAATTGAGCTGATCCCAAATACCGTTAAAGAATCGGGACATCAGCCAGGATACTCCGGTAATAACAGCAACGGTAATCCAGATTGGCAACCCGCCCATGGTCGGAGTTCCTTCCTTCTTTTTATGGAAAGACATGAAGATCGGCGCGTTGGTTCTTTCAATTTCCTTGCCCGTTTTAAAATGCTTTTGCAAAACTTTAAGCCAGAAATGGGTAATAACGATATTGAGAGCGAATGCTATTACACCAACGCCGAAAATCCGGACGACATTGAAGATATTAAATTGATCAAGACTTATAACAACATCCATAATAATTATTCCCAGCGATAGGCATCGGTGATCCAGTCGACAAGCTTGCGCGTATCGCCGAAACGATCCTTTGATCCCAGGATGATACTGATAATCTTATCACGATGACCCGGAATATCGACAATCAGGATCATGGTTCCTAGCGCCACATCGGTATAGCCGGTTTTCCCGCCAGAGATATTGGGGATCGTGCCCAGAAGCTGATTAGTATTTTCGATGGTATGCGTGATAACTCCGTTTTCGGAAGTGAGAACAATTTCCTCCACCTGCAATAACGTCCAGATTTCATTATATCGGAGAGCGTAGACCACCAGTTTCACAAGATCCTGCGCGGTAGAGTAGCCATTGTCATTCAATCCCGCCGGATCAAGAAATAGAGATTCGCCCATGGCGATTTGTTCGGCTTTTTTGTTCATTTCGGCAAGAAAATCGATGCCTTGAGTCTTTGCGTGCGTTGCGATAGCGTACGCCGCATCATTTGATGATTCGATGAGCATCATCTTCATAAGGTTTTTGACGCGCATTTGTTCGCCTTCTTCCAGACTTCTGCGTAATCCATCGACTCGCACCGAATCTTTTCCAACAGTTGCGATATCCTCCGGGTTAAGTTTTTCAATAGTCACGATAGCGCTTAAAATTTTTGTTAAAGAAGCAATTGGAAGGCGCTTTTTCGTATCTTGCGCGAAAAGAAATCGTGAGGATTGAGTGTCATAGACAATTGCCGACCGCGCCGTCAGTTCCGGACGTTTCCGGCTCGAATCCAGAAAAGGAATATAAGAAGTTTCGGAAGCGGGAAATACGTAGGCAAAAGTCTCATTGGAGATGGCTTTTTGGTCCTGCTTTAGAACGGTGGGCTCGTCCTGGGGTTGTTCGGCATTAATAACTCGAAACAAGTTAATTCCCGCGATAGCGAGAACAAGGACTGCCACTACCGAAACCGTAGATTGTACTGAAAGCCGTTTCATTTTTTGATATCCAAACTTAGCTCTTTAAGCTGTTTTGGTGAAATTACGGAAGGACTTTCCATCATGAGATCGCGTGCGTCGCCTGTTTTTGGAAACGCAATTACTTCGCGGATATTGGGCTCGTTGTCCAATATCATCATAAAACGATCCAGCCCAGGGGCGATTCCACCATGAGGCGGCACGCCAGAGCCAAGAGCCGCCAACATGTGGCCAAAGTTTTCTTGAATCCGTTCATCTGAAAAACCCATAATCTCAAACACCTTTTTGAGCGCTTCTGGCTTGTGGTTTCGAATACTTCCCCCGCCCAATTCATATCCATTGAGGGCGATATCATACTGGGTCGTCAAAATTTCGCCAATATTTTCTTTCTGCATAAGCCAATCCATGTGCTCAGGCCTGGGAGCAGAAAAGGGATTATGGGTAAATGTCCATCCTTCATCGGTCTTTTCAAAAAATGGGAAATCAATGATCCAGCAAAATGCCAAGAGATTAGGGTCATTCTTATTGTTGCGGAGGTCGGGTTTATCCGTGCCATATTTTTTCATTGCTCCCTGATATGATAACCGAGGAAATGGCATCTCCTGAATTTTCTTTTCAGGGAAAAGGGTGGTAATAGTTTTAATAAACATTCGCTCAACAAGATCTATCACATTTTCTCTCGACACGAAACTCATTTCCATATCCAGCTGTGTAAATTCTGGTTGCCGATCGCCACGAGTATCTTCGTCTCGAAAACAACGAGCAAACTGAAAGTATCTTTCGACTCCTGCCGCCATAAGAAGCTGTTTGTATTGCTGAGGAGATTGCGGTAATGCAAAAAACTTGCCCGGGTAAAGACGGGACGGCACTACATAATCACGGGCGCCTTCAGGAGTAGATTTAGTGAGTATGGGAGTTTCTATTTCAATAAAATCTTCGTCGGATAGCCAGTTCCTAATGAACCGAGTAACCCGATGTCTATCTAAGAGATTGCGAGCCAATCTTGGTCGCCGCAAATCCTCATAGCGATATTTCATTCTGTTATCCTCGCCCACTTCGTATCCGTCAGTATCAAGCGGAAAATTTGGAGTTGTTGCTTCATTAAGCACTTCTAGCTCCAAAGGCTCAAACTCTATTGATCCTGTGGGAATGTCAGCATTTACCATTTTCTCCGGCCGCAGCTTAACGATTCCCTTAATACGAACTACCCACTCGGAGCGAAGTTTAGCCGCTGTTTCGTACATATGAGGGCCTTGTCTTGAGCTTGTCGAAGGAGTAAAAACAACCTGAATCACGCCGGTACGGTCGCGAAGATCGATAAAAATAATCTTGCCATGATCGCGCCGGTTTGCCACCCAGCCGTACAGATCAACTTCCTGACCTACCCGATCCAGGGTATTGAGAATAGATAGTTCTTTCGCCATAATCAGGAGTATATTAGCACAAAATTTCCAAAAGAGAAACCGGAGATTATCTCCGGTTTCTCTTGTATGTGCGCCCACCAGGACTCGAACCTGGGACCTTCTCCTTAAAAGGGAGCAGCTCTACCAACTGAGCTATGGGCGCGTAATCCAGAGCTATATTAGCAGGAAAACCTCATTTCTTCAACTGCGCGCAAGGCGCGAAGACGATATAAATTCTTATTTATTATGAAGTGCTTCATCTAGAAGGCGTTTGAGTTCGGCTGAATCAACTTCTTTCCTGGGACGCTCTTCTTTTTTGTCCTCTTTTGCGAGAAGCCTCTTGCCTTTGAAATCCACCGGTTCGGTAGCCAGTATATTATCCAATGTCGCGCGTTCAGATTGAAGAGGCTTTGACGCCTGATGTTCTTGGCGCGGTCGTTGACCATACGATCTTTCAGGGCGAGGCCTTCTCGGCGGCATATCACGAGTACCGCGTTCACGAGATGATGGGGGCGCCATTAACGGTTCTCGCCATCTAGCGATAATTCCTTCCACTTCGGCCCTGGGTTTTCCATACGACTTTTGGGAAGCTTGAATAACCTGTGTTCGAGGACTTACTGGCAGTGGCGCGATAGTATCCATCGTTCTTGCGGAAAATGCATGTGATGCTATGCCGTCAATCATCAGTTTTAAATAAATCTCTCGCTTTCCGAGATCCACAATATTCTGGACAACAAACTCAGGCGCAAATTCTTTTTCTAATAATTCGGCATCTTCCGCTCCGACGCGGAATGAAATAATACTGCCCACGTTGCCAAATACCGCGTCGCTAACAGCTTCATCCATTTGCGCTATGTATTGATGCGCGACTACCAGGCTCAAGTTGAATTTTCGAGCTTCAGACAGGATGTTTGCGAATGAAGCAGTGGCAAAATTCTGAAATTCATCTACAATAAGTATAAAGTCTTTTCGTTCATTCCGCGGAATATCAACACGAGACATGGCGGCAAGCTGGATTTTGGTAATAAGCAGGCCGCCGAGCAATCGAGAAGCATCTTCCCCCATTCTCCCTTTCGAAAGATTCAAGAGAATAATCTTCTGCTGATCCATCGCTTCACGCATATCGAAAGAGGATTTAGACTGGCCGACAATATTGCGCACGAGCGTATTAGAAACAAATTGTCCGATTTTATTTTGAATGGCGGCCGTTGCTTCGGTGGCGAATTTTTCAGTATACTGGGCAAATTCTTGTTCCCAGAATGCTTTTACTTCGGGGTCTTTTACTTGATCTACGACCCACTTGCGATAGCTTTTCTCCGCAAACATGCGATTAATACCCAGTAATGTGGATTCGGGTATTTCCAACAACGCCAAGATCGTATAGTTCAGAATATACTCCATGCGAGCTGACCACAAATCAATCCAAAGCTTTTTGAATACAGCCATAATCCCATCTGTAACTAAGTGTCTTTTATCGGGATCAACCGATTCCATAACATTAAAAGCAATCGGATATTCCATGTCTGCCGGATTAATGTAAATAACGTCCTTGATGCGGTGCTCGGGAATATAGTCCAGCAGGTCTTCCACCGGATCGCCGTGCGGATCAATAAATGCCAATCCCCGCCCATCTTGGATATCCTGAATTGCGATGTTTTTCAGCAATTCCGACTTCCCCATGCCTGTTTTACCGATGATGTACATGTGCCGGCGACGATCATCCATTTTAATGCCGAAGATCACGTCCTTATTGCGGAAGTTTGTTTTACCGAACAAAATGATTGGATTGTCGATTTCTTGTGCCATAGCGTGTTATAGAATTGGAAGACCTGCAGGCGGTTGGGATTTCTTTGCTTCGACGCGCGGGAAGAGCGGCGCTTTTACGTTAATCCCCGGCAGATGGAATAGCGTCGCTATCTCTTCAGTGCTTAAAATCACCAGCTCTTTAAACTCACGAGCGCGGGCACGCTTATACATATCGATCTTGCGTTCATACTCCACTTGCGATTTCATAAACCCGTTATTCGAAGGGAATAGCCAGGCAAAGTATCCATCGGGGCTGGTGCTGGTAGCCTTGTTCGGTTTAAAGGTATTTAAGTTATTCGAATAGAGCTGTTTAAACATGCCGATCACATTGGAAACGCGAGAACGATTAAAGATATCTTTTTTGGCGATGTAAATTAATCGCGGGGTCACCTTGAATGCAAGCTTAAAAGCTTTGTTCTCAACTTGATCAAGAGTAAACTTTTGACCCGTCGTCAATTTTTGGATGGAGAATTCTTTTTCTTCTTTTTTTACAGGCTCGCCAGATCCGAATCCGGCAAGACTAAAAATGCCGTCCAAGATTTTTTCCAGGAAATTAAGTTTTGCCGGTGGCGGAGTCTTCCCGCTCAACTTGGCAACCTCCGCCTCAAAATCCTTTGTCCAATCTCCACCGGTAGGACGCGCGACATACTGCATCCACATATATTCCCCGGAACCCAGAGAACTTAGCACTTCCGCTAACGGCGCCAGGGGATCCGTTCGTTTGAATTCGTCTTTCCCTGATTCTTCTTCGAAAAACGGGTAGGTTTTAATCGGAAAAGCGTCTGATTTTGTAAATATCAGTTCAGCGCCGAACATATCATACTCGTCATTGGGAATCTTGGCGGGAAGCTGTTGCATGTAGTCTTCCGCGACAGAGACTTCCGCATCAGGGTACTGCGCGAAGATCTGGGTTTCTACGATATTTCGATTGTCCTCAAGCGTACGGATATAAAATCTGACGTCGCCCTGATTGCCGGCGATTTCAAAGCTGTACCAATCCGGTACTTTGCCTTCAAAGAACTGCTTTTTCTCGGTAAGGGGCTTGGCATATACGCCATGCAAGCCCGAAAAGAAATTTTCTGCTATTTTGGGACTCTTCTCAACATCCGGCGGCGGTTTCACTTCAAGCACAACCCATTTCAATGAGGTAAGGTATGCCGTCCGGATATAATTTTTCCAAATATGAACTACGCCGAACGCAAGAAGGATGGGCCAGTAAAGCCACCAATACGATATGGCAATGAAAAATGCGTTGCGAATGCCATCGAACAAAGGGTAGAAATCCATTATTTCCAGTATACCGAAAAAACCTGTGAAAAACTAGAACCGACCTGAATGGGTTCTTACGCTTTTCTGAGTGCGTACGTCCCGTCTTCGTTTTTTACGAAGTGGGTGTTGTCCTGGAGATTCAAAAGAATGGTATTCTCTTTAACCATGCGTGCGTCCATGACGCGCGCCACTAGATCACTCTTCGCCAAAGGATGAGTAGAGTTGCGAAGAATATCGACGAGCACCTCTTTGACAGTTCCCGACTTATAGCCCCATTCGGCAAGAGCATACATGCCGCGGCCCACGAGCACAAAACGATTATCCTTAATCAGTTCATTATGGACGGTCTGGATATTTACCGACTTCTGATCATTAAAATCGGCAGTATTGATGAGTTTGGCAATATCGGCAAAATGACGGGCTTCGCCTTCTTTTTTCATGATAAGGTAGGCTTTATCGCGGACGCCTTTTGGTTTCACTTCGGGCCACGTAGCCAAGCCAACTTCTTTGAAGATGTTCTTGGAAAGATCCTTGGAGATTGTCATGCACGCAGTAAGTTGTTTTTCTGAAAGGTCTGGGCCGTTTGAGGCTACGACGCCTTGTTCAACGGCAAAGTTATAAACCTGCTGTTCCGACACGACTGCGCCTTTCTTTCCGAAAGCGGCAATAAGAGAATTAATGACTTGATGGAGCTGATCGGATTTTTTCTGATCGATCGCCCAAAAAACATGGTAATGATCGTTCTCGTCGAATTTTACGAGTTCCTTATTGAAGGTAAGGATAAACGACAAAGAAGCATTCGTTGCGTCGTACTTCTCGGAACCGCTGAACGCGTTGAAAAGATCTCGTTCCTTCATGATACCACCCTCCTTGGATAGTATGGTCTTGATAGCGCTTATATATTTCACGACATCTTTGTGGTCGCCCGTTGATTTTGCGAGTTGAGTAAGTGTTGATTCTTCAATCTGCCGGACGCGTTCTCGAGTGATACCGTAGCTCTGACCGATAGACTCAAGCGTTTCACGCTTGCCGTTTTGAAGACCAAAACGCCGAGCAACAATATCCCGGTTTCGTTCGGAGAGAGGCTTAATAATACTCACTATCGTGGTCCTTAATGTTTTGAGGTCTAGTTTATTCATTATCGTTAAATTACCTGTAAGAAAACAATATCATTAATACCGAATTAAGTCAAATCTATCCCACCCGACGGCGTGACCACCAGATCAATATCGGCGATGCAACCGCAATGGAGGAAAAGGCGCCAAGCGAGATACCTAAGATCAGTGCCAGGGCAAAATATTTCACGCTCTCACCGCCAAAAAAGTAGATTGCCACCAACGATAACAGAGTTGTAAAGGTGGTGTTTAATGAGCGCACCAGTGTCTGCATAATGCTTCGATGTACTACTTCGCCGAATCGCTCCTTTGAGCCTCCGCGCAGTATATTCTCGCGAACACGGTCAAAAATTACCACAGTATCAGAAATTGAATAGCCCAAAATTGTAAGCACCGCCGCTACAAAGACAGCACTAATTTCTACGCCTCTATACGCGCCTAGCCAGGCGAAAATCCCCATGGGAATAATGAGGTCATGAATCAACGCGATGATCGCCGCCACACCCATCACCCATGCTGGTAAAACTCGGCCTAATTTTTTAAATACGAAAGTGATATAGAGACTGATGACAATAAGCACGATGATAATTGCCGTAATACTCTTGTTCTTGAGCTCATTACCAATCAATGGACCGACAGAATCAAACCGCTTTTCAGTTATGTCCGCATTCGGAAACGATTTTTTTAGAATCGCTAAAACACCTTGATGATCTTTTTCGGAAAGTTCTCCGCTTTTGATGATTATTTCCGAATCTCCTACAGGCGATACTCCCGTATCTTTCACGCTTGCGATATTGGACTCGTTAAGAATTTTTGCAACCTCCGAAGTGGCCGGACGCTGGACGAAATCTAATTCTAAAACGCTACCGCCTTTGAAATCAACTCCGAAATTAAACTTATATGTGGCCAGTGAAATAATCGAAGCCACTACCATGATCACGGAAAAGCTGAAAAGAATTTTATAGATAGGTCTCATAATAGTTGTTTAGCCAAACAGCCATTTAAATCGTTCAAATCGCGGCCCAGAAAACAGCTGTAGGAACGATCGAGTCACGATTGTGGCCGTCAACAAACTCGTTACAACGCCAATACCGAGTGTCAAGGCAAATCCTTTCACGATCGAGCTCGTGAACAGATACAGTCCGGCGGCGCCGATGAGTGTGGTCACGTGGCTATCGCGGATAGCAAGCCAGGCGCGATGGAATCCTTCCCGAACCGACTGCTGAAGCGATCGGCCAGCGGCTAATTCTTCCCTCATGCGCGCAAAAATCAAGACATTGGCATCTACGGCAATACCCAGCGACAAAATAAATCCGGCAATACCGGCCAGCGTCAACGTTACCGGAATTAATTTATAAAACATAAGTACGATCAATACATATACCGTCAATGCAACAACGGACAAAAGACCGGGCAAACGATAGAAAAGAATCATGAATAACGCTACGAAAATAAATCCGTACATTCCGGCTTTCAAGCTTTTTTCCAACGACTCGGCTCCCAATGAAGCGCCGATCGTCTGCTGTGAAATAAGTTTAATGGGCACCGGCAAGGCGCCAGAATTCAAGCGGGTCGCCAAAAGCTTAGCTTCATTCGGATTGAAATTGCCGCTGATAACCGCATTGCCGTTAGTGATGGCAGACTGCACCACCGGTATGCTGATGGGAAATCCATCCAGATAGATTGCAACTAGCTTGCCGATATTGCGTTGTGTAATTTCTCCAAACAGCTTCGTTCCCTCTTCATTGAGCTCTAAACTTACCTGGGGCTGATAGGATTGAGGGTCAAATACTACTTGGGCGCGCTTTATGTGACGCCCGTTAAGACCGGTGGTTTGAAATGGATCCTCGTTGAGCCGCTGGCCCTGACCTTGCGCCTCCAGAATTGCCCGTGTATCTGCTTTCTCTTCCCGAAACTCCAGAAACGGAGTTTCGCCGATAAGTTGAATGGCTCGGTTTACATCCTGAATGCCGGCAAGCTCTACGATAAGACGATCATTACCACTTACTTGCACGATAGGTTCGGCAACGCCGAATATATTCACGCGCCGCTCAATAACATCGCGGATGCCGGCCATGGCTTGGTCGGGAGCTTCGCTTACTGCGGAAAGATCAGCCTGATACACCAAGTGCGTCCCGCCGAGAAGATCCAATCCTAACCGAAACGGCACATTTTTTACGTGCGGGAGACCAAGAGAGAATTTATTATTAGCCGCATCAACGCCTTTATTGACGTATTGAGGGGCGATAAATGTAAAGAGTGCGAGGGAGACGAAAATAATCACTGTCAGAATATATCCGTTGTTTCTCATGATGAAATTGACTTCTAGATTAAATCATAATACCTTAACCCATGCAAGAAACGCTCGCTTCCCGCATATCCTCTGGGAGAAGAAAACGCAAAGTCTGCTCGCTATTCCTCGAAAGATTCTTTTTCTTTGCCCTTGGATGGCTTTTGGTTCTCTAGCCATTCTTTGACCAAGAGTGTTGCGCGGACATCGTCTTCATTGTAGCGAATAAGCCGCTTGAGGATAGACTCGTCGCGCTTATCGAGCCACTCGTTATACCACACTACCGATTCCGCCCCGCCGGCGTTGGGGTCATCCCAGCGATAGCCGAGATAATAAGCAATATCTTTAAGTGTGTAGAAATAGACCGGCAGGACCACGGAATCTACAAACCGCGTATGAAGGTCAATCGTATTCTCTCTAAACTTGTGAATTAGTTCCGTGGGCGCACCATACTGAACCACCATGCGGTCAAACACCTGGTTTTCATAGTAAGCATAGTGATAGATGACAAAATCATCGAGTGTGACCAAGAAATCCAAAAAATCACGCCACATCTTTTGTTCTTCGCTCTTTTCTTTGGCCAAAAAGTATCGGTATTGCGTCTCTCCCGTTTCCGTATTCTTAATCAGCACGCCCAAAAGGTAGTCGATATCGCGCGTCGGATCGCTTTCGATATCAAAATATATTTCATGCTTTACCTTCGGAAATTCCGGTTTGCGAAGGATCATCGGCTCACCCGATATGAGGACTTTTGCCTGGTTATTGAGGCGGACTAATTTATCAAATGGCCACTCTTCCAGCTTACTGCGCAGATCATCGAGATTGGCATCAGCCATATCCTGTACGGTTTTAATGCCGATGTTGTAGAGCTGGCGCTGATCGGACTGGCTAAGGCGATGAATAAGCGAAACGTCATTACAGCCTTGCGCATCAGAGAGACATACCGAGTACCAGGGCGTCCGCTTACATCCACCCTTAAGAAACGGCGCCGGTTTTTCGCCGTTGAGAACTTTTTCGATCTGCTCGCGAGTCAGATGAAACTGATCAACGAAATCATTTACCAAAAAAGAGCGTTCGTTATTGTTCGCATCAATCACGTAGGCTTCCTTAGGCCGCACCCCTTGGAGTTTTTCCAAGATCAAGCTGTAAAACACGAGCGGAAACTTAAATTCATCCCGAAGATCAAGTGATTGCTGGGCGTCATAGGCAACGTAATACCAATCACCAAATTCCGACTTCTCCGGCTCGCCCTGAATCTGGCGAAGGGGACGCGCTTCCAGAAGATCGGGCATACCTACCCACTTGCCGCTCATCAGTACGCCATGATAGATATTCTTACCCTGCTTCATGAGCTCCAGCGTCGCCAAAAATGCTTCGTCGAGGTCGCGAAAAAGTTCGGGCTTAATTTCTTCAAATTTCCTGTGTTCCCGAAGCATTGAACCAGCATCACGCATTTTCCCTTTGAAAATCGTTTCCAGGAGAGGCGCCATCTGTCGCTTTCGCGTAGAGTCGCCATAAATATCGTACCAAATCCAATGTGGACACTGGAAAAATTTATAAAAATGATCGGATGTCAGTTTTGGTGTATCCATATATTACGCCCCGTGACATTTTTTAATCTTCAATCCCTGTCCACAGGAATCGTAATTAAGACAGGACTGTATTTAAGATGATTCCGCAAACTACTAATTCCTTTCTTTATAATATCTTTAGGAATTTTCTTTAATCTTCCATCAAACGGATCAGCAATCTCTATTGAGTATTTATCTTGGTTTAATGCTACCACGAAGTGTGGAGCGTGAAGAATTTTTTGAAGATAATAACAATCTAGATAAACAATTACCTTGCTATCCTCCAAAAGTTTACTAAGTAATTTGGCATCAATTTTTTTATTCACTAATTTGACGCCACTACTTTTTTGCCTTTGGAGTTGATTGAAGTAATATTTATTTTCAACATACGCCACAATCCTTTTTTTATACTTGCTGGCAACATAATTTAATTGCCCAATAAGGTAATTAAATTTCCATCCATGCCTCCAGATTTCTATCTCATCTCTATTTCCCCTTCCTGCCATCATTAGCAAGCTACATGGCAGACAGGTTTCGTATGTTGATTGCTTTATTACCTTCATAGTAGTTCCTTACGCCCCATGACACTTCTTATACTTTTTCCCACTACCACATGGACAGGGGTCATTGCGGCCGATTTTATCCTCTTCTCTAGCTCTAATCGTCTCTTGGTGCGTGTGGGTTGATTCCGGAGCGCTGATATCGAGCGGGCCGCTCTCATACATCTGCGGTTTTTCGGGAGCCGTTACAAGTTCAACTTTATATATTACGTTGGCAACCTGGGCTTTCACGGATTGCAACAGCTGGTCAAAGAGACGCTGGGCCTCAAGCTTATACTCGACAAGCGGATCGCGCTGGCCATAGGCGCGCAGACGCACAGAATCGCGCAGATGCTCCATTTGGTCAATATGATCCATCCACAATTGATCAATCGTGCGCAAGAGCACCATTCGTTCCAGCATTCGCATCTGTTCCATACCGGCTTTCTCTTCTTTATCCTTATAGAGTCGCTCCAGCTCATCATGGACAAAGGTAATTAAATCTTCGCTATGCCCGGTTTTTACTTTTTCGTCTAGCGCGGACGAAAACGGCGCGAGAGATTTTAAGCCCTCTATAAGCTTGGCTGAATTCCGTTCGTTTGTTTCAGTAGTCGTATGGACGCGGATAATATTCTCAACGAACTCGTAAACGTATCCCGAGATTAAATTTCGCAGATTCTCGGCACCAAGGGCTTTTTTGCGCAGATTATAGATGCTCACGCGATGTTTGTTCATCACATCATCGTACTCAAGAACATACTTGCGGGCGTCAAAATTGTGACCCTCAATGCGAGTTTGGGCTTGCTGGATAGCGCTTGAGATAAATGAGTTCTCGATAACATCGTCATCACCTACACCCATCGTTTCCATAATTTTCTTGAGGCGATCCCCGCCGAAAATACGGACGAGCTCGTCTTCCGTGGAAACAAAGAATTGAGAAGATCCCGGATCGCCTTGGCGTCCCGCGCGGCCACGCAACTGGTTATCGATGCGGCGCGCTTCGTGGCGCTCGGTACCGATCACGTGGAGGCCGCCGACATTGCAGACTTTTTCCGCTTCTCCCTGATCGGGCGGATTGCCGCCCAAGATAATATCAACACCACGGCCGGCCATATTAGTAGCGATCGTTACACCGCCATAGCGGCCCGCCTGTGCGATGATTTCTCCTTCTCGTTCGTGATTCTTGGCGTTTAACACATTGTGGGTAATCCCTTCTTTTTCGAGAATCGTTGAAAGTATTTCATTTTTTTCAATGGAAACCGTGCCAACGAGTACCGGCTGGCCATTGGCGTTGCGTTCTTTGATCTCCCGGGCGATCGCTCTAAATTTCCCCGTTTCGTTTTTATAGATGCGGTCTGGAAAATCTTTGCGGATCGCCATTTTGTTCGTGGGAACAGAGATGACATCCAGATTGTAGACTTTATGAAATTCTTCAGCGGAAGTTTTGGCCGTACCAGTCATGCCGGAAAGCTTTTTATAGAGACGAAAATAGTTTTGGAAGGTAATTGTCGCCAAAGTGCGTGATTCATTTTCAACTTTCACGCCTTCTTTTGCTTCAATGGCTTGGTGAAGACCTTCTGACCAGCGCCGGCCGGGCATCAATCGCCCCGTAAATTCATCAACAATGATAACTTCGCCGTCTTTGACAACATAATCACGATCAAGTTTAAAGAGCGCCTGCGCTCGCAGTGCTTGTTCCATGTGGTGGACATATTTGATGCCGCCTTCATCGTAGATATTTCCCATCCCCAACTGCTGTTCGACTTTTCCGATGCCGCTTTCCGTAATTGAAACCGCTTTTAGCTTTTCATCAACGACATAATCAGTCTCTTCATTGAGATGCGGGATGATTTTTGAAAAGGTCTCGTAGAGTTTCGGCGACTCTGCATCGGGAGCAGAAATGATTAGCGGCGTACGCGCTTCATCAATAAGAATAGAGTCTACTTCGTCGACAATGGCATAGGCATGCGGGCGTTGAACCATCTCTTGCGCCGTGGGAACGAGATTATCGCGAAGATAGTCAAAGCCAAATTCATTGTTTGTGCCGTAAGTGATATCGGCGGTGTATGCTTCCCGACGAGCCACCGGTTTAAGAAATTCGTGAACAACTTTAAAGCCTCCGAGCGTGTCACGCTCCTTGTCGCTTGTCTCTTGTTCCTTATCGCTTACATGCGCAGGATCATATTGAAATGCTGAATCGTGATTAATACAGGCAATAGTTAGTCCTAGCGCATGATAAATCTGCCCCATCCATACGACGTCGCGTCGAGAGAGGAAGTCATTAACAGTGACAACATGAACGCCTTCGCCGGCAAGGGCATTTAGGTAAGCCGGGAGTGTGGCTACCAATGTCTTACCTTCACCGGTTCGCATTTCGACGATCTTTCCTTGGTGCAAGGCAACGCCACCCATGAGCTGAACGTCAAAATGGCGTTTTTGAGAAACGCGGCGAGATACTTCGCGCACCGCCGCAAATGCTTCCGGCAAGATGTCATTAAGCAATTCGCCGTCTAAAATCCGTTTTTTGAATTCTAACGTCTTATCGCGCAACTGGTCATCCGAAAGCGCCTGGAAATCCTTTTCCTGGACATTAATGGCATCTACGATGGGCTGAAGTGATTGAATATACCTGGCATTGGCATCACCAAATACGCGAGAAAGAAAAGACATTTGAATGCCCTATGGTAGCAGAAAAGTTGCCAGAATTCAATTCGAACTTCTACTACCTGATGATATCAACCCCTGTTCGGTAGGCGTTTAATTCGGCTTCGTTGATAGTGAAGATAGCGTTCCAATCACGGCCCGATGCCGTAAACTGCTCCCCGGGGATATTGAGCCAATGCTTAGTTCCATCGGGCCAGATAGCATAGACTTTCTTGTCATTAATAACCCGGACATAATTGGAAATCGCATACTGATTGAATGTCGCGGGATTCACAGGAATGGTTTTGGAGGGGTCGAGGTGACCATAAAGGGTGATGATCTCCGGGCGCAGGTAGCGTTTATAACTCCCCCACGTCACATAAGCTTCCGGTTCGGCGTTATCGTGCTTAATAAGAGAACCTTCGGGAATCATCTGCCCATTCTCATTCCAAGCAGTTTCACTAGCTCGCGCCTGCTCATATGCGGCGGCATCCACGAGCGATGCCTTCACGGAAAAATCAAACGCGGGCATGACACTCACCGATCCCACAGCATCATGTCCGTAGGTGGTGGCAAGCATAATTTTTTGGACTTTTTTGCCGGATAATTCTTCTAAGGGAATATAAATGATTCTTTTTCCCTGTGCGAAATTTATCTTTTGAACTTCATACGTGCCGTCCGTGTAGATGGCAAGCGCGGCCACCAGTGTAGTTTCCGTGGCTTGACCCGTTATATCGATTTTTGCGGCTGCGGCGGAATTGTCGCCGACAAAAAATTCCATCCAAGTTGGTTGCCAATACTTTATGGAGGCCGTCGTGAAAATTTCTGCCCCCGCGAAGAGTGTCTTTTGGATTGTCGGCCCTACGCGAATGCCCTGCAATTCAGGACGAGTATATCCATATCGAGAACTTGATCGGTCATTAAAATATGAGGCCACCATCCAATCTATAAATATATCGGAGAATCTTTCCGACACGTTATTCCGCGAGAGAAAATCATTGAGAGAGGTGATACCGGCGAAAGAACTTTTTGCCGACTCGCTTAAAATACGCGATCCGTAACGTCCCGTAAGATACTCGGCAAATACCGCGGCAATACCGTAATCGCCCGGCAGATTGGCCCATTCAATCAGGCTATCGGATGGCGCGCGTAAGAATGTCTGCAACCGGCGCGAGAGACTTGAAGATTCAAAAGGTGAATTTTGGCCCAGAAGCGTCGCCGTATACTCCGAGCGCAATTCATTCAACCACACCTCTTCATTCACCCTGCGCAGGTCTCCTTTTTGATATGAGGAGATCAAGTGCTGAAATTCGTGGCCCAAGAAAACTGGCATGAGATTCGTTGGTAGAGCATCCATGTTCAGCGAAATCATCTCCCGTTCATTAGAGTCTCTTCCCGGTTCTCGAGCATACGTATGTATGCTGTCAAAATAACCCCCGTTGCTCGTCGTAAGCGCTTCAAGAAGAATGGTTATCCTAGGGTCGCCATCGATGCCCGGCTGTGGGTCGGAACCCCAAAATGCCGTTGCCTGCGGATATATATGCGTATCGAAGTCTGATCCCAGTATCTGCATGCTTTGAATTAACGATGCCCGCAGTGACGGCGTTAATTGATTCCAATACTTGTCATCGGCATAGAAGTACAGGCGATCACTGACGTGACGCAATGTGGCGTCGAGTTGAGTTCGCGCATATTGATCGTACGTTTTATTTACAAAGAAAGTCTCCCGCTGACCCAGTACATCCGCTTGAGCCCATGCCGGAACAAACAGAAAAATCGCACCGGCGAAAATGCCTGCCATAAATGTTTTCGTAATAACGAAACGAATATTCATGCGAAGGTATGAATATTAAGTATAGCAATAAACCGCGTGATTGACAAAAATGATTATTTTATTTACCGTAATGAGTAATAGGCATTCAAAAAATGAAAAAAACCGTTCTCTTCGCCGCTGATATTATCGTTCTTTACGGGGCTCTGGCCGCCATGCTCTTAATTCGCTACCCCACCGAGTTCAGAGAACAGCTTTCGCTTCATATCTTTCCTTTTAGTTTTTTATTTGTTATTTGGCTGGTTATTTTCTACATCAACGGATTATTTGACACCCAGAACCTTAGAAATAATTCGTGGTTCTATTCCAGCCTTTTGCGTTCAATCGGCATTGGCGCCGCCCTCGCTATCGCCTTTCTTTACCTTAGCCCGATTTTTGGCATTACGCCCAAAACTAACTTATTTCTTTTCCTAATTTTATTTTCTTTTTTTGCTCTTGGGAGCCGGTATTTCTTTAATCGACTCATTGAGAAACGCTTTCACAAGCAGACGGTTATCGTTGGCATTAATCCGATTGCCAGCGAACTCGCTCGGTTCATGAAAAACAATCCCCAGCTTGGTTATGAACTGAAATACATCGTTGATATCAATCTCGCAACCTTCCAGGATCAGAACAACGAATTCGCCGAATTTGGCATCATCCAAGGATTAGACAACATCGAACAGACAATTCGAAAAGAAAAGATTTCGGTGGTGATTTTAAGCCCGGAAGCGTATCAAGTGAAAGAAATCATCGATATCTTCTACAAGTCTCTTGAATACGGCGTCAACTTTTATAACCTGACGGGTATCTACGAGAAAATGACTGGGCGGGTTCCGTTGGATGCCATTAACCAAATTTGGTTCTTGGAAAATATAACAGAAGGAACTCGTCGCACATATGAATCAATGAAGCGGGTTTTTGATATCATCGGCGTGTTCTTATTGGGCATTCCCACCTTACTTATAACCCCGATAATTGCTTTGGTAGTACGCTTTGATTCACCGGGGCCTATTTTTTACAAACAACAGCGCGTGGGACAGCGCGGCAAAGTTTTCGAAATGTTTAAATTTCGAACGATGATTGCCAATGATGCCCACGGCGGAGCAGAAGCGAATACTGGTCCAGTGTGGGCGCAAGAAAATGACCCGCGCATCACACGGCTTGGAAACTTCTTCAGAAAAACTCGTATGAATGAACTTCCCCAGATTTGGAATATCTTAAAAGGCGAGATGTCATTTATCGGACCTCGGGCAGAGCGGCCGGAATTTCATGAGAAACTGATGCAAGAAATTCCTTTTTATAAAGAACGCTATCTCGTGAAACCCGGAGCAACCGGATGGGCACAGCTCCAAAAAAGCTACTACGCTTCAGTTATCGAAACGAAAGAGAAACTTCAATACGATCTCTACTATATTAAGAATCGTTCATTTATCCTTGATATAGGGATCATTCTTAAAACTCTCAACCTCGTACTTCGCGGCGGCGGCCGTTAGCCGTCAAATTATTATCTTAGAGTTCTCGGCCAAGTTCACGGGCAAATTCCTGGGCGCTGGGCAAGAGCGACGGATCAATCGTTACTGCCTTGCGTGCCATCGCCAGCGCATCATCAACTCTCCCCAGATTCGCATATGCTACGGCGAGTGACGTGTAGTATTCAGAGTTTTTTGGATTAAGCTTAACAAGCCGCTCGTAAATATCAGCAAGCGCTTGATAATCCTTCCGAGCGACGTACTGCTGGGCTAAGTTCAGGTAGTCGCTTTCACTCGGTGCATATCCCCGGTCTAATGCCATATTAATCACCCGTAATCCTTCATCGGGATTGCCCCGAGAGATTTCCACAATTCCCCAATACCAATACGACAGTCCGACTTCAGGATTAAGCTCGGCCGCCTGTTTGAAATACTTAATAGCTGATTCATAATCTTTCTTGTTTAGATATCCCTGACCGATTTCATAAAAAGTTCGAATGAATGTAGGAGAAATCTCCAGGGCGCGCAGAGAATGATCCAAAGCTATGTCATTGTACGGTGATTTTGCGTCGCCCCGGCTCAAATTGATATTAAGGCGCGATAAATACAGCAATGGAAGGTAATCGGCAGGATTTTCATCACGATTTTTCGTAATTTCGTCGATAGCAAGCTTCACCGCGGATTCAACCTCCGGAGTTTGCTGTTTGGCGCCGCTAAATTCCAACAAGTACTGCCCGAAACGGTGGCGAATTTCATACCTGCCCGGAACATTATAGTTCATGGCTTCAGTGAATTTTACTACTGCTCCTGAAAAATCATTCGCCCATCCGGCGATGATGCCTCGCGTTGAAGCATAATTTGCCTTAGACGGCACTAAGTTTGTCCTGTATATCAAGACCAGAGCAATAATTGCCAGTAGCGACCCCGCAATAAAGCGCAAGGCAGGATTAATCCGAACTGGTTGAGGAGAAGCTGTTATATCCCGATCCTTGCCGCGCATCAAGAGGAAGGCAATAAATCCTAGTACTGTAAAAAATACGAGAAGATTAGCCGAGGTATCAAAAATAAACGCATTGTGAATCGCATACGCAACAATGAGCGAAGAAAGACCGATAGTATAGATATAGTTATCAGTCTGCGTATGCCGAATGGTGTGCAATGCTCGAAAAGAAAAAAAGAAAATTCCTACATACGTAATGAAGCCAAGTAATCCCATGGTCACCAATACTTCCACAAACATGTTGTGGGCGCGATCAAAAAGCGTTTCTGCGCCGTAACCGGTGAAAAATTTCGGATTGAAGTATTTTGAGAATGGGATATTAAAATTTTCCGGCCCCCAACCAAGAAGTATTCGCCGAGGGCTTTCGCTCCAACCTTTCAAACCGGCCTGCCATGCCCAAAATCGTGTTTTAGCCGTAAAGGATTCAAACGAGGTATCCGTTACCCGGCGCAAAAATTTAGAATTTCCGATAAAACTCGCGTCTTTTATGGGAGTAATGAGTATTACCACGAAGAGAGATGCTATCGTTGCAAGGCTTAGCAAAACCAGCTTTGCTTTCCCGGAATTTGTTTTCAAAAAATACCAAAGAGAAAACATTAGTAAGCCGATCCCTAACCCTAACAACGAGCCGCGAACCACAGTCATGGTAACCGCCAAGGAGCCCAGAACTACCCCTGTTCCATATACAATCTTTTTAAACTGCGAGTTATTGAGGCGAAGCAGTAATGTTAGTGCTAAGAAAATATTAACGATCTCATAGCCGGCAAACAACGCCGCATTACCAATCGTACCAAAAATCCTTTCTCTCCCCCCTGAACCGATAAAGAAACTGATATTCGTTTTCTGTCCAAAACCGTAGAGAGCAGAAAGAATGGCAGTCACGACCGTACAGGTAAGGAACGTTTCCCAATGCTCCTGCTTGCGCAAGACGGCAGTCACAATAATAAAAAACAAAAAATAATGGAAGAAGGTCCACAGTCCTCCCATCCGTTCCAGCGTTCCCCAAAAACTGGCATAAGGCTGGACGCTTGCGAGAGTTGTAATACTAAATGCCCCAACAAAAGCTAAAAGCGCCCAAAAGATAATGTTCGTTTTTGGACGATATGATCGATCTTGCCAAAGGAGAAGAAGATAGCCCACAACCATCAGTTCAACAATACTTCGGAATACCACTACTTTTCCAAAATGAAACGGTGAGATGAACTGGGAAAAAATAATCAGCGGCATAAAAGCCGTAGCATAGATGATATACCGAAGGATTTTTGCAAGAATTTGTTCTCTCATATTATTTTATCCTATCGTACTTTTACTTTTCAGACAATATCGCTTTTTTATAAAAAAGCATTACTCGATCAAGCTGGTGCTTAAGAGTGAATTTTTCAAAAATACGGCTTTGGCCTGCTATCCCCATCATTTCTGCTCGAGCTGGATCCACTAATAACTCGGAGATTCGATCAGCAAGAGCGGTACCGTCATAGGGATTCACGATATAGCCGGTTTCTCCATCGCTGATAATCTCCGTAATCCCGCCGAAACAGGTGCCCACGACAGGTTTTCCAGTAGCCATGGCCTGCATGGCCATGAGCGGAGCTGGGTCAAAATAAATAGACGGAACTGCAACCAAAAACGCCATTGAAAAAAGAGCTGCCCGCTCTCGTCCATGAAGAAGGTCTATAAGAACCAAGGAATGTTCGACTCGAAGCTTTTGAGCGAGCATCCGCAGATGATTTTGATATTCACCTTTCTCGAGCGCCATGACTAATGCCGCATCAGGGCACCTCTGTAGAATACTTGGAAGTGCTTCAATAATAACTTCAGTCCCTTTATCAGCCATTGCCCTACCTCCAAAAAGAATAACGGGCCGACTGCCAAGGTTCAGTCGAGAACGCAGTAATTGTTCCTCCTGGGAAGTTGAAATAAAAGCGGTAGGATCAACACCGTTGTAAAGCGTTTCGATATTATGAATCCCATTTTGATTGAGTGCGTCCTTGAGGGCATTGGAAACTGAAAAAATTGTATCAGCTGAATCAAGAGATCGCCGAATACTGCTGTTTCGAAAGGGGTTAAAAGATTTTCCCATCTGTTGGAGTGAAAGTCGCAGGGGCACCCGGTAATTAAACGGTCCTTTTTGATGCACATCATTCAGATCTATAAAATGGTACAGCCGCGTATAGGAAAAACTAAGAGTATCATGGAGCGTGATAAAAACGGCGGCTTTAGTTTTGTGAGCCCACTTCAGTGCGGCAAAAGAAAAATGCTCATGGACATTATGAAAGTGTACAACGTCTGGCCGCAATTCATCAAGAATTTGTTGAAATTCTTTTTTTATAAACGGATTGTTTGCAGCAAGATAGGAACGGAAAAATTGTGGTTTTTTTGAAGAAAAAATACGCCGCACAGTAATTCCTTCGTATATTGTCGCTCCGGAATTTTCTATTTTTGTCGTTGCAGATACAACTATCACCTCCTGCCCACCGGCAATCATGCCTTTAGCCATATCAAAAACAACTTGGCCGGCGCCGCCAACGCTCTCTGGGGGAAATGAATCGGTGACATACAAAATCCTCATAATTTTTTTAGAATAGCGTAACTGTCTGAAAACACGCGTCGTGGATGCGTCCAACGATCAAGCCATAACAAAGACGCATCAATCCTTCGAAATACTGCCTTCTTTATCCTCGATTGTTTTCTGTAGGGATCAAAGAAAATAAATTTGAGAAATGAAGAAACTAATACCCATATTCCGCCGTACCTGCCTTTTTCCACTACCACAAAGGCATGGCGTCCTGCGATCGCGGCAATACCTTCGGGAGTATAGCGAAAAAAATCTCCTGGATCTGCGTGAATAGGTTGCATAAAGGGCGCCGTAATAATGGCATGACCACCCGATCGCAAAACCCGAGAAATTTCCCGCATAAGTCCTTCTGGATCAGCGACATGCTCAAGAACCTGATTGCAAAAGACGGTATCAAAGGATGCGTTCTCAAACGGCATATGGAGGACATCTCCAGTTACATCAACATGGCCGCCGGCACTTACATCTAAACATGTGTACTTCTCTGCTTTCGCTAAAATCAGCGATTTATATTTGGCCGCCAATCCTCCTCCGGCATCCAAAACGTGTCCGCGAATATACGGTACAGCATTAATCACCACATCTCGTGTTGAGTGAATTGATTTCATTTCGTTAGAATTGCGAGCCAACCCAGCGTATGCTTTCGATTTGCAACACTCGTGTCGAGCCGATCCATCAAAATTGCACATCGTCCAAGCATTTTGAAACAGTGACTGGCAATAGCTCCCCAAATACGGTGATGGTACAAAGAACCTCGATCGATACAATATCGCATCAGAAATTGAGAAATCATTGAAAACATCCCACCTCGGGCCATTAGGAGCTCTACTTCGAGACCGAATTCTTGCGCCATTTGCTCAATCCAATATTTCGTAAACCGTGAAAAATCATTTGGTTCCTCATGGAGTTCGCATGCTTGAGGAATCGTTAACAAGAGCATGCCTCCGGAACGCAAAACTCTATTTAATTCGCTCATTGCACGTTCGGGATGTACCACATGCTCTAGCACCTGCGTACATATCACACTATCAAAAGTATTGTCCGGAAATGGGATTGACTCAACTGAACCAACAACATCAATTCCTTCTTCTTGCTTGACGTCCATTCGTATATATTTTTCGTATTTAAAGTAGTGGCGATATCGAGCAACCGTACCTGCCCCGACATCTAAAACCGTGCCCCGAATTCGCGACGCATTACTCCTAATATGCTGCTCGAGAAAAAAACGATCAATTTGAAAAATCTGCATAGTTTAGACAGTAGATGCGTAGTGCAAGTAACGACGCATATATACGAAAATTGTAGCGTGGGCAATAGTGTACCATACTGTTACAATACCAATGGTTCCCCAAGCGCCAAAGTGCTTTATCCAGAATAATCCAAGTGGCACCCCGATAGCTAAGTTGATAACATGCATAATAATTGAGACGTGTACTTTATTAAGCGCTCGTAACATAGCTCCCAGTCCGACACCTAACCCCATCAATGCTCCGTAGGGAATTAGGCCATATACATAGCGAACGCTTTGCGAGAATTCAGGACCATACAATAATCGAAAAGCGATGGGGGCTACAAGAGCTGCTCCCAGAGTAAGGAAGGCAGAAATACCTATCGCATATAAAGAAACACGGTCAAAATTTCTCGAAAGACGCTCGATTCCCTGTTCTTTCATTTTTGGAAACTCTACATTTAAGAGAATCCCAATAGGACCCAGGAATCCGAGCGCAAGATTTATATATCCAAATGCCAGCTTAAAAAAAGTAACTTCGGAGGGAGCAAGATAAATACCAGTAAGTAAAATTGGAAGAATATTATAAAGATTCGAAAGATTTCGATCCAAAGCGATCCAAAAACTAAATTGAAGATAACGACGTACAGAAATTTCGCGCATGTGCGCCAAGAGGTCGCGAATGTGTGGGAGGATCGGAAAATCCCGCTGCAACTTTTTCCATACAAAAACCGAAACAATACAGAGAATGGCGGCACCCACAAAATGTCCAGTTACAATCCCCGCGACACCAAACCCTGCAACAACGAGAGAAAGCGCAAAACCACTGCGTAACAGTTGGTCACCCAAACCTAAAAGCGTCATCTGCTGAATGCGTCCAGAAATTTGCAAGCCGATCGTTGAAAACGAATAAGCTGTTGTGGAAATAATCGAGGCAACGACTACAACTGCGGCAAACCAACCAATCATCGAATTCCCATAGAGACTTTGCGCTATGAATGGAGCTATCGCCGCTCCAATCAATGCTACAAAGCCCATAATGAGCGTGATCTTGGCAAGAAATGCTAGAGCATCTTGTATCTCTCGTTCATCTTTACGAGCATAGGCACCACCAAGAATCGTAGTAACCGCATCCTGCGCTCCTACGCCAAGAAAGATAGAGATAAACCCCGCAAGGCTAAATGAGAGAGCATAGATACCAAAAGCATCAGGTTGAAGGATTCGAGCCATGATAATACCGGCCCCAGCTTGAAGCACATTTCCAAACATACTCCCTGCTTGGAGAATGGCGGTATTACGCACGAAGGGGTGCGATCGATAATAATTAATTCGTTCTTTAATTTTTGAGAGAAACATGCGGCAAAACTATACCATTTTACGGCTATTTTTTCAACGTTATTTTGACTTATTCACTATTGAAATGAGTAGCAAATTAAAAGGCTCCTGCGGCGTGCGAGTGCCGTCAGGAGCCCTGTCGCACTCACGCCCATCCCTTCAACTTGGAATAAGTCAGTGCGGCAACTTCGTACATTAAAAGGAACAGCGGGTGCCAGAATCTCTCTTGGTAGACATCTCGGGTGTAGGCGCTCTTGTCGTGAGCACTCATCCAGAACAGTTCTACCTCACCACCTGCGTTCTTCCGGAAAGTAGCCAGAACGCGTCGCATGTGAAGGTGGTTAGCAATCACCAGGAGGCGCGGAGTGCGATCCTGCGGGGCAATCATTCGCACGATGTCACTAGAAAACTTCGCCTCGGTGGCTGTGTTACGAATTGCCGGATCGCGAGGATTGACCGGCGTGATTATCCTATTGCGATCCACCCCCTGCCGGAGTGCCTCCGCAACCATCTCTTCACAGAGATTACGTCCCATCACCATGTAGCGGTTCGAAATGATGAGGCGGGGAGCGGAATCAGGAACCTTCTCTGTCGCTAGCTTGATCACAGAACGAAGAGTTGGACCCACCGTGCCATCTTTAGCAGGCGACAAACTCATCGCCACTACGGCATCGTAGCCCTGACCAAACTGCGCGAGCCGGTCAGGGATTTCCCAAATCCGGCAAAGCCAGTTTGTTAGCAAGGCTTCCTCCTTTGCTTGTGAGATCTATATCATAGCATACCACAACGCACTATGTCAAGTATGCGACTCTTTACCCTCCATATTCCCCCACCAATTCATGTGCTCCTTGGGGCAGGAGGATACCGTGGAAGAGATAGTTTGCATTGAAAGAAGTTGTGGGCTGGCCATCAACAGTAAAGCGCCAGCCGGGAAGGTTTGATTCAGAAAAAATGAGCCAGCGTGAAGATGCGGTGTTGGTGGATACTTTCAGGTAACCGTCTCTGTATTCTTGTATTGCGAGAGTGTCTTTGTGAGAAGCGGTGCCCGGGTTTTTACAGTCTAGGCATTCAATTAGAGAAACCTTGGAGAAATCATTTTTGGGGTCGGTAACTAGTTCAAAGTTTTTAATTTCATCGGTGATGGGCAGGAACTTCACCGATGAAGCAAAATATATCCGAGGCAATACGGCCGTGTTTTCATATAACATTATAGGAACGCGGAAACGAGTAGATAAAGGTGTAGCTATGCGGACCAGATGCGGCGCAGAGGGCAATTCGTATGGAGTTACAAGATACTTTATATTCAGCATCGATAAGAGTGACATGCGGGAAACAAAGGTATCCAATTTCTTCTGGAGTGGCAGAAAAGCATTAGCAAGTGATGGGAAAAACTGATTCACCTCACTGCCGACGAAAGCCAACATTCGTTCGGTTCTCCAAGAAGCCATGGGCTCGTATCCATCCGCATGCGCAATATTCCATAACTGATTAGTGTTGGGGATGATACCATCTTTGGTGTATTGGACACCATCTAATGATGCGTCTTTTCTTACCGCGGTAATTTCTTTTGAACTAGCATCTCCGATCAAAAATGAGAAGGTCCGGTATGTATTCTTATCCGATTCTCGCTGTTGAATAATCTGAACAGCCTCGGGAACCGTACGCAAAAAATCTACAGACCTGAATGGGATCGTCGCATATGCATACCCGAGAAGGTTTACAAGTGAAAACACAAGAACTGCGTATCCAAAACGTGTACGAGACCGTATCGAAAGGATACGAATACATAAGAATCCAACATATATACTAAGAAGTGGAATAAGAAAATCCAAATTCGTGATACGAATGATGTCAAAAGAGTTGTTGACGATTCCCTCAATGACTTGGTGATAGTATGAAATTTCAAGGCCGGTTGTTCTAGTATACCAGTTGGAGTCAAACCACCGCTGAACAGCTTCGACAAGATTACTCCCCCAAAATGCATACGCGCCATTTGCGACGATAACAGCGATTATTGCCCCCAGAGGAATTCTTTGGAACCATTTTTTCTCCCACAGTAGCGGCTTTCCATGGCTAAGTATGGAATCAAAACCGTATCCAGCCAATACAGCCGCAATAAAATTTGCGACAAAGGTCCATCGTGCCGGACCACGAAAATATTCTAGTATTGGCAGTTGGTGAAATAACCAAAACAAAGGAGAGTATTGTAATGTTAGCAAAAGGGCGCCAAAAAAAATAATAACAAACGGAAGAGATGAGCGATTATCTTTCCATCTCATCAGTGCTACAAGTAACAACACAAATGGCAAAAATCCAATATAGGGTAAAAACTCTGCTGTTACTCCGTAGCGAAATGAAAAGTTTGGCAGTATAAATTTAATGAAATCGAGTGGAGTCGCTGCATCAATAGTTGCATGAGTATAATCTAAGCCACCGATACGCGTGGTGAGTGGAGTAAAAATTTGGATACTCTGCAATTGCAGTGCACCTATTGCGATCCCTATGCATAGAGCAACTCCCAGTGTAATAACTCCCCGCTTCTTATGACTCGAAGACATAGAAAGAAGAAATAAACCATAAACTCCGGCCGCACAAAGTGCCAAAAGCGTAAATTGATAATGTCCACCCGTTAGAGTAAGCCCTAGGAAAATTGAAAAGATAAAGGCATATTTTCTACCTCCACCGAATGAATCTTGAATAGCCAAAAAAGCAGCTGGCAGTAATGGGATTGTGCTCACCACCGCGCTATTGCCCAACCAATGAATATTTGCCTGACTCAAGGTATATACGACACTCATGAACGTCGCCGAAAGAGTGCTTAATCCGATACGGCGCCCGAAGACGTAGCTTAACCAAGCTCCGGTTGCGAATGAAAAGAAGAGAATAAAGTGAAATGCGGAAATAAAATCTAGAACGGCAAAACTAGCCCGATAGAGCGGACTGAAAAAACCGATTTGGAACGAAGACATTGAAGGAAATCCAAATAGGAGATTGGAATTCCAGCCAGTTTCAGCAATACGCTGGAATGCAGATGCGTTGCTATAAAATACATTGATCGCATCCCCGTCACTTACGATTTGATTAAACAAAAACAGCGGGACAAATATACTTAACGACAGTATTCCGAATCCTAATAGAATTCCTGGATGAAATTCTTTAGGGGTCACAATGCCCCGCCATGCTCTAAGTCGGATGAGTATTAGTTCTCGAAGTGTTTGCATGTAGGACCATAACGAAACTCTGGATTGAATTGCTTCCCGATACTGTACCGAAATCTCTCCTACTGATAGATCAAGTGAGCGGGCTATAGCAAGAACCTCAATATCGAATCCCCATCTGTTAATTTGCTGCAAAGGAAAAATACGTTCCGCTGCCCGAGCGCTAAACAGCTTAAACCCGCGCTGAGAATCCCGAATAGGCCACTGCATGACGAATCTGATAAGCCATTTGGAAAATCGGCCAAAGTAATAACGATATGAAAAAAACTGATCTTGTGAGAGTTCGACCTGTGCGCTTGTAATGACGACGTCAGCACCTTCCCTGAATTTCTGCTGCGCTTGGAGATAGTGTGTTATTGGAATCTGAAGATCAGCATCAATAAAGAGTCGATACTCTCCCGATGCGTTTAGCATTCCGGAACGAACAGCAGCTCCTTTTCCCTGATTTTTTTCGTGAGTAATAACACAAACTTGTGGATTCTCTATCCCTCGAAGAATATCACCTGTCCCGTCAGTAGAGCCATCATCAACAACAATGATTTCATAAGACAAGTTGTGCAAGGTAAAAAACCCGGCAATTTTATTTACCGTTGCGATAATAGTATTCGACTCATTGAGCGCGGGAATTATTACCGATATATAGGGTTTATTCTTTTGCTCCATTTTATTTATATTCCTACATATTCAAACATCACATTATGATCTCCTTTTGGTATATACAGGCCGTGAAAGAGATAATTTGCCATATACGATTGCGTATTTTGGCCATCAATGGTTATGCGCCATCCAGGAAGATTTGATTCGGAAAATATAAGCCATCTTCCCCTCTCTGTCTGGGTGTTTAAATTAAGGTACCCGTCTTTGTACTCTTTTATATCTATCTTGTCTTCATTTGAGGGAAGGTTTCGGTATTCTTGGCAGTCACTGCATTCTATGAATGTTTTCTTTGAATAATCTGTGTTTGATTCTATCTCGGTTTTAAAGTTTTTCTCTTCATCAGTATCGATTATAAATTCTATGCTATTGGCAAAGTATATGCGGGGCATTACTTTTTTATTCTCATAGAGATATATAGGAATGTTAAAACGAGTACTGGATGCGGTCTTTATCAGTAAAAGATCGCCTGTTTCAGGAAGCTCATAGGCGGAAACAAGATATTTGGTATTGAGCATGGAGAAAAGATTAAGCCGTCCGGTGATGCTCGCCAGCTTTTCATCAATCTTCATATCCGCGTATGCAAGTGAATTACCCATGGTAGCTCTTTCGCTACCAAGTATGGCCAATAATCTGGCCACGCGACGCGGCATAAGATTATTAAGACCATCCACAGAATCCAGATTCCAAAACTGATCAATATTAGTCTCAAGTACATCCCTCTCAAATATAATTTGATCCTTCATGTCGTATGCCCCTGAATAATTTGTACGAAGCTTTTGATCAACGGCGGAGCCGGTCAAAACCGAAAATATTCTAAAAGAGTTAGTCTCGTTTTCTCGTCCATAAATCTCGTTTACAATTGCCGGTTTTTCCTCTATTACTTTATGAGAAATTATCTCGTAATAATTGGGGTGAAGAATCACCAGATTAAAAGCAGAAATTGCGATGATAGAAAAAGTGGCACGATATCCGACATTGGTTGAAGATATTTTTTTTATCATTAAATATGATATTCCAAGAAATACAAGCGCCAGTACGAACTTAACATTCAACAAACTGATATTGCTAAAATTATTCATCACGAGTGATTTTATTGCATTATGATAATGTTCCAACGGCAATCCACCGGATGTTTTTGCATATAAATTGGAATCAAAATAATTGTAAAGTAGGGTTAAAATCGTATTTTTTAAGGGCCAGAAGATTACATTAGCTAAGGTGACAACCATAGCTACGGTAGCGATTATATATCCCAGCGATTTTTTAACCAGCGCCCATATTTCTTTTGTCACAGAACCGGAAAGCGCCAAATCAAGTCCGACACCCGCCATCATGGCAAGTCCAAAATTACCAATATACATCCAGCGATTTGAACCTCTAAAATATTCAAATATGGGCAATTGATGTATTAGCCAAAAAACAGGCGAATATTTAAACGAGGCGGCAATCCCAAATATAAACATCGCTAAGAATGGCCATATTTTCCTTTCTTTCCAATTTTTCAGCACGGAAATAATCGCAAACAGGATAGGCAACATGCCTATATACAAAGTAGGTTCTTGGGCGTTTAAATACTTAAATGTTATATTCGGCAGTATATACCAGATCAAATCAAGGGGATTCAGGGCCGAAATTTGGGCCGCAGAAAAAGAAATGCCCTGAGATCTAGCACTTAAACTCGCAATGATTTGTGACGGAGCAAGCTGAAAATATGCCAACACAAACCCTATTAACGCAATTGCCAGAATAGAAGTAAAGATAATGATACAATGCTTTATCTTTCTTTCCTTGCGTCCAGATAAACTCTTAGAAAAAATCAATAGTGCTCCGCCGACGAATCCCATAAGTACCCACTGTGGCTGGCCACTTATTAATGCATACCCAACCCCCAAGCCTCCCCACAAAATATACCAATATTTGCCGCTCATAACTTTATTCAGAACATAAGCCAAAAGAGGCAAAACAAACATAGCATTCACAACAGCAATATTGCTGCTCCAATTTGACTGGTGATAGCCAAAAGAAAAAGCGATAGCCGAAAATAAGGCGCCAAAAGGCGAGATACCAAAACCTCTTCCGGCCAAATAGCTGAATGTAAATAAAAGCGCGGTTCCTATGAATATGGCAACATTGTACGCATCAACGACAGATAAATATTTAAAAATAATAAAATTAATTGGAGAACGCAGTCCACCCAATAAATCAAGATAAACAGGAAATCCTGTTAAGACTGCGTCCGACCACAAAAAATTATTTTCCCCTCTTAATTGCTGGGAATAGAATTGTAGTGCCGGATAAAATGAAAAAACCGCGTCGCCATTTGAGTAAGCAAACCCCAAAAACTGCGGTATAAATAGAACAACCAGTAAAAAAGCGGAAATGAAAAAGATGAGAAAACTTTTATCCATGCGATCAAATTATATGACTTGGTTCTGGGGGACTTTTTGAGCAATAATAAACATATTATCCCGTAGATTAATCGGAATTGAAATACGACTTAAAAATGATGTGTTTAGCCAACGTGAAAATTTGCCCAGGAGTGGCATGTGGAGCCACTGAGAACCGATACTAAGGATATAGGGAAGCGGAAATGATTTTCCTATTTTGGCTGATCTGACAATTTTAAAACCATTTTCTTCTAGTAAGATATTTAGAGCGGTCTTTGTAAAAAGATGAATATGTTCCGGCGGCACTATGAGTTGCCAGCGAATACCAAGCATTCTCGCCCACCAGCTGCCCGCATCGGGAGTATTTATCGCAAGAATCCCGCTGGGTAAAAGCAATTCGCCCGCACGACGAATATCCGCTCTTGGATCGAGAACATGCTCAAGCACATCCCACATCGTAATGACATCGAACTTTCCGTCCGGTACCTGATGAATAGTTCCTGTTTGTATCGGACGATTCAGGGAGCGTCCTTCATGCGCTGCTGCGTCTGAAATTTCAATTCCTGACGCTTCCCATCCGCAATTCTTAGCAAAAGCTACAAAATATCCCGAGGCCGCTCCTATATCAAACAGTTTTTTTACAGGATACAGTTTTGAAATTTCTTTCACATATCGAGCGAATGTGGAATGCATGGCCTCTTTTTCTCGATTGTAATCCACATAACCAAATCCGTGAGCGGCGCCATGAAAATATTCCTCTCCATAAATATCTTCAGATTTAGGAACTGGGGCGACAAAGACCAATCCGCACGATGCGGACCGATAAAGATGGAATCCTTGCTTTGAACCCATGGGGGACCCATCCGATTCATCACAGACCGGGCATATTATTTTCTTTGTCGAATTTTCCATGGTCCAATAATCCCTTCGCGGATAATAAATCCGGAAATTTTTGACTCTCCCCCGCGTCGAGCACCAAATATAATGGGAACTTCTGTAAAACGAGCACCCGCCCGTATAAAAAGATATTTGAGTTCTTGGAGAAAAGCATATCCCGACAAATCTATCCTATTTAGGTCAATGCGCTTCAGAGCATCTGTAGCTATGCAATTAAACCCACCAGTCCAATCTCGAATTGGGTATCCTAGCACCAGTCGAACATAGAAATTTCCACCCCTACTCAAAAGACGACGCCACAACTCCCACTTTGCAATGCCGCCTCCAAGAACGTATCTTGAGCCAATCACCAAATCATGCCCTATAGATGCGTCCAAAAGACGACTTATATCGGCCGGCGCGTGTGAAAAATCAGCATCCATCGTGATGATTCGATCTACAGAAGTATTGTTGAGCACGTGCCGAAATCCTGCAATATATGCCCCGCCTAAGCCATCTTTTTCGGGACGTTCTAGGAGCTTAAGAGCCGGATATGCTCTCTGGAGTTCTCGGACAGCTTGTGCTGTGCCATCTGGCGAGTTGTCATCCACAACAAGAATGCCTATATCTAGGGTCTTTGAGAATATCTCATGAACAAGATCTCCTATATTATCCCGCTCGTTATAGGTGGGAATTATAATCTGTGTTTTCATGAGGATTTTTGGGCAATAACAATCATCCGATCGCCTAAAAATGGAAGTGTGTAATATGTAATATAATAAGCGAACTTTTTTAGCCACCAATATGCCTCGCCCTTAAACTTCTCCTTTGGTCCTCCCTCATAGATATATAGTCTCTTAATATCATAATGTAAATCATCAAAAAACTTTTTTATTGAAGGGCGATTAAACATAATTAGATGATACGGAGGCTTTAGCAGAAACTTTTTTCGATGCTGGGCCGGAAGAAAATACTTAAACCCTATTTTACCTCTTAAAAAGTTAACGATGCCAATACATATTCCTGATAGCGAAAGATTAAAGGTAAGCGGCAATTCCAAAACCACAAATCCATTTGGTTCAAGGTGATATTCAATCTTTTTTATAAAATCTTTAGGCTGAGGAATATGCTCAAGAACATCTCCCATATAAACGATATTAAATTTCTCTTTAGCCGGAAGGTCTGTTAAACCATTATATATAGTCAGACTTCGTTTTCTACTCCATTCTGCCATTTCACGAGATAATTCAATACCTACAACCTCAAAACCAGATTCATCTCGAGCGACCTCAAGAAAATAACCGCCGGCCGAACCAATCTCTAACAGTTTTTTATCATTTATTTCTTTTTGAATTATTCGCAGAGCTCGTCGAGCTCTTTGTTTAATCTCCTTTTGATTGCTGACGTAATCCGATAATGCCCCACCCTCATATTCTGATTCAAAATATTCATGTTGGTTATACATACTGTCAAATGTGGCCTGGTTGAGACTATGGATAATATATTTAAGGCCACACTCTCGGCAGAATACCAAGGGCAGATTAAACCCAAGATAACGATATCCGCCATAATCTAGTTCTTGATAGTTGTTAGTACCGCATACGGGGCAAATCATGAATTATTTTTGATATTTGCAATCAGATCTATTGTTTCTTTGGCAACCATATCAACTGAAATCGAGTCGATCTGGCGTCGAGCTTCTTGTAGATCATAGTGACGTGCATTTAGAATATGGATAGCAGCAGGACCACGAGTTGGCGACATTACAATCCGATGCTTGGAACCTTTGGGTGGTTGTTCTCGGTCATCAACAGCCCCAACAATATCCACGGTTGGCACTTCAAATGCCTCAGCTATGTAGATTAGACCAGTATCTACGGCAATAAGCATATTTAATCTGGAAATTATGGCCTTGAGGCTATCGATATTAAATTTTTCTAAACCACTAATAATCCGGTCATGATTTTCGATGGATAACGTCATGGCTTGGACCTCTTCCCGATCTCTTGCCCCGCCCAGTATTATAATTTTTACTTTTTCCTGCCGGATAAGTAGCTCCGCCAACTTAGCAAATTTTTTACTTCCCCAATTTTTAATCTTATTTCCGGTTGATGGCGAAATACCGATCAGAAAATCATTTTTATTTATACCAACGTTATCCAGAAATTCATCAACGTGCTTTTTACCTTCTTCTGAAAATCCGAGGTGTTTTGAGACATCATTACTATAAACTTCGGCAGGTTCTAACAGTTTTAGATATAATCCCGGAACATATTGACCATAACGATAAGGAATTCTACGAACAGCCAAACTCAATAGTCGATATAAAATTGTTTGTTGGGGGCAATATCCCTCGACTACAATCGGAGCCACAATTGTCTTTGCCCCACCTAATATCAACATGCCAATTGCAGCAAAACTTGGTGTAGTAATAAACCCTACATCAATGCTGGTACCTCGAATCATAGCAGCTGCAGATTCAATATCTCCGTTAAACTGGATGTAGTGATTTACATCTTTGTTGTGAGCTAAGACTTCTTTATTTATTGCGGACCCAACTACAGTGATTCTAGAATCTGGGTATTTATTTTTGACCGCCCTAAACATTGGGGTTGTACATACTATATCGCCCAATTGCGCCAGCTGAACAACAGCGATATTTTTTATGATTCCGATTGTGTCGGCTCGGCCGTGAATTAAAAATTTTCCGAAGCATCGGAAAAAAATCAAGATGTTGTTTAAAGTTTTTTTCATCTGATTTTATATATCGTATATGAATTTTTATTATATACAACTTCCGCACCGGTAGGAATCTTCCAATGATTAGTCCTCTGATCGGCTAGGATATAATCTAATTTGTATCTCATTTGGATGTTTTTAAAGTTTTTCAAAAAATTCTGATATCGCTGGGCTAGGCCTGATGAATAGATGGCCGGCATATCCCCCCCATATATCCCATTTATTTCTGTTTTAGTTTTACTCAAATTCACTAAGTCTTGACGCATGACGACATCGCTCTGAGTTCCCAGATAGCCATTTAAATTTAAGAGATAAAATAATCGGTATTCGATGGTCTCAATAGGGGAAAGGTATAAAGAAGCATAGGCATTCCAGAACACATTATTATGGGTATATATAGGGACGAGCTCTGATATAGGCTCGTTTGATAAGACAACCGAATCTCGGGGACTATTGGTATTCAACCAATCAAACACGGCTCCGGCATCCTGAATTTTCGCATACTGTTCGTAATTGGCACTATAAGAAGAAGTCTGCACAAGCCAACCGTTAAGGAATGAAGAGCATATCAGGATTCCAAAAATAACTTTCTTGAAAACCGGCTTGTCCGCCAACCAAGCAGACACACCCACGGCAATGATAATGGCGTAAATAGGAACATTGAAATACCAATGGAAATGCCCTTCCTGAATTTTTATGTTTGTTACAACATTCTGAACGAGGACCCCTAGCGTAGTAAGGGTCAACAGTCCTAAAAATAATCCCACTGAGCGATTTAGATATTTTTTAAATACCAAAAATATTAGGAACAGGCATACGGCTATACTCAAAAATCCAATATGCCATGAGCGATCATGTATTACACCCAACAAGAATGATAGTGGACCGAACAACGGACTCCGAGAAGCCTGGAACATAAACGCAAGCACCGGCACACCGATAGCTAACCCACCAAGGAATGCCGCTAAAAAATATTTAAATCTCCGGTCCCGGACAAGGACCAATAAAAAAACCCCGAAAAGCGCACTCAGAAAAACCCACAGGAAAAAATAGACATAAAAAGAAAATCCAAATATTAGACCTACCAGCCCTGTCACGCGCCAGGAAGGGCTTTGCCAAAGACTATAGATTAGAATAAGACACTCCAAAAATACGAGTACACTTACTTCCGGACTAACCGGCCTGGAATAGAGAGCAAATTGAGTATATGCATATTCCCACTTTACAAGATGCTGCCATCCAGCAAAAGTCATAATATTATAACCGAGAGTAATTAGTGATCCGGCCGCAACTCCCGCCCACTTATCTCTGGCTATTCTCCAAACTAAAGCATAACCGAGAATAAAAATAACGGCCGGAAAAAGAAACTTATAAATCAAATTTAAATTTACTACTCCAACACCAAATACATACCCGGGAACGGCCAGAATAAGTTCGACGAGAATAAAGGAGATTGAGTGTTGCTTGTCTTTAAATTCCGCTAGAAACGGATTGCCCCACAAATGGCCATCGTATAGTTCTTTCATGCGTGACAGATAATGCGTCTCTGCATCCGTCCTAAGCATATAGATACCGTGATAGGCGTTGTCGAGTTTATGAATAAAAAACAATTGAGGCGCGACCATAATAAAACCCGCGAATATCGCGAATACGACGGACATCCAATGAGTGCGGAGGAGGGCTTTCATATTATTTCTTCGTGGCAATTAAAATCCAGCCGTTATGATTCGGCGGAGCGTGAACAAAGATGTTTTCCAGAGGGAGACCCTTTATCAACGCTCGAACTTCGTCATACTTCCAATAGTGCGCCACTTTCGGAATAAGCTGATCAAAAACAATGCTGTGGAGATGCCAAAATTTGAAGCGCGACAGTTGTTTGAAATATGGGCTTGATCCTTTGAAAAATTTAACGACGAGCCATAACGGCCCCGAGACGAGATATGCCAAAGCATGGACCAACGCCACGGGCAGGCGCGAAGTGATATGCTTTCGGACTGGATCGACAAAGCGCGGAATCCATTCATTACCCTCGTAACTATATACCCAGATAAGCAACCGCCCGCTGGGCTTTAATACCCGCACTAGCCGAGCGAGTGCTTGTTCCGGTTGCTCAAGGTGATGGATGACGCCAATACTGAACGCAATGTCGAATTCATCCTGCCACGGAATTTCGTAGATGCTCCAAAACTCAACCTGAACATTGGCAAAAGCAGATAAATTTTTACGAGCGGCCGAAACCGAACGCTTATCAAAATCAAATGCAATCACGCCCTGCGCACCATACACGGCCGGCCAATAACTATTCCGCCCCATCCCGCATCCCGCATCCAGAACCCTCTTATTTTTAAAATCATCGGGTCCAAACGGATAAGTCCAATTTCGAAACTGACCCTCATATTGAGGATCAATTTTTGAATATCGATTCCATTCATAACCGAAGCGGTTCTCGGATGACATAATTATTTAAGGCACCTAAATCTAAATTCAATCTGATCGAATCCCCCGACCCAATAACACCAAATCCGGCTACAGAGCGCCGGACTGATATTGGCGAAGAAAGATACAAACTGGTTCGCTAGTTTTAAAAGCTTAATCAAAGAATGAGAATAACCCATATATGACAGAAGATGGAAAAAGGCGAGCCAATTCAATTCCATCATCTCAAGCTTAAACGGCACGCCGATATATCCAGATTTGGTAAACGTTGGATTAAAATAGAGCGGAAAGGTGATGTCAAAGCCATGGGCATGTTCGGCATGTGTGAACCCACGACTGAAATGAGGCACCTTTATAATCAATTGACCGTTAGGCTTGAGGATCCGGTGTAACTCTTTCATAATCGCAAACGTCCGGTCTAAGTGCTCCAAAACATGATCGGCTTCAATGAGGTCGAATTCATTGTCCGTAAACGGGTACGGTAACGAATTAAGATCATGCATAACATCTGGCTGAACCGAAGCCTGCCAGTCGATATTCACGTAGTCTTCTTTTTTCTGCTCTCCACAGCCAAGATTTAATTTTTTCATACAATTAGAACCACTGATTATACCACATTTGGAAGACCATTAAGGTCCAAAGGGGCTTCCGATTATCTTTTTTACCAGCCATATGATCGTCAACAAGCTGGGTAACATATTTGGGGTTAAATATTCTATCCCGCCGAATACGGTCTTCTGAAAGCAATTCTCGGCACAATCCATTCAATTCGTGTTTCAGCCACCGAGCCATCGGGATACCAAAGCCTTTCTTTTGTCGATTCACAATTGATATCGGCAACTTGTCGGTCATAAGACGCTTGAGAATATATTTCGTCGTTAAGCCCCTGCATTTATATTCATATGGCAAATTATTTACAAATTCAACGACGGCCGTATCGAGGAACGGAGCCCGAACTTCAAGAGAATTATACATGCTTGCTCGATCAGCTTTTACCAAGATGTCATCAAGAAGATAAGTTTTCTGGTAACTTTCTAATAATGACTGACCTGTATCCAGATCGTTCAGCGGATCAAATTTATTTAGTTCATCAATTACAGACGCAGAAAAAAGTTTATTCTGCATGATTGGAGCAAAGCTACCTCGCCAAACCTGATGACGTTTATTTTTGTCATCGTGAAAATTCTCAACGAACTGTTTTATTTTAAACCCAACACTAAAATTCGTCTCACTTGCGGGAATGAGTCCGACAAAAGGTTTTATCCATTTCTCACGAATAAACTTTGGTATCCGTTGATAGACACTCGCACCGATCTCAGCTTGAAATGTGGGGTACCCCGCAAAAAGTTCATCACCACCATCCCCACTTAATGCCACGGTTACCTTGCCTCGAGTATACTTGGATAATAGATACGTTGGCAATATAGAAGCGTCAGCCAATGGCTCATCCATAAGTTGGGCTATCGTAGGAATAAGAGCCAAGATATCAGAAGCACTCACAATCTGCGAGTGATGGTTCGATCCCAGATATTCAGCAATTTGTTTGGCATAATTGGATTCGTCAAAACTTTTTTCTTGGAATCCAATTGAAAATGTCTCGACTTTTCGGGGATTATTTTTCTGGGCATAATATGCAACAGTGCTCGAATCAAGTCCACCAGAAAGAAAGATGCCTACTGGCACATCAGCTACCACCAACCGCTTGTGAACAGCCTCTTCAAGCAATTTGTCTAATTGATTTTCTGCTTCACGAAAGGTGCCATTAAACTTCTTATTTCCAGGGAACCAGTATTGGTGCTTGTCAACGGCTCCTGATTTAAAAACTGCGTAGTATCCAGCCTCCAATTTAGACACGTTCTTCCAAATTGAATACGGCGTTGGTACATATTCGTAGAGCAGGTAACGGCTCAATGATTGCCGATCTAGTTCTTTTCGAAAAACCGGGTGAGCTATTAAAGCTTTTATTTCTGAACCGAATATAAGCGTGCCATCAAATATTCCCCAATAGAGAGGTTTTTTACCTAGCCGGTCGCGAACCAAAATGAGCTTCTGGTTTTCAAAGTCGTATAGCGCAATCGCGAACATTCCGTCTAGCTTCTCAAATGCTTTTTCACCATATTTATCATAGAGAGCCAAAATAACTTCAGTGTCACTCTTGCTTTTAAATGGGTATCCAGAAACTAGGTTTTTTAATTCTTTAAAGTTGTAAATCTCTCCATTAAAAACAATGGCTACTGTGCCAATATTATTTAACATTGGTTGGTGTCCGGCCGAACTCAAATCAATAATCGATAGCCGAGCATGAGCAAAACCAACATTACCGCGCAAGAATACGCCCTTATCATCGGGGCCGCGATAAGAAATAACCTGAATCATGTTGTTCAGGTCTTGTCCCATACCCTCTCCAATAAATCCTGCAATTCCGCACATTTTTAAAAATTAATTTTTTCTTTAATCTTATACGACTCCTGATTTTGATTTTCAAAATAGGTCCGGACTAAAATTTCAGCTAAGAGGCCCATCATAATAAGCATCACTCCAACCATGACTAGCATAGCCATAATAACAGGCAGCGGGGTCTGGATAAAATCTTTGTGATTCGCTACTGATAATTTGAAATAGACCGATAATACGCCGGCAAAAATTCCGCCCAAGATTGAAATAAATCCAATACTACCAAATAGATGGATTGGTCGGCGGCTGTAGTCGGCGAAAAATTTCAGCACAAAAAGATCGAGCAGAACTTTCCAAACTCGGCCAAGACCATAATTGCTCTGGCCGAATTTACGAGGAGTATATGAAACTGGCACTTCGGTGATACGGGCATTAAAATTCCAACCGGCATAGGCCGGAATAAAACGATGCATATCGCCATATAGTCGCAGATTCTCGACCATTTTTTTTCGATAGGCTTTTAATGTACATCCGTAATCAGATAAAGGTACCCCGCTTACCCATGAGATAAGCTTGTTAGCAATCACTGATGGCAGTTTCCTAGAAAACCAGCTTCCTTGCCAGCGATTTATACGGTACCCCGAAACAACATCAAATCCTTCATTAATTTTTTCAAGAAGTTTGTGAATATCGGCCGGATCATTTTCTAAATCTGCATCGATGGGAATAATAATTTCATGGCTAGAGTTTCGAATACCGGCATCAATGGCCGCTGTTTGGCCAAAGTTTCGAGAAAAATTTATTGCTTTGATGTGATGATTCTTTAGCGCCGAATCACGAATTACACCCCAACTATTATCGTGTGATCCATCATTGACAGCAACAATCTCATACTTAAGATTCGGCTTGTCCAGAGAAAAGTGGAGACGTCTAAAAAGTTCTTCAAGATTCTTCTCTTCATTATAGATAGGGAGAATGACTGATATATTCATAACAATGTATGCAGTTATACCACAATATTGAACTTGTGCCAATTTTCATCATGGCCGTCTCTGTCAATTCGTTTTCCGCTGATATTGATTTCATTTTCTCATTTTTTAGCTCTTGTATCATGCGTCAATAACTCTAAATAATTCGCGTCTTATTTTCATGCCCAAAAGAGGAAACACCGTACGAATATATTTACTCCCTCTTTTCATATAATCCATAAGGTTGCTTCCGGTTTTTGAGTTCCCTTTGCGTCTGGGCAGGCAAATGTAAGGAACTTCTATCACCTTGTAGCGCATGGGAGGTAAAACCTTCCTCTGGTTGTTAAGTAGAACATACTCAGTTATGCTATCTTCATACTATGGAACAGGGATACGAAGAATTCTATTATGACCTATCCCATAAAGAAGAGCGCTGGGACCAAGGTGACAATAAGATAATGGTGGACATTATAAACTCGACGGGAGGAAAACTTCTTGAAATTGGGTGCGGAACTGCAAGTATCATCTCGTATTTGTCTCCAAGCGTTTCGTATACCGGAGTCGATATTTCCAGCCTTGCGATAGAACGAGCAAGAAGTCTTTTTGGCAGTAGGCCTTATACAAAGTTTATTTGCAGTTCAGTCGATTCTCTCGCATTCGAAAATAACAGTTTCGATTCCGTTGCCGCATACAATTCTTTGGAACATGTTAGAAATCCAAAACAGATGCTGGATATCATGGTACGAGTCCTGAAGCCCGGAGGAAATATTCTTCTTACGGGCCCAAATTTGGATCTTCCATGGAGCACTCCAAATGGCATACGCCACTACGATGGGTTTCAAAAGTTTATATTTCGAATGAAGAGACTCACAGATTACTTAAAGAGGGTGCTCGGGATTTTGCCATTTAGAACTATCCCAGAAAATTTTACTGAAGCAACTGGAAAATATGAGAAGCCTGATGATGATTTACGGTACGTACTCTCCTCTTATGAAGTAATGACTTATCTTCGACGCAAGAATATAGAAATTATTCATATTCCTCCCTTCCCGCCTATCAAGAGCTTCAAAGACCGTATCAAAAAGGCTCTCACCCTTCTTCCCGGAATGGAATTTTACGGTCGGCACTTCACGCTTATTGGGAAAAAGAGATAAAAAGAATGAGGCGTCCCCCAACGGCGGGGACGCCTCTCTAGTACGGAATGCCTTCTCGATCCAGCTCCGTGACTAGTTTGTCAAAAAAGTCTTGAATCTGCTGTTGGCTCAACGCCTTGGTCCGTGTCAGGGCTAAGAGGCCGCCAGCTTTGCGTGAGCCGGCAAAGAAGTATTCCTCCATCGCCGCCTCGTCCAGCGCCCAACTGATGTCATAGTCATGGATGGCATCCGATCCATAAGCGTCGGCGCGTGTATCGGTGTCTTTTGCTCCTCCACGAGCCTGGTGCACCCCTTTGACTATCGGAATGCCTGAGAATGGGATGAACAGGCACACATTCACCTTAGGAGGACGATTGGTTAGGATCCACTGCCGAGTCGCTTCCATGGTTTCCATCGTCTCGCCGGGCAGGCCTAGAATGACCGACGCTTTGAACTTGATACCCAACTCGTCGCACCACTTGAGGACTTGGGTGTCTTGCTCAATGGTAGTTCCCTTGTGAATATTTGCCTTGATGGTGTTGGATCCGGACTCCACTCCGGCAAAGACATCCACCAAGCCGCGGTCAGCCAGGTATTTGAGAAACTGGTACCCATAGCTTGGCTTGCTGATGATGTCGGTACGCAGATTACACCGAGACACCATGCCTAGTTGAGCCAGCATATCGTACATTTGATACGTCCGCTCGCGAGCAAGGGGGAGGATGTCATCGTAGAAGTACACTCCGCGATATCCCCGTGAGTAGATATCGTCAAACTCTTCCTTGACCAGCTCAATGGGAGTATTGCGAACCGCACGGCCCCACAAAGCTGGGCTGTCGCAAAACGCGCAACGTTCTGGACAGCCACGCGAGGTGAACGCAGTAGTTGTGCGATACACGTTGCCGTCGTCATCCACTAGCTGCGCGTTGTAGATGTGGTTGAACGTCCGATCGGGAATAGGAATACTCCCCATCTCTTCCCGCGGGATGAGCGGCTCAACAAGGACAATGCCTCGACCAAATCGATCCATGCACCGGTGACCCTCTTCCAGACGGTTCAGCGCGGTGAGTACCGAGCGTTCGCCCTCCAGCTTCACGCAGACATGAAACGTCTGTACAAGCTGGCGGTTGGCACGTCCCAGTGAAGCAGAGTCACACTCCACAGCGGAAAGCTTCTCCAAATCATCCTCTCCTACGGCCTTGCCGGCGTTATTGCTCACGTGCGGTCCGCCCCCAATGAGGAGCTTGCCCCGTGCACGCAAGTACGTACCCAGCGCAATAATATCTTGCGTCTGAGGCGAAGTTCCACCAATCAGGTAAGCGTCGCAGTCCAGCGGGATATCTGCACGTGTGATAGTACGAGTGCCACCAAGACCATCAGGTACTTCTTGGGACATGTCCCGGAACGTCACTTCATGACCTCTGCTCTTTAGTACCGCCATCAACGAAAAGAGTCCCAGAGGGGGGTAGACCGTCTTCTGTTCAAAGATGGTCGTCTGTGGAAAAAGCACGCAGAGTCTCACGGTGTTTCCCTTCTGCAGCTTCTGCTGCTAATAATAGTTAAGGTGCCGTAAGGACTATAGCATAGTTCAATAATTCGTACAGGTTTTATGAGATATCTATAAAAATCTTGATCTTTCTAGCACGTTCATGCCAGGAATATTGCATGACTGCCTCTCGTGCTTTATTTGCTCGGATCGATCCGGATATGAGTGCTTCATGGATTCCTCTTTGCAAAGAGTCTCCATCATCAGCTAATACAAGAAAAGCTGTTTCATCTGTCAGTATTTCCCTAATTGACGGCAGATCTGATGCCACTATCGGTGTGCCTGAAGCCATATATTCAAATAATTTTAACGGGGAAGTGTAACGGCTTGAGATTAGTTCTTTACCTGAATTAGGGAGTACTAAAACATCAGCCGCAGACAGATACAGAGGAACTTGGTCATGGCGGACAAAGCCAGAAAGAAGAATGTTTTTTTGATTAGAAATTTTTGCCCTATATCGCTTGATGTCCTCCGGAGTTCCGCCAACGAGAACAAATAACATATCCGGCAGCTTCCGGGCCGTATCCAACAGTGTATCGACACCTTTCCAAGGATAAAGATGGCCAGCGTATACTGCAATCTGACGATCTAAAGGAAGCTTAAGCTGTTCCCGGGCACTGGCCCGCGACGGAAGATTTGAAAACAGTTTAAGATCAACGCCATCGGGAGCAACAAGGGTAGGACCCGGATACTTCTTTTTCAAATCAAACTGCAATCCTCTCGAGATGGTAATAATTCCGCGAATCGAGCTAAATACTTTTTTATACAATAACGAAGCAAGGTTTTTTGGAAGCGAGTGTATTTCCCAATACATCGGCATAGCCAGAGAACGAAGCATGAACAACGAAAATGGATCCCGTGAATAGATGATTCCTTCTTTATTTGAAAGATATCGCCGCACTGAGAAACCAAATGCAAGCTGTTGAAGCCAAAAAAAGAATTTTGCTAACGGTTTATAGTTTGTGACGGTAATAAAATCTGCCGCTGGTAGCCGAGTAATTCGAAAAGATGAATGAATCGAATAATATTTCAGCGGGTCCCGTTCGGTAATCGACGGATAAACTCTTCTATCAGGAATAATTAACTCGCAATCTATACCTAATAATGAAAAAGCCTCGCACATTTTCATGATCTGCAGGCCGTGCGCCTTAAGGGTCGGTAGTTGATTATTGGCTATGTAGAATAATTTAGTCATATAATCCGGTTACCTGCAAAACTTCAGCCATGCGATCAAGATACGTATGGTCCTGCCGGGTCCGTTCAAATCCCGCTTGGGCTATTTGTTCCCTTTCTTCGTTATGCGTCAGGTAATATTGCGTCTTTTCTCGTATGTCTGCCTGTCCCTGAAAAGAAACAAATTCTTTGCCGTCTTCGAATAAATTAAAAATATCCTTTCGTTCGTCGTAGTTGAGAAGAAACCCTCCATCCCCCGTGATATCAAAAGGCCTGACGTTAATTCCTGTGCCGCCAATACCAAAAACATGCATACCGAGAACTATCTTGCTGTCCCGATGAATCTGATGTACTTCTTCTTTCGTAGCATATGAATGATAGTGATCCTTAAGACTAGTAGAGCGCCATGCTTTATTTCCCCAGATGTGAAGGTCCAAATCTTTCAGTTGGGAGAGAATCTTTTCACGCTCTTGATAGCGTGTCGGCTCATACGAACCTATAAAGGAAACATCGTATTTATAGCTTTTAGTTGGATATACAGCGTCTTTTTGAATATCCGCGCAAAAGGGCAAGTAATGGGCGTGATGATAACCACTTTTATGTAATTCAGAAATAACAATGGGATCAAAACTGAAAAAGTGACTGTAATGCGGTGCAATGCTGGAAATGCGCTTCCAATGATCCATGGTTTCCGGATACCAATTTATCACCGTAGTTATATTTTTTAGCTCATCCAAAGCCGCATTTGAGATATTCTTTCCTTTAGAAACAAATACCAGATCAGGCTTAAACTGCCTAGCCGCACGAGATATTCGCTTATCAATTTTCTTGAATTCTCTTTTTCGAAGCGGTTCATAAATAAATTTCGGAAATTTATCAAAAATCCATTGAGACCATGTATTAGTCATCAGTAATGGCGTGCCTAAATAATCAATAAATTTAATCTCCCATCCGAGCTGAAGAAATGCACGCGTAAGGGGATCGGTGAAAATTGAATATTTTTGGCTAACCAGAAGCAATTTACGCATATCTTAATTATATCTAATGCTGAATTGTTATCTGTTTTCGTTCGGAAGAAGTAAGGTCAAATCTTCGCCAAGAAAACGTTGGCGACAGCTATAATAGAATATCAACCACCGCGTTTTAACCCTGCTAAATTCAAGATGGAACGGTAATGAATTACGAAACCCATATCTCGAATAGATCCAGAGAATTTTAACAACAATTTTTGCAATGACCCATAAACGATTAGTATTCCAACGAATAAATTGATACAGCGTTTGTTTTCTTAACTCGAGGGCATCTAAAAGAACGAATCGCAATTTAATTGACTCATCAACATCTACGTAGACATGCCAGGGATTTATTAAGGTTCCAATTAAATATCTTTTTGTATCAAAGTTTAACTTATAGTGAGGACTGTGTGTGTAATACGGACGGCATTGACGGTTTATCAACCTCGGCTGATATCCAGGATAGGCAGTAGCGTGCAAAATCTCCCGCCCCTTATAGATAATTCTATTGGGAATCCGGTACACATGATGTTTGATTATGGGGAGATTTACTATATTCCGAACTTCTTGAACAGCGCCAGATGAGACGGTTTCATCTGAATCGATATAAAAAATCCAATCGTAGGTTGCGGCTTTGATCGTCTTATTTACCATTGGAGCCCAATCCTTAATTGGAATGTTTGGCTCATCGCTATCAAACTGTTTTTCAATGCGAGCTCCATAATTACGAGCAATATCGAGCGTGCCGTCGGTGCTATTTCCATCAAAAATTAGAATCTCTGCAAAATCTTTTACACTTTCCAGGGCACGCTCTAATGTATCGGCACAGTTTAGGGTGAAGATTCTAACTGTAGCCTGGATTTTATTGCTGTCTTGAGATGACATTTTTGAATAATTGAAACATTTTGTTAGCAATTATACTATTGCTAAAGTTATCCTTAATAAATTCCCTCCCTCGCCTGCCGAATTGTTTGGCTTTTTCAGGATATTCGATACATTCTGACATTGCCAGAGTAAGCGCTTGTATATCATTGGGAGGTACCATGATGCCAGTCTGCCCATCAACTAATACTTCGTCAATGGACCCGGTATAGGTTGAAATGACTGGTAAGCCTGACAGGGAGGCCTCGGCAATGGAATAGCCAAATTGCTCTTCCCAACCTTCGAAAGGGATACTGGGATATATAAACACATCGGCCGCATTATACAAAGCGGGAAGCTTTTCGTTCTCGATCCAAGGGATAAAAATAACTTCCTCCTCTAAAGAAAGGTCTTTCACCATTCTTTCCAATTCTGGCTTATATTCGCCACTCCCCACAATAAGCAAACGGATTGATTCCTTTTTTTTGATTTCCGCGAGGGCTTTGAGGGCAACGTGAATCCCCTTACGCTGGCCTAACGCGCCAACAAACAAAAATATTTTCTTGCCCGCCAGTCCATATTGATTGGTAACTTCTTCGTGATTAAGATCAGGTCTAAATCGTTCCACATTAAAACCGGCATGAAGAAATGTACCTATGACAATATCTGAATTAAAAGATTTCAGAATATTTTCGGCTTTTTTCATGCCGCATATCGCGCCGTCAGACAAGGCCAAGGTAGCTTTGATGATAAGTTTTTTGATAACTCGCTTGAGCCCGACATCTTTGTCTTCATAAGCAATGTTCTCCCAGAAATGAAAAACATGCTTTATGCCCAACGCTTTTGCCCAAAAAGCATTATAGAGCGTGGCCAGGAGATTTGGTTCACCTGTCGTGAAGAGAATATCAACTCCTTGAGTAATCCGAAGCCAGATAAGCCGAAACACAAAAAACGGCATCCACCCTTTTAGAAGGCCTCCAATAAATGGGTACTGCGAATGACTGAAATATGCGGGTGAGTGGTAGATAGTGAATCCTGTTTTTTTGAATGGTTTGAATTTTACTTGGCCGTTTTTTGCCGTCCAGTTGCTCGGCAAGATAAAAAAAAGATTCTCCTTTTCAGGATACGATTCAAAGACTTCGAATAAATTTTGGCGGGTATAGGTGTACCCAGAAATAACTATTTTCATCGTCGTAGACATAATGCGTTAACCGAAGAATAATTCATAGCATCCGCTGCCGTTAATTCTTTCAGCTTCTGATCAATATTTTTTAGTTGATAGCCATATGAACGAAGCTTATTGATCAATTCCTCACCGGAAGAATGGAACACCTGTTGTGCTTCATCATTTATTTCCATAATTATGTGCGACGTTCTTATCAATGATTGTTGGGCTCCCTCAAGAAATAAACTTTCCGCGCCATCGATATCGCACTTGATAAAATCAATTTCACTAATCTGATTATCTTGTATAAAATCATCAAATCGAATCATAGGCACGGAACCTTGCTGTTTATTTTGAACTAGCTGATCTGATAGATTTGCGGTACCCGATAGCTGATCATCATAAAATTCGACGTTAGAATCTTTATTACCAAGTGCCGCTCGAGTTACAATGACATTCGATAGACCATTAAGTTCGATGTTTCTGTATAATATATGTATAAGTGAAGGCGCCATATCAAAGGCGTATACTTTCCCTTGTGACCCAACAAGGTGAGCCATTATTATTGTATACCACCCAAAATTTGAACCGATATCGAAGACTTTCATGCCCGGCTTTAAAATTTCTTTAACGACAGCTGTCATAGCCGGTTCATAGATTCCAAGAAAAAATAAACTCCGATTTAATGCATTAATGTGTTCTATCCAGAATTTTAATCCCTGAACGGTTATCACTCCACCATAATAGGTACCAAGTATCCGAAGACTTGTGTTGATGATAAGGCTTTTTCCTTTGGGAACTATCCTGACCAGAACACGAATAAAGTTAAATATTGTTCTTCTCGCGCTCATATTTTTATTCTCAATGGCAATGACTTCATTTTTTCACGGCTTCTATAATAAAATGCGTGGCAAAAAGGCTGGGCCAGTATTTCAAAATAGCCGTAAGTTTGCCCGGGAAATAGTAGTGCGCCTCTTTGGTAATGATAAATCCGCTTTCTACGAGAACTTCTTTCAAATATCGATAATCAAACCAGCGAATATGGCCAAAATCAAAATCACCCTGCTCGGTATACCGAAACTGGCCGAAAAGGAAGGTAAGGCGATTCCGCCAGGAGAAAAAATTCGGCGTTGTAAGGATTATTTTTCCATCGGGCTTTAAAACGGTAGCAGTTTTTTTAAGCAACTGGACGGGATCGAAAACATGTTCAATTATTGCCGCTAAGACGGCAAGGTCATAACTGCCATTAGTAAGTTCGCTCGGCCAATCGCTCTGAATGTCAAAAACATAGACTTCATCCAAGACTTCTCTGGCTATATCGGCGGCCGTATTTGATACGTCCACTCCAGCAACATAATTGCCACGCTCTTTTATGAGTTTACCGAGGTAACCGCGCGAACAAGCTACATCTAAAACGCGCATACCCGAACGGCGAACCAGCTTCAAGATCCTGTCGCGGCGCGTGTGGCTTATACCATAGGTAGCACTTTTTGCCTCATAATTTTGTTGGGCAAAATTCATCTATTTAAAAGTTGAGATAAATTTCCGAATATTTTTCCAGGCATCAGCCGTATTAATTTCTTTCTTGGTAATGTCCAACTGCTCACGTATGTTGGGGTCCCAAGCCGGATAGCGATACACCAAAACATAGGCCGACTCTTTGCCTATATTCTGGATGGCATGAGGATACCCCTTGGGCAAAAATACTGTTTTAAAATTGCCGTCGCCCATTTTAATTTCCTGCTTTTCAGTTCTGCTTTTATAGATGATCTCCTTCACCTTTCCCCTCAAGCAGGTTACAAAATAATCCGACATAGCATGAAGATGGTAGCCTTTGAACTCGCCCGGTTCCGCGACGGTGAGATAGACCTGGCCTCTGATGTGCTTTGTAAATTTATCCCGGTCGCTAATTATTTCAAGAAGCCAGCCATTCTTCTTGCCTTTCTGGTTTCTCGTTTCAACTTTTTTGCAGGATTTTATTTTTACGATATTTTTTTTCATTGCTTTAATAACCCCGCTTCATGGAGTTCACGCAATAATTTCCCCATGAGTTGTTTGGGCGTGTAAAACTGCAGAAATTCCTCCCGCGCCTGTTTGCCTAATGCCTTCCGAAGCTCCGGATTATTTTTAATCATTAATATTTTGTCAGCTAGATCCCTGCCATCAGCTGGATTGCACAATATCATATTTTTGCCGTCTTCGGATATTTTTTCAAGGGCATCGGATCGGCCGGTCAAGACAGCTTTACCGCAAGCCATGTATTCATAGACTTTATTGGGAGCACAGCGGTGAAATTTACCAGTCCCGCCGAATGTTCCAAGACAGAGATCAGCTTTATTAATATAAACCGGCAAATCTTCATATGGCACCCTATCAATCCAAATAATATTCTTTAGTCCGGCATCCTCGGCAATCTTGCGGCAATCAGCATAGAGCTGACCCTTACCAATAATCTGAAATGTAATATCTTCGTGGTCTTTTAAGAATTTGGCTGCTTCTATTATATACGATGGACCTTGCAGGGGTATGAAGTTGCCGTGGAAGTGGACCAAAAAACCAGTATGTTCCGGCTGATCAGCGGGTTTTAGCACGTCGTCGTCAGTACCAATGAAAACCGTAATGATTTTATCAAGCGGGACTGCGAATTCAGTAGCTAAAAATTTCCGTGCCGCATGACTATCCACGATTGCGATATCGGCAAGACTAACCGCTGTCTGATCTAACCACTTGTACCACTTAGCATGGAAACTGTTCGGAGAATATTTTTTACGATCTAAAATATAGCCCTCATAGTGCGTGGTGAGCATATCAATCACAATGGGCAAACCACCCAAACGCCGCAAAAAAAGCAAAAATCTGGCCATAAAAATAGATTCCTGCGCTGGAAAAGCCACTATCGCCAAATCAAAATGCCCTCGGGCAACTCGGAAGTATCTTACGGCTAATCTCAAAAACTTAAGAACGCCGCCGCTCGTGCCGCCATTGCAGGTAACCACCTCAACGCCGTTTTTGGCCATTCCTTTAACGATGACGCGATTTCTTCCATAGCCAGGATCGTAATTCCCCAAAAAAAGAATTCTCATTTTTTAGCGGTAAAAGTATAGCCTAATGCGTAGGTATTTTTGAATACCGGCTTGAATTTCACAAGCATAGCATCAAGCCCGAAAACTGCATAGGTAACCGCCCATCGCAAAAAGCGGGGCAAGATATACTCAATTTGCGCCCAAGCCGCGGTACAAGGCCCTCTACCAGCATACTCGACAGATGCTTGCGAAAAACCAACATCTTTTAAAAGCCTGCTCAATCCTTGTTCAGTGTATCTGAAATAGTCGTTAGGATCAGGGTGGTATTTGACAAGGAATGGCACATATCCGATAAGTGTACCTCCCGGTTTCAAAACCCGGCATATTTCGGACAACAGCTGTTGATGATTATAAATATGCTCTAAAAGATTAAAACACAATACAAAATCATACAGGTTAGATTCAATCGGAAGCGGTTGCTCAAGATCGGCCGTAACATCCGGCCTCCTCTGTAGTGAAATATCAACCGACGTTATCTGCGCATCCTTCCCTTGCAAAAAATCGAGATAGGAAGAGCGAATTGTCCCCGCTCCCAAATCAAGCACCTTTCCGGATAGCTCAAACTTCCGCAGGCTTGCATTCATAAGCATGCGGTTGATCGTCTTTCCTTTGAGAGTTTGGGAAATAATATGGGAAATCATTTTATGAAACTGACGATACGCTCATACCAGTCGTTTACGTGTGATATTCGCACCAAAAATTCGCTCCAAGATGTATTTTGAGATACACCGTTGCGTTTTAATTGAAACGGATCATCCCCGACCATAACTCTGCCACGGTTAATAGTACATGCTCCGCGGTATCCTGACGAGTGCAATGATTCAACCGCTTCGATGCTATATTTACCGCCCGGATATGCGAAAAATTTTGGTTTGTTTCCGATATTTTGAAGAAATGTTTCCTCAACGGACTTCAAGTCCGCTTCAATTTGTTCCCGAGAAAGTTTTTTTAAATTTGGATGCGTATGTGAATGACTTTCAATGGTAAAGCCTTCTTGATGAAGTTTCTTGATCTCTTCCCAATCCAATAGCGGCAGATTGTTTCCCAGTTCTTTTTGGCTTCGGTTAGTATGGATGAAAAGAACTACCGGTATGGCATACCGCTCTGCAATTGGCGCAGCATCAGTTGCGACACTCATATATCCATCATCAAACGTCACCACAACTGCCTTTGCAGGGATCGGCAACTTGCCATCAGCCATATCTACCACTTGGCCTAGCGAGAGAAATGCATATTTATTGTCACGAAGGTATCGCATCTGCCGTTTAAACATCTCTGGAGCAATCGAAAACTCCCAGCCGCTAGAATCAACTGCGTGATACATAAGGATAGCAATACCTTTTCGATCCGGAAGAATCGGACGTAGTATATACAGTATGTTGAGCATTAATTGTTTCAATATTTTTTTCATACTTGCATACTTTTACTTATCGTATTGATCAATGTATTAAGATTGTGGTGCATTACAACGTACTCTCGAAGATCGCCGGTTATCGGCGAAGAGATAGACGAACGGATTTTTTCAGCAAGATCTTGAGGATCATCTTCAGAAAAAATTGCCTCGGAAGGGAGAAATGCTCGCGCCACATCATTGGAACTCACTACGCGCATGCCACATGCCATCGCTTCCAAGAGTGCCTTATCCAAGCTTCCCGTTCTACTCATATGCACAAAAAGGTCATGAGACTGGTAGATCTGTACCAAGTCCTTATGTTGTATCTTCCCCTTAAAAATAAACTGCTTTGATAAACCCAGCTCGTGTATTTTCTTTTGAAGATCCTTCTTATAGGCGCGGTCTGCACCAAGAGCCGGCTCACCAACGATTGTTACCGTAATCGCCTGATTTTTCAACACGCTGATCGCATCGACAAGCACTTCATAGTTTTTTACGGGAGCGATACGTCCTACGGTAAGTATCGAGAGGGTACTGTCACTTTCATAAGTTGTAGGCGAAAACAGTTCCGTGTCGATACCGTGACCGGTAATCACCACTTTTTTTGATGGCAACCGAAAGCTTTCTTTCGAAGCAGTAAAAATAACGTCAGCAAAATATTCAGCCATCCGTAATTTTATCGTAACCGCTTTGTGTGTGTACCAGAAATAAATGCGCTTTCCAAGCAAGTGCCACCATGCACCACCCAAAACAACCCAGATCGGGTTCATGTGCACAAATACAGCATCATACGAATGACGAAGTGAATAGGTAAGTTTATAAAATCGAATAAGCTGTTTAAGTTTCGATGCGCCCATATCTTTTCCCATGCTATGCACATGAACGTTGTCCGGCAAATCGGCCCGTCCTTTTTCTAGACAGAGAACATGAATCTGGGCAAACCGGTCAGCAAAGCGCTGTAACCAGGGGATGAAAAACCCTAAAAGCTGATCCTCAACATTTACCTTTTGAGTTATAATAAGAAGATTTTTCATTTTCATATGACATTTTTAATGGCATCAGTATATTGCTTAATGGCGGCAGACCGCTCAAATTGCTGAACGATCGTTAATCCGGATTCTCGCGCACGCCTATATTCTTCCGGGTTCTCTAATAATTCGCTAGCCTTAGCGGCAATATCGACAGAGTCCCAAGCAACCCTCCATTCTTGAGACAAAATATCTGGAACAATACCAACCGGCGTGGCCAGCACGGGAACACCACATGCCATTGCTTCAAGTACGACACGCGGGCCACCTTCATTGTATGATGGCATAATTAAAATCCTTGAACGGTTCATAATACGGGCAATTTCTTGAGAGTTGGCGGCCCAGCCGTGAAGTTGAATACGGTTTTGGAGCTGATATTTTTTAATATACTTTTCGATGCGCGCCCGAGCTGGACCCTCTCCCACAATGTACGCTTTGCCAGAGAGCTGACGTACGGCATCAAGAAATAGGAAAACGCCTTTATTATCGACAAGCCGAGCCACAAAAAGATAGTCGATATCTTTGGTTATATCTCGAGGAGTGAATACTTCAAGATCAACGTAGAAAGCCGGGATATACACAATCTTGCTCTTGGGAACTCCGGCAGAAATCAAAAATCGAGGAGTCTGGATACGATTAATCACCCTAACTTTGGCGGCGGGCTTGGCGTCGAATTGGATGAGGGTTTTGGTAAGGAATCGGTATATCAGCTCTTTAATGTTGCCTGCTTTAGGGTATCCCGCGATGTGCATTACTTCAAGCAGGTATGGTATCCCAATTTTTCGGTGAAGCAACCACGCGCCTATGCCATTATAGAACGGCGGATACTCGTGAACGGTCATTACGTCAAATGTCTGCTTTCGGTGGAGCTGCAGCCCCTTTTTGAGAATGTACAGAGGTTGTAGGATAAGCGGCCAGGGCGATGAATGGATGTAGACATTACCAAAGAGTACTTGGGACACGTTCATGCCAATAGACGGAGTAACCACGTCAATCCGCTCCCAATGTTTATGGAATTCTTCTAGGGTATTGTAGAATGCCCCGCGGCGGCCGCGGGCAATGGCGCGATCTCCACTAATCATCAGAAGTCGTTTCGGGATCATAGGAGTGATGTGATAAGTTCGATGGTTTCCTGCTCCATGCGACTACGACCAAACTGCCGGAGCGTATTGCTTCCTTCTTCAACAAATTTTTCTCGAATGTCCGGCATTGCCCATAGTGTTTTAATGGCTTCGATGAGATTGAATTCGTCGTTGTATTTTACCAAGAAACCATTTTCACCCTGCTGAATGATTTCTCGATTCCCACCTACCGCTGTGGTGATAATAGGAACTCGAGCGGCCATAACTTCTAATAGCTGGTGCGAGAAACCTTCATAACCGGTGTTAAGGACGAATAAATCGGCGGCCGCGAGATACGTGGCAAGCTCTTCGCTTCGCTTCTTTCCCACCAGATAAACTTTCCGATCAAGGCCCAGGTTTTTCACCATCGCCTTGAGGATCTTAAATTCGGGGCCATCGCCGATGATAACCAGCCTGAAGAATTGATTTACCCGCAGTAGTTGAGGCATGATCTTGATGAGCATGCGGAATCCTTTCCAGGGAACCATGCGACCCGCTGATACGATTATGTTGCCCGAAATGCCGATCTGCTTGCGCGCTTCCTCTTTCGATAGTGGAGAGGGTTCAAATTCAACTCCATTATAAATCACGGTAACGACGTCCTTGCTGATGCCCCAACCCTGCACGATTTCCGAAAGATATATCGAGGGAACGATGACACGAGCGGCATGTCTGCACACCCATACCTGAATCCGGTGAATAATACCAATCCATCCTCGGCGCGGTTCCTTCTGGAAATCGTTGATTAGAAGATTAGTTTTCCCTAACTGAATAGCCGTCTCCCAGGCACGATCACCTACGATTTTCACGATATATTTCTTTTTAAAAAATCGAGATGCCATGAGTGCCGTCGGCCCTGCGTTAATGGCATTCAATGCGAAAATGAAATCATGGTTTTTCGCCGCAAAGAAAACTTTTATCGCGTAGATTGCGTGCCGCATTGGCCATGGCCACTTTTTCCAAATTCTAACTACGGTAAATGGCAGGGATTTGTCTCCCTGATCGCTCCACACTGACGAATAAGTGATAACCGTTACACCGTGTGCCTGGGAAAGTTTCTTACCAATTATTCGAGCATACGATGCCGGCCCGCCAATCTCGGGGCTAAAAATCCCTGTTATAATAAGAAGCTTCTTCATATTCATGATACATGATCATAGACTGACCGCATTGCCGCGGCAACCTGGTTCCAATGGTAACGCTGTGAAACAAGTATTCGAGCTGTCGAGATAATGTGATTTCTAAGTAGCTCGTCTTCAAGTACTGTTGATATGGCTCGGACGATATCGCTAGGATTGTGAGGATCACATATCATCCCGGTTTCCCGATCGTGCAAGAAGTCGGGGATTCCACCTACACCCGATCCAACAATCGGAATACCAGCCGCCATAGCTTCTAGGAAAGCGTTTCCAAGACCTTCCGAGTAGGAAGGGCGGACAAATGCGTCGGCAACAGCCAAGTATTGGGGAAGCTGATCGTAAACTATTTCTCCGACCCAGCGGATATCGTTTTTAACTCCTAGATTCTCCGCTAACCGTATAAGATCTTCCTTAAGCGGCCCCGCTCCTGCGAGAATAAGCACTGCTGGTCTGGATTGTTTCAGTTCGGCAAACGCACGGATGAGATTATCAATGCCATTTTTCATAACAAGGCGCGATACCGAAATGAGAATTATTGCACCGGAAGGAATCTGGAGATTTTCTTTCATCTTCAACTGCTCCTCATGAGAAATAGTTTTTGAAAAAAGATCCAAATCGACACCATTAGGGATAACCGTTACTGGAAGTGATGGTCGAACAGTATTCATAAATTGCTTCAGATAAAAACTGATGGTGGTACCATAATCAGCGCGGGCTATAATAAGCCTGCGGAAAAATCGTATAATTGGGTGCTGGGCATTGAGATCTTTCCCCTCCTGCAGGGAGAGGATAAAGGGAAGGCGGGGTTTAAACCATCGCAGGAGCCATGCGGCAGACCCGCCGTATGAAGCTTGATAGGCATGGCTAGCGCGATAGCTATTCGTACGGGCCAGCTGATATCCCCGTAAAAAACCTAAGATTATAAAAAAATATTTATCTAAAAATGAACCGAAACCGACCCGATGGATCGTGCTATTGGTTTGACGCTCGTCGTGTAGATCGTTTCGATACCGAGGAGTGATAATATCAAAAAACATATCAGGTAATCGACTTACAATTTGCTCAATAGCGATTTCGGAACCTCCTATAAACGGTCGGTAGGCAGTTGAAAAAATAAGGATTTTCTTTGATTTTTCGGGCATTGGATGTTAGTATATTGCCACAAATGGAGCCTCAAAGCAACCAGTCAGAAACATTCAAACTACCGCGTAAAAAGCGGGTATTATTCGTTATCACCCAATCGGAGATAGGCGGCGCTCAACAGTTCCTCGCTCAACTCATTAGCCACCTCAATCCCCAGGAATTCGATTGTTCGGTCGTGGTCGGGGCAGATGGAGACCATAGCCTCAAATCTCTCTTGCCCGATACTGTGCCGTATCGAATCGCCCGGCACCTCCGCCGCGATCCCAGTATTATTAGCGACATCAAATCCTTATTTGAACTGCGGGCTATTTTCAAAGAAGAAAGACCGGATGTTATCTTTCTCAACAGCTCGAAAGCGGGATTTAATGGAAGCTGGGCCGCCAGCGCTCTGCCGTTCCGTTTAACGGGAGTACACGTCATTTATCGCATCGGCGGCTGGCAGTTCAACGATCCGCTTCCTCGCTGGAAACGATTATTCTATATCTTTCTTGAAAAGGTAAGTGCCCGCTGGAAGGATGTAATCATCGTAAATAACCAAAGAGATTTGGCCGATGCTCAACGACTCAACATCAAGCCGCGCTACAGTCTTAAACTCATACATAACGGCATCACTCCGTACCTGGAGATCCCCGATAAGGAAACGGCCCGAGTCCAGCTGATCAGCGATGCCGCAAAATCAGCGCTCAAAGGCCAAGCCGCACTTTTTCAAACACCTTGTATCGTAGGGACAATTGCGAATTTCTATGCCACGAAAGGATTGTCGGTTCTCATCGATGCCGCCGCCAAGGTACGCAGTGATGCGGTGTTTATAATAATCGGCGACGGCGAATTGCGCCCCGCCCTGGAACAGCAGATCATCAATTTAGGATTGGCTAAAAAAGTATTCCTTTTGGGCAAAAAGCCTCGAGCAATTAATTACATCTCCGGCTTTGACCTGTTTGTCCTGCCTTCATTGAAAGAAGGGTTTCCCTGGACACTCCTTGAAGCTGTAGCCGCCAAGGTCCCTGTTATCGCCACGCGGACAGGAGCCGTGCCGGAGATTATCGAGTCGGGAAGGAACGGCATTATCGTGCCCCCTGGCGATGCCGAAAAACTGGCTCAAGCGATTGATGAACTTATAGAGAATCCCCGCCTCGGCCAAGAAATGGCGATCCAAGCCCACCAGAATCTGATCAAAAACTTCAGCCTTCATGACATGATTCAGCGTTATGAACACCTACTTAGAAACTCTCTATGAGCTGTCTGCGTTCAGAGGTATTGCGGACAAGAATAATAATACCGCGATCTCGGTATACGGTGGCCCATTTTTTATTAATCATGATATGCTGGAGAAATTTTTGCGCCCAAGGGGTGATGTCATAATAGTTAAAGAAGATTAACTGAATATTATACTGCTGGGCATAGCGCTCCCACGCATCAGGATCTTCCTGCATGGGAATGTAGATACGTTGAATAAAATCCGCAGGATAAGCCTCGGGACGACCATCGATAAAAACTTTCTCTTCGGGTAATTTCCAAATCAAAAAACTACCGATATCGAAATTATTAAACATCGGCCCTCGAAGACTATGCTCTCGCACATACTCCACTGCCGCTTGGGCGCCCTCGGGAACTTCCAGGCCAAATTTTCTTCCCAATCCCGCTTGCGCGTAGATCTGATTTGAAACCACGCTCACGCCCAAGGTCAGCATAATAATATATGTCGCGCCCAGTGCCAGAGGATTGCGCCAGGCAAACCCGCCTTCTCGCAGATTTTTTAAATTAATCGGGATCACCGCCAGTGCAAATAAAGGAAAATTTCTAATCATCGTCAGAGCTAGGATACTTGTAGTGATAAAAAGCAACAAACTAAAGATATTTTCCCGAATCTTTCGGACATTATAGAAAAAAGATACTACCGTAAGCGTTATTCCGATAAATAGCGCATTCGTGGTAAGTGACGGATAGTTGAAAGCCTGTAAGAAAAACGGTGATTGATTTTCGACAATAGAGTATCCATAGTTCTGAAATATAAATAACGGATAGAGCGCTCCTTGCCATCCGGCTGAATTTATGAGCGTCGCGAGCACAATACTCAAGCCTACAAACGCAAATTTCTTAAACTCCGGAAAGCGGACTGTACCGCGCCGCACTATCTCACCAAGTAAAAATGCCCCAAAAATCGCTACGCCCATAAAAAAGTAAATGTGTGTGTTTACCCATACCATCTGAATGAACGGCAGGGTCCAGATGAGCCGTGAATCATGCTTGCGAAAAAGAACAAAAAGAAACCAGCCCAAAAAAAGAAAGCTTAAAATCTCGGGCCGAACGTCAGTGCGCTCAATGGCAATAAACAAAGCCAATATCGTAATCCAAAGCGTTGCCAGGGTAAGATCTTTCCGATGACCAGCGGCAATCACCAGACCGAATGCCAGCGCGAATAATATCGCCTTAACGATAATGAGGCCCTTCAAGCCGACAAACGAAGCGCCCAGGTAGAGAAAAACGCTTCCCAGCCAATGGTGGTTGATGAAGGGAAAATCCGGTGCTGTGAATGAAAAGGCATTGGTGGCAGGTATAGAATGCTCTTGCCAGATGATTTCCCCAATTCGAATATGGCGGCCGATATCCTGATTAACAGAAGTAATGGTATGAAGAGAAAAAAGTACCACCAGCGTCATTACAATACCCATCCCCACCCACTGCAGTATATTCCATACACGATCACTCATTGAGAAGTCAATTCCTTTAAAAGTTGAGAAAACCGATCCTTGAAATCTTGATTTGTAGCATAGGGAAATCCTGTCTGGAGATTCGCCACCGCCGCATTGCTGTCGCCAAGTGCCACATAAAGCACAGCCGCGTTATAGTAAATTGCCGGATCTTCGGGATGTTCTTTTCGCATGACATTTATAAGAGCGAGTGCTTTTCTAAATTCTCCCCGCTGGGTATAAATATTCACCAGGTGCCCATTGGCTAGATATGACGCAGAGGCATACTGAAGTGCTTCTCGGCTGGCCTGAAAATAAAAAAATCCGCCGAGAACTGCGAAAGCGGCAACAATCACCAGCGGCAGTTTCCATCGGTGGAGCATCATCATGACTCTCACTATACACGAAAAGTCAGATTACTACTGTGCATAAATCTATTTAGTAAGCACCACATGGAGCCAGATAATTTTGCCTTGTTGAAACTTTTTCTGCTTCTCTACCCGCAAACCATGTTCTTTGAATTTTTCGACATAATTTTTCCAAAACCAATCTTCGTTTCTTGAAGGAAGGGCCTCATGAGTAAGCAGAATTCGACCACCACTGTCAATCCAGCTTGATATTTTGGTAATGAGTTTAGTAAATTCTTCTGGCAGTAATGCGTCCCCAAGATAATATAAAACATCACCGCAAATAATCAGGTCAAATTTATTTTTTGGCTCAAATTTTCTGACATTAATTAATTTAAATTCGATAGTACTTTCGGGTAGGCGCAGTCTAGCTTTTTTAATAGCTTCATCTGAAATATCAATTGCTAAACAGGTGTCACAAAGAGGACTAACAGCCTCTACAAAATAACCGAGACCAGTGCCAATATCCAGACATCGATTATATCGTTTATCACTGACGAGCTTCACCGCCGCTTGAACCTCCGCAATTGCAGTGGAGCGTGACCAAGGATCGGATCTTTTTTTATAATATCGGTCCATATCAAACTCCTTCTTTAAATCAAAGAAGATCGTCATAATATATGTGTATAGCCCTCGGAAAAATGATGGCATTATTTATTTCACTTCCAAACGTTTTACCTGCTCTGCGTAGAATGGCACTTGGGGAGCTTTTTCAGCGGCGACTTTCCAATATTTGAGAGCTTCGGTCGGATTATTTTGAGTCTCGTAGAACCTCCCTAAATCTGCGGCTAGGTCTGGCTGTTCTTCACTCTTATGAAATGCTTCTAGGAGTAGTTCTTCTTCTTTTTGTGCATCAGCGCTGAATTGTGATTTTTCCAAGGCAATCAGGGAGCGCCAGAGATCGATATTAATAGGAAAGATTTCCAATCCTTTCCGAGCAAGCTTGCGCGCCCCTTCAAAATCATGCATCGCCGTCAGCAGATTGTAATACTCAAGATACACCGGAAAGTTTCTCTTGGCAGAAACAGTCTTTTCAAATGCCTCGCGTGCTTCCTGATAGTTTCCCAATAAGTACTGGGCACGCCCTAAGACAGAGTACCGAGTTGCCCTCTCATCGGGACTCATGTCTTTCGTAATCTCATCAACTGACTTTTGGGCTACCTGAAGCTGAAGTTCAAAAGCAGTCTGTTTATCAGGCAATAACCCATGATCGGCTTTTTTAATCAATCCTTTGGGCATTGTCGTGTATGCGATAACGGTGACAAGCAGAAGTGTTCCGGCTACCGCTGCTATTAACCGTTTGGTGTTGGTTTCCATCCCACACTCACTGACGAGATATGGCTCTCGTTCCGCAAAGCATAGTGCTGCGGAGAAGTTTTGCCATACTTGACAGGTCATTAGTGATATACCCATACATCCTCGCCATCTCCAGGAATAACTCGTCTGTGAGTGTGAGGATCCATGGCTAGCATTGTAGCACAGAAAAAATAAAAAAGAATAAATCCCACACTCATGCATGAGTGTGGGATAAATTTCCCAAACCAAAACCGCCCTTTCGGGCGGTTAAGGGCTATGAGACGTTAGGGTTTTCTAAATTCAAACATCCCGCATCCCATATATTCGTTAGCTAACTGATTTGGCTCTATATTAGGATAAAAGTTCCCATCATCTTTAACGCCGCTAAATGATACGAGTTCTAGGCCCTTAAATAATTCTAGGATGGTCTTCGGTGCAAATATTCTTCCGGCATTAAATTCAACTCTTTCTCTGCCGGTAGGTACCGAAAAATAAAGATAGCCCCCGGGAGCTAATACTCTTTTGAGCGCTTGGATAAATTTAATATGCGCTCGTGGGTCTATCGGATCTCCGTATCTTCCTAATCCAAAATGTTCAGCCGCATGAAGCGTTGATATCGATTCCAAACTATTATCCTTAAACTGACTCAACTGCGTTGCATCATCTTGAATGAACGTTAGACCTTGGACACTAGAAGTGAGTGATCGAATATCGATAGCTTCGACTTCTTTCCTGAACGCCATAAGGCTTGATATAAATCCACGAACTTCTGAGCCGATGTCTATATGCCTCTTGGGATTGCGTTCATATATTTTCCTTGCCGCCCACACATCTTGAGCAAAATAATGTCCTCGAGCATCTCCCGCGGCATCATATTTTTCAAAGAGAATCGGATAGACGTTTTTTAGCTTTAAAGGCATTGAACCATCTTCCGCCGATAGTCTTTTATATTTATTCCAATCAGCGATAAAAACAGGTAAGGCCCGAATAGTGCGTAAAAATCTCTTAACATTTATCCCGGAATTGATGACTATCTGATTTATGAATTTGAACATTTTAGATGAATTATTTTACTATACCCTACATCTTTTTACTCATTTAGTAAACCGACAGATAAACAAAAACAAAGCCGCCTTGTAAGGCGGCTTTGTTTTTACATTCACTATGCTTTATATACTCGTAACAGTAAATGTCCCGTCGCTTGTAAATGTATGAATAGTATTCCCACCCGAAGTGGTAATAGTACCTCCGGTAGCACTTATCAAGCCAGTAGGATAACTAATGATAACGATACCAGAACCACCATTAGCACCATTGTTATTATTAGAGCCGCCTGCGCCTCCGCCCCTATTAGCTAAGCCCTTTGTTCCCACCGTATCGATTGAACTAGCCCCAGAGCCACCCCCGCCAGAGCCACCAGAGCCTGCAGACCCACCGCCTTCCTTGAATGAACCGCCTCCGCCGCCAGCATAGATAATTGAAGCACCACTGATTGATGAGGCTGTTCCATTACCTCCGTTACCTCCATTATTGCCACTACCGTTAGCACCAGTAGCACTTGCACCCCCGCCACCAGCTGATCCTTCTCCGGCAGAACTTCCAGTTACACTACCACCATTACTTCCTTGACCGCTCGTTCCATTACCTCCGGTTGAATTGGCACCAAGCCCATCTGTTCCAGCACCACCGCCGGAACCGCCAGCAGAACCACTAGCAATAGTACTACCTCCACCACCCCCACCCCCAATTGAAACTAATAGACTAGCAAATGAAGAATTACCACCATCGCCGCCCCGTAAACTAGGATCGGTTCCTCCACTCCCGCTTGCACCAACAGTAATTGAATAGGAATCAACAGTAACAGAGAGTGCGTCCTCACTATAGCCCCCTGCACCTCCGCCACCTGACGGGAAGCTACGATTCGATGATGCGGCTGAACCGCCTCCACCAGCGACAGCTAGAACTGATACGGTAGCTGTTGGAGCTGGAGTCGGTGTAGCTTCCAAGAAAGTTACCCAAGAACTCCCATTATAGCCTCTGAACTTACCAAGAGATGAATCAAAGTAAAATTGGCCAATTTTTGGACTGCTAGGTTCACTGGATTTTGAAGCGACTACTATAGAATCTCCTCCAATTATTACCTTACCTGTATCGGTGGGGTTAAGAGCTAATGATTGATTTGTGCCAGTTGCTGAAATGGTATTCGTAATAACCTGCGTAGCCCGTACATCTCCACTAACATCCAACTTATATGCTGGCGTAGTGGTACCAATTCCCACATATCCAGTCGAAGCAATAGAAAGTAAGATATTAGACTGGTTCATAATATCAAGTCTCCCCCCAAACGATGAGTTCGTTCTGATAGTGAATTTAGACAGATCACTTCCAGAACGCAGCGTGACATCAACATTGCCTGATCCTGAAGCCAGGATACTGCCTGCCACATCAAGCACCGATTCGGGAGAGCTCGTACCAAGTCCTAAGTGGCTATTAGTCTTATCCCAAAATAAATTAGCGCTTTGAGAGAGTGAGGCAGCAGTATCTCCAAAGGGAATTCTGCCAGCAGTAATTGCTTTAAGCCCTGTACCGCCCTTTGCTACCGAGAGGCTATTTGCGAATTGAAGGGTATGGACGCTTCCACTAGAACTGATTCTAATATTAGTGTTATTAAGGAATGTCTGGGTAGCGGTAGTGAGGCCATTGAGATTACTTAGATTAGCGGCCGAAACACTCGACACTGATAGCGCAAAGACAACTAGTAAAGCTGAAATTATTTTTTTCATGTAGTATTTTTAATTTAATATGAGACTTGAGATCGACCACTCCATGCACATAATAATAAAGTTTTGAAAAATATCCTGCAAATCAATTCCTATTTCCCAAACCAAAACCGCCCTTTCGGGCGGTTAAGGTTAGCTAACGAGCTACTGACTAGGACGTCTTGCCCCAACTCATCGGAAGGCCCGGGAGTAGGAAGCTGTTCATCCAGTCTGCGGTCGAAGTGCTATGGCTGCTTGCTGACCGATCCGTCCAGATAACTGTCGCGGATGTTGGTACAGAAGTTGCCGCTGCTGGTGTAGCAGTCGCTGCGCTCATGCTAAGGGCAGTGTTAATGCTCTTAGCTGCGCCGCCGGTTGCCACAACGTTGACATCCACTCGGTACGTAGTAACGCTGCTCAAGGTCTGTTCCGAAGCAAACTCGAAGATCAATGTTCCTGTCGTTTGGTTCGTTCCAAGGCCTGTGTGCGACACTGATGCTACGTCCAGCGGAGCTCCGCCTGCATACAGCTCGAAGTCATTGGCAGATGCGGATGCAATGCTAATGCCCGTTGACTTCGTGATATCGAAGCGGACTTGGTGGAGACCCACTGCACCACCCACTGGGGTTACCACGAATTGTGCAAGGCTCTGGGTTCCAACAGCTAATGACGTGCCGAGGTCATTCTTAACCAGCGATGGGTAAGAGTCGTGCACGAAGATGTTAGAACTTACTCGATCGGTTGGATCTGTTGCTTCCGTGCCGCTTGAGGGGCGATACTTCGCAAGATCAAGGGTAACGGCAACATTCTTGCCGGTCGTAACAATAGAGTTTACATCCGCGGTGTTGATATCGACGGTCAGTGCTTTTTCAGTACCGACTGCGATATTTAATCCGGTAAATGTTGCTACATACGTGCCTACCGTGTTCTGCGAAAGGAATGCGGTACCGATTGCGGATCCGCCATCTTTCAAAGTAACAGAGTTGACTGCATCCTGCTGGTTCGAACCGCTTGCCACCTTGAACCGAAGTTCGCTGATGGTGAAGGCATCGTTCTCACCGCGGAATCTCCAAGTACCTGCTCCTACTGCGCTGTTTGAGGCAGCCAGTTTAGCGGTACCAGAATCAACCGATGTACTGAAGGTTCCAGCGACGTTGGCGATTGTCTGACCCTCCTTATCAGATACGCCGGTAATTGCGGCACCAGATACGGCACCGGTTCCAGTAAGGGACAAGTCGGTCTTGAATGAATCGTTAGCTGTCGCGTTTGATCCGAGATCAGCGTATAACTCCACAATCAGTACTTCGTTCTTAGCGAGCGAGTAGCTGATCGAGTAGTCGTTGTCTTGGCCACCCGTACTCAAAGCTGCTTTCGCGGACGTCTGAACGGAACCATACCTTACATATACGTTCGTCAGATCTTCTTCCTTAAATGTCGCGTTCGTTACTTCATCGACATCAAAGGAAAGATTGGTGAGGTTGACTGCTTCTACACTGCTGCCAGTCACTACCCATGCACCGATCTTGTAGGCAGTCTTTGGAATCGTAACATTCTGGTTCGAATAGCTCGTCAGTCTCGAGAGCGTAACAGTTCCTGTAACAACGGATAAGGTATTAGCCGACACGTTTCCGTTCGGAGCATCAATGATGGCTGCCGATGAAACGCCTTGGGCATTATTATTCGTGTTGCCGCCGTCAATACGAACCTGGACTGAATCTCCCGCTCCTAGTTCATCTCCAACCGAATCTTTCAAGTCTGCCACAATTTCGATGATGGCTGTTGCGCCAAGCGGAATTGTGTAGTTGGTTGTGAATGATTGGGACGCATTTGTTCCATTTGCCAGTATGGCTGTGCTGCCGTACTGAACGCCGTTGATCAAGACTCGGCCATTGTTGAGGCCGTTGACAACGCCGCCGCCAGTATTCGAAACAGATGCTGTGACAGCAAGGGTTTCGATCTTGATGGATTCACCGAATGCTTTCGCTTCGAATCGGCCAAGAGTAACGCCAGTCGAAGTCGCGACGACATCACCTGATGGCGAGTTCGTTGCTTTCGTGACCGTTACCGTTGGGGCATTGCTGATGGTCGATGCAGTCATACTGATCGGGAAAGTGCTTCCTGATTCGACGCCGACACCATACGACTCATCGGCTACTTCGATGTCATAGGCACCGCGCAATGAGAATTGCATTGTTCGTGATGCGCCTCCCACGACATCGGCGATTACTTTCAGTTCTCGGCTACTGCCGACAGCGATACGGCTGTTCAATAAGAACGTTACGTAGCCATCTGCGGTGAGGCCGGTTGCGGTTGCAACCTGTACGCCATCAACGAGCAGTCGGAAGTTTCGGACATCGCCATTATCGATCGAGCCGATCTCTCGGAGCGTCAATCGCTTTAAGTAGACATCTTCTACCGTCAAGTTCATGGTCGCTTTCCATACTGCGACATCACTTTGTGGATCGATGTCACCTGGGCCTGTGCCGGAGGCAACCAGCGTGTAGGAAGCTAATCCTGGGTCAGCTGCTACCGTCATTAGGTTACCTGAAACAGAGACAGTTGTAGTGTTCAGCTTTGTAAGCTGAATGCCTACAGTCTGGCCGGCAGTACCTGCGATATCAGATTTCACAACAAGCGTTGAGCCAGCTTGGAATAAGCCAGCTGCATTGTTGAAAGTAACCATACCGCTCGATACGTTGCCTGCATCAGAGACGCGGACACCGTTGACGAAGAGGAATACCTCTTCAAGGGTGCTATCACCGGAAACACCGAGCCGTTTGAGCTCGACGCTGGTAACTGCGCCAGAACCATTCACTTGGAAGTGAGCTAGGTCAGCCATTGCCTGCGTTACGATGATCGTGCCAGCGGCTGGGTTATCGCTAGCTAAACTGGCAGATAACGGGCCGGTTACAACACCACCGCCTCGGACATAGACCGGTACCTGGCTTACTGACGTGTAGTCAGAACCCTTGGCATACCAGTTGAATTCGTTGTTGTTGATGCAGAACACCTTATTAAAGAAGTTTGCATCATCGGCAACTGCTTGGGCTCCAGAGGTGTTTACCCAGTGGAGGATACCGGTGTCTTCACCGGTGGTTTCTACACCATAGACTTTAGGATCGTTCGTTTCGCAATTTCGGAACAAACCTGAAGTTGGGAACGCATCGCGGGTCGTAGCGGCTACGGTTTTCACAGCGGGGAAACCGCCGAGGTGGCCATAGAAGTTGAAAATGACTGGGTTCAAGAACAATCTCTTGTAGCCCGGAGCATTTACGATGTAGATATCTGGATCATTTGAACCAGGTGCTGAAATCGTGTTTCCTTCTTGGAGACCGAAGTCAGCTGGAAATGCGGCAGATGCTTGAGGAGCATAAGCGGCGAATCCGGCCAACGACAACATGGTCGTCAGCGCTGTGAGAACGGCAAAGGTCTTTTTCAAAACCTGGAGCCGTCCCTTGGATACATTACTCATTTTAATTTAGTTTATTTCTTTCCTGAACTGTATTACCACCAACCTTACGGTAGGGATAAATCGACCAGTTATAGAAAAGAAGTTTTATTCTTTCTTTATTATTACTTCCTTATAGCAACTTTCTTCGCCCAGCCCTTACGTAAGGCTGGGGTAGAACCTTGGTAAAGCTACCGCTAGGATTCGCTTAAAGCGAACTAGACCCATTATGTATTTGTTTCGACCAATACATTTGAGATGGCAACTCTATCGACTTAAGATTCCAGCTATTAACAATTGGGAGAGACATCCTGCTATACAATCTTGTTTTCGTTTCAACCGTTATAGGGACATAAATTGTCAACGTTCTTTCCTGAACCCCACACTCAGTTAGCGACAGCTACGCGGCGGCTTGTCGAAAATATCACCAACTGAGTGTGGGGTGAACAACCTACCCCTTTGCAATTCGCTTCTATCACAGAGGGGCAGACGGTCCAAGCCCACGAGTAGCAAAAAACAACCAATTATACCTGGCTATCTACAAGGCTTTTATAGCTCCGTTATTGTCATATTATTTCCTTTTGCCAACAACTCTACGGCGATATCTTTAGTTCGATAAACTCACTACAAGTGGTTTATGACTTATGCCATGAATCCTATCAAACTTGGACCTAAAGGTCAACTAACATGGCCTAGGTTTCATAACAACTCAAGTGAGTACCAAAGTCTCATCCGTAACCTCACTACTGATTATATTCCACGTCTTGCTAAGCAACAATAGCAAAATGTGGATAAAACCCGATAGGCGTTAATCAGGGAGAATTACGGGGTAACCGAGTTTTTGAATTTGGGAGTACCCCGAATGGGGTTGTCAGCGACATCTAGGCCGGTAGCCGTGACGTTGCCGCCAGAGTCAGGAATAGTGCCCCAAGTGGCCCAATTTGATGAGTCGGTACCAGAACCGAAAGCCGATTTACGCTCCATAGTTGCATATGGCGGGATTCCCTGGGCGTTTGTACCCATATACCAGACACCAGGTCCGACCTCATCGACCACAACACCTTGCCCGCAGGCGCCATCTCGTAGCGTTAAATGCTCACCAGAATTGGAAAGCCCGGCCGGAGAACCGCTGAATGATATCGCAAAATCGGCCGTAATATCAGTAGCTAGGTCATCTACACCTCGCTCGATCAAGAAGAATGCGCCAGGTTCTATACGATGAGAAGAACCAAATGATAATATTTTCATGTCTCCTTCGCATAAATGCCACCCGTTCAGCTCTTGGGCGACGCTACCTACATTGTAGAGTTCCAACCACTCGTCACTTGCTCCTACATTGGGTGCCGCAGTCCCGGCCCAGGCAATTTCGTTGATGACGACATGCGCCGAACCAACGGCTGGCGTCGGAGTTGGTGACATCAAGGGTGTCACCATGCTTGACGGAGATGGAGTTACTGTCACGACCGGAGTCGGCGTAATGAGCGAGGAAATGCGTGGTATTACAGATACTGCAGGGCTTGGTGACACGATGGTGACACTTGGTGACAGTGGTGACACTATTGGTGACAATAAATTTGTCACCAAGGAGCTTGGTGACAAAATCGGTGTCACCAAGGTTGTCACCAAGGAATTTTCCTTCAGTGGAGTAGAAGTACCTACCGCCTCCGGCAATGAACCAGCTAAAAACGAAGGTCTATCTTCAAAAAGAAAGAGCGTTACGAGAGAAAGCGTAATGATGGCAATTCCCCAGCTGATGACATGGTTATGGGTGAATTGGAGCATGTGGTTGAGTTATCCACAGATAGAAAATCCTTAGACCCACCACGACCTGCCTGCCGCAGGCAGGATTTCCCTGTCTGCGAACTGGCAGACTTTTCAAGAGCATTGCATTAAGGAGGGATAATAATCCAATGCCATTCGTGGCGGGTCAAAAAATTCTCTTCTCTCCGTAATATCAAAATTTTACGCCGGAATCAAGCGCTTCGAGAGCCTTAGCGTGAGCACTACCCAGCGATCAAATACACCGCACCGCGATCATTAGTTTTCTTTTTTACCAAACCGGCCGTCATAAGTTCTTTAAGGCTCCTTATTACTGTCCGCGATGACATTAGTCGAAACTCATCCACAATTTCTTTAGTCCGCGCCGGAGATTGCCGAATAAAGGTGAGAATCTTTTTCTTATTCTCACTAATTTCAATCTTCTTCTTTTTTATTTCCGGTTCTTTCGCGGCGGAAGCCGGTTGAATTTGAGAAGTTGCTTGAATCTTCGTACGTTGAATAAAAAGCCGAAAGCGCAGAAGAGCTCTTTGAGCATACGCCAAAACAACTAGATCAGAACGCTTCAGATGCTCCTCATACTCAATAAGATCAATCAAGACATCAATACATGAGAGAAGATGCTGTTGCCGGAGAACGACTGGCCCACCTAGGCTGGACGAGGCCAGCTGGGTTATAAATCCATGATTCGCCTCCACGAGGTTGTAAATCTTTTGGTGAAACTTTCGAATAATAAACGGATCGCGAACAGAACTCGTAATCCGCGAGCTGGCCACTAACGCCGCGACATAGGTTGTAAGTTGATTTTCCGCCATACGAACTGTACCACCTAGAGTATGCGATTGAATCGCTTTTGCCAAGGCTTTTCACACCAGTATCACAGTTTAAGAAAATTGTAATCCTCGAATATAAAACTGACAAGAAAGGGGAGGCTCAAGTCTTTTTACTCTAATCTTGTACGATGCTTGCGTTGCACAAGATTAGAATGAATAGCGACCACTTACGTGGTTGCTATTCATATATTGTGCGACATGGTGGATAAAAGGTACCCGCTAGGGGAATGGGATTTTTGCGAAACACCTGCCACACCATTCAACCTCCTTTTTACCCGAGCGAAACGTTTCTCATAATTTCTTCCTTCTGTAATTACCGTCAGGGGAGAGTGCGAAACAAAAAAAGAGGGGTCTCTCCCCTCCTCTTCCTTAAAAAAGTTATCCACAGCTTATCAAGGTTTATACGGTTATAATCTTTTACTGTCGTGGCGCAATTTTTGTACCGAGAAGTTCCACTTCAAAAACAAGAATACTATTAGCCGGAATTGGTCCGTTTGCTCGCTCGCCATACCCTAACGCTGCTGGAATCACCAGTTTTCGTTTGCCCCCGACTTTTATTCCCGCTACCCCCAGATCCCAGCCCTGAATTACCATGCCCGTGCCCAAAATAAATTGAAAAGGTTGGTTACGATCATACGAACTGTCAAATTTCTGGCCGTTGGTTAAAGTGCCTACATAATTCACCGTCACTAGCTCCCCTTTCTTTGCTTCCACGCCAGTACCCACAACTAAATCCTGCATCTGTAATCCGTTTTCCATGGTGATAATTTTACCAGCGGAGCTTAACGGAGACGAAGAATTCGCCGTTGAAGAGGGACTGGGACTTGTAAAAAGCCCCGCTCCACTATCCACGCTTTCTCCCTTCTTCATAAACAACCATGCCGCCACCGCAATAAAAATTATTAATACAATAAATACGAAGATATTTTTCGTCATAATTATCGAGAAATTTTAGGGAATTTATCTGGATCAATAGTGCGATCGAAGCACACCCGCCCCGCATCATGGACCCAGTTTGATTCGACGCCGCCATAGGAAGCCTCCGACGACATCGGCTTCGGTTGATTCAACGATGCATCATGATTGTCCTTTTTGAATGTCGCGCAAATCTGGAATGATTTGTCGCTAAGCGTGCGGTATTCATAGGCCGCCTGCGTTTCCGGGTCAAGCGGAGCCTTAAACCCGCTCAATGAATCAGTGAGCATATCAAGATTTAGGGGCAGTTGCTGTTTAGCTTGCCAATACGAAACGATCTGCCATTGAATTGACGTAAGGTCCTGAACGCGGCGCTCATCAAATCGATTCAAACGCTGGGCCTGGGGCGATCCCGCCACAATAAATCCGCCGACAATACCCGCCCCGATCAAGACGATAATAACCTTGGAAAAAACTTTTGTTGACCGCTGTTCATCGCGCAGTTCGTTGAGATAATAAAAGAAAACTGAACTGGCGATGAAAAGAATACTCAAAATCTTTAAAATAAATCGTAGTGTCAGCTCACCTTGCATAAAGCTATAAACCAGGGCAATAAGATCGCCGATCACCACGACACCCGCCACAAAAAGCGTAAGATACAGAAGCCATTTTCTGATCTTCAGCTCCCTCTTTTCAGGATATGCTTGGATGTCTTTTTTCAAAAAGCGAGATATCCATAGAAAAACCGGAAATACGATCACGAGTGAAGAAACAGCCCAGCGGATAACTTGGTAGTACTGGCTGGAAGAATAGTAATTATACTGATCGGTAATCGCGTCAGGAAACGCGATATTGACGAACTGAAACAATAGCGTCCCGAAATTCACTGCCAGCATGCCCAGCGCCACAATCGAAAGAAGATACAAAAATACGTCGCGAGGTAAGTTTTTATTGAGATTTTCCATAGAAAAAGTGTATCAGATTGGGCAAGAAATTCAATTAGTTCGCACCCAGCGTCTCCTGGCCGGGTATCCATTCTACCGGACAAAGTTCGCCCGTCTTCAGGGCCTGGACCGCGCGATATACTTCTTTTACTGATCGTCCCACGGAGTTATCTGATACCATTGCCCAGCGTATAATCCCTTCCGGATCAATGATGAACGTGCCGCGTTGGCTGGCTCCATCCGATCCAAGAATATTGTAATCACGGGAAATTTGTTGGGTGGTGTCGGCTAAAATCGGATATTTCACTTCGGCAAGGTCACGTTCAAACCACGCTTTATGCGAGTGCTCGCTGTCAGTCGATCCGCCGATGATAAACGCGTCTAATTTCTTAAAATCTTCTTCCATCTTGGCGAATTCCCTAATTTCTGTGGGACAGATAAACGTAAAGTCGCGCGGATAGAAAAAGAGCACTACCCATTTACCCCGGTAATCTTTCAGACTGACATTAGTAAACTCCCCTGCCTTATATGCAAGCGTATCGATAAATTCCGGCGCTTTTTCCCCGATCTTAATCATAATGGTGAGTATTAACTTTTACCAACCTATTGTAGCATCCGTGTGTGAAGAAGAGAAGAAGACTTCTAGCTCCTATGATACTGGGTTTATCAAATAGCCATCAAATAAGAATTGGCCGTAAAAACAGTATTTTTTCAACATTGCTTAATCTATAACGCTTTTTGATCAAATAAGAATTACGCCCAGTAGGGTAAATATTTAGCATATCTATTAGATTTATTTTCAGGATCAAATGGTTTGATATATTTCTTAGCCAATGTATTTTTAATTATCCTTGAAGCAATGGCCTTATTTTGCCGCTTAATTCCCAACCTCTTACAAAGTGATTCATTCGTTAGTCCCTCTTGGTCAATAACATACCTCACGCAGCTATGAAAATAGCATGCTCGAGACTGTTCATCTTTAGTCAACTGAGATAATTCTTTATGTGAATAGATTGTAATTTTTACTCCATCATCTCTCTTTTCTAGTTGAGGAGGCGGCAATTGAGCTACCTCGATTTCAACCATAGCCCTATCGACTCCACTCCCTCTTTTTTCACATATTCTCATTCTTCTCAATTTATCCGACAACTTTTCATTCCGGGAAATCGGGGGGTGATCCATAAAACGTTCTGGTTCGATAAGAGGTTTGCCTGGATTCGATATTTCTACCCGATTATCAAAAACTTCAACAAGTGGAGACGACCCCACTACAGAAAAATCCTGATGTACAAGAGCATTCGCGATAAATTCACGAAGAGCTTTTTTAGGATATTTAATGGTTGCCGAGCGTAAAGTTCCTTCGATAGTTTCTAATTCCGGGACTTGACCTTGGACATAAGATATAAGGGGACTAAAACCTACTGCGTATCCCTTATTGAAGGTAAGATCCTTTATAGCTGTTAAACGATTTATACCTCGATATGTGATAACTCGGACAGCCTTGCTTTTCAGTTTCGGAAAATTATCTAAATCATAAGCTAATAACATTGCCCCAACATTTGAAATGTGAAGTTTTCCCTTCCTTTGAAAAATAAAATCCTCCTGTGATAGCTTTTCAATAACAGAGGTTTCATTTTGAGGAGGTGGAGATTCATCCACTAATTTGAAATATTGATCATGATTCAACAGTTCTAAAACTTCTTTCTCCGAGACGTCTTCTTTTGCAATTCTGTCTTCAAATGGCATACGGCGCTCCCAAATAACAGCCTCTTTCTCAGGAAACTCATCCAAGGACTTATTATTGCTTCCGATTCTAATCCATGCTCTCTTTAAAAATTTAACGGGTCCTAAATTTGCAGGAGGAATGAAAAAAACAACTAATCTACCATCTGGATGGTCTACTTCCTTAATTTCAAAGTTTATAGACGGTTTTAAGTTTCTACTTAACCAAGTAATTAATGACTCATTACCCTTTCCCTTTGCTGCCCTATAATCAAAAGTAGTACCAATAACCTTGTGAGATATATTTTGGACTCCAAAGACTAGCCAAGCTTCATTTTTTTGATGCAAACATGCGGAGTTTGAAAGAGCAGAGATGTACTCACCAATGTCTTCAGCATTTTGGTAATTTAATTTAAATTCAAGCCACTCTACTTCAGGCGACTTTCTGAGATCATCTATGTAATTTTATTATCTCCTCCACATGCGAATGCTACCAATAATATCACTAAATAATCAAGGTAACTTACTGGAGATACGCTTGGGATTGCGACGAGATACCAATAGGTATTGATTCTACTTTAGAGATTTTCTTTTCATTAACGATAACTTTCAATGCTATTCCTTCCATTGTCTCCGCGGAAAAGGATTGATCAAAAATGAAGTTGCCAAGACTGTAGGCAATCCATCCATTTTTATGCTTCAATACTTCCTGAATGACATGCGGATGATGGCCCACTACCAGATCCGCCCCGGCATCAATCGCCGTTGTATAAATTTGTTCCTGCGTGACACTGTGATGCGTTTCATACTCGGTGCCGCCGTGAAATGAGACGATCACAATATCGCTTTTCGCTTTCGCTGCTGTAATATCCACAATCATCTGATCGCGATCGTAGATTGCCACACCAGGAACCGCCGCAGTGGCATTTAACTGCTTCGACAAAAGATCGGTATATGCCAGAAACGTAATGCGCGTTCCCTTGATAATCTTTATTATGCCCCGGTGCGCTTCATCGAAATCGTATCCCGCGCCGATGTACTCAATGCCCTCATTTTTCAAATTGCTCATCGTATCCAAAAATGCCTCCCGGCCGTAATCCCAAATGTGATTATTGGCAAGTGAAACAATATCAATGCCCGCATACTTTAATCCGGCCAGCGTGCGCGGATCGGCTCGAAATGAATAAATGCTCCCGACACGGATGCCGCGATTTGAAATCGGGTTCTCAATATTTGCTACGGCTAGATCGGCTGATTCCAAAAAATCTTTAATGCGTAAAAATGGGTATCGCCAATCGCCCGATGCCGCGATCTTCTCTCCCACTTGTCGCGAGAGCATAATATCGCCGACGAGAATCATAGAAATCTGATCTGATTCAGGACTTGGAGTCGGGGTCGGCATCGGCGTTGCCGCGACGTAATCAATCTTATTCGATTGGTTCCACATAATATATCCCGTTCCCACAATGACAACGCCAAGCACAACTCCCGCTAAGAAGTTCCTCGGCTGAAAAACCGGATAATCCCAGAGATGCATATTTGGGTTAGGTTATTGCTCCTTCTTTTTGGAGAAGCAGGCGCTTTTGTACTAAAAATTAAGTTTCGCTAGCGTATCCCGCTACCGGGTGATACTTCTTTATCCGGCATCAGAAGCGCCGGTCCTTCGGCAGCCAAAAGCATCCCTTGGCTTTCCAGGCCCATTAACATTCGCGGTTCCAGATTTGCCACAATAATAATCTCGCGGCCTACTATATCTTCGGGTTCATAGCGCGTGCCAATGCCCGCAATAATCTGCCTGCCAATAGGCAGGTCTGCCGCATCTTTATCCCCAGCATCAACTTGAAGCCTCAAAAGTTTCTCCGAACCTTCCACTCGCTCCGCCGTCAAGATTTTAGCCACTCGCAATTCTATTTTTTGGAAATCATTATAGGTAATCATAGTTCGTTGGTATTAAAACTTAGCGTCTCGGCAAACATCTTAATATGTGACGGATCGCCTACTACAAGAAGAAAATTATATGAGTCGGATTTTATCCTGACCGGCTTGGGGTATCGCACAATCAACGCAACCTCTTTTTTGACGCTAGCCTGATCTTTCGATGGAATAATAACGCGCGCTTCCTGCCTACCGACGGTCAATGTCAGAATTTGAGGACGGACACCATAAGGCTTCAGCTTGTGATTGGCAAGATTTTCCGTAACGATATTAATATTATAATTCGCAGAAATTGCATCGACGCCGAAGAATCCATTATCGCCCTCGTAGCGCCCCGCAATATTGCCGATTGCGCCATAGCGCGCATCCGGCTGCCATGCCGCAGGATATCGAAACGACACACCCAGCATCGGATTGGCATAAGTTGTCAGTGATTCAAAATTCAAGGCGATCCTGCCGGTATACCAAAGAAACCCCGCCACCACCATGAGGGCAACCAGCAATAATGGCAGTACACTGAAAAATGTATTCTTATATCCTGACATTGTGGAAAGTATACCACCAAAAATAAAAAAACGAACGGCTCCAGAGTTGCTGAAGCCGGAGTAGACACAGAAGACGCTGACCTCCCGCCACTAGGGACTGGGATTCTGCGCCGCGATGATCGCCACGATGATTAAGACCAATAAACCGCCGGGTAATAATAAAAGGACCAGCGTTGTTTTGAGCGGATGCTTTTTGAACGCCTCAATAAGACTCATTTCCTTCCTCCGGGCCCTTATTTGGGCTCTTAGTGCATCACGAGTACGATTATACCATGTCCAAGCTTAAAATCTCTTTAATATCCCCACCCGTTGCTCCTCGGGCCGAGGTGCTTGGGTAGGTTCCCCAAGCACCAGGCTGACCGGCTGTATAAACTGCCAGAGAATAAGAAATTCTAGGAAAATAACCACTCCGGCGGCGCCTAACATGATTCGAACAGACAGACGATCAAGAGCCGAAACTTGTTTGGAAGAAATAAATTCAAGCTTATTGGCCAGAAAATTCATGCCGCAGATTTTACATCAGATCATGTAATTTGTCAATGGCCATTCCTCTCCAACCCAAAAAAGCCCCCGCACAGGGCTTTTTGCGCTTCAATTTACTCCGTCACGGTCGCCTCCAATATTTTTAACTCAAGCTCTCCTTCCTGCTCGGCCGCCTTAATCTCCTCTTCAAAAGAGTCTACATCCTGGAATCCTCGCACGGTCATACTTTTTACCAAGGCTGCCGAATTCTCGATGTCGTCGCCAATCTGCCTGCTTTCCCACCAAAGCATGTCGCCCGCCAGCAATAATGCAAATATCGCAATCAGGAAAAAGATATTTTCCTGTTTTGCCATACGTTTCGTTGCCTTATGTTTTATTACCTCCTTATGTTTCATTACTTATAGTATACCTCATTCGCCCGTGACATCCAAATCTTTCTTTATCTCTTCGAACTCATTCTCAACTTTCTTGAGTTTCGCTTTCAAAGTTTTGATAAGCTCGGCACCTTCTTTTACTCGCTTTAAGCCTTCTTCCGCGTCTACGTCTTCCCGCGATTGAAACCAATCGACGATTTTTTCCAACTTTCCCATAAGATTGTGAATTGTTTGTTGCTCTTTTTCTTTAGCCATATTATTCGATGTTATCGACGGTAGCGGTTAATGCGCCGTCGGATAGCTTTGCGCGTATCCGTCCTCCCACCTTCATGCCTTTGGTCCGCTTAATTACTTTTCCGGCAGGATCCGTAAGAATGCTGTAGCCAAGCTTTAAATTTCGTTCCGGACTCACGCTTTCCAAATACGTCTGATAACTTTCAATCCTCTGAAGTTGTTCGCTCAATAATCGCTCATAGCCATGGGTGATCATACTTACGTCCATGCGCCTCTTCATTTCATCGACCACTGATTCAAAATTAGCAAAAAGATCACGCTGATAATTAGGAACATTATTTTTGAGACGCTCCCAGGTCGCGTTAATAACCATCGCCGCGGCAGTAGGTGTGGAGGTTGTCGCGTCGCCCACCAGACATATAATAGGCGCATCACGGTCGTGGCCAATACCGCAGATAGTGGGAATCTTGGAAGCAAAAACTTCTCGAACTACCAGTTCATCATTAAATGCCTGGAGATCTTCAAGAGAACCACCGCCACGAATAATAACCAATACATCCAAATCAGACATATTACGATTGAACCATTTTAACGCTGAAAGAATATTACTCACCGCCTTAGCGCCCTCAACTCGAACATCGTAGAGATGGACCTGATGACCGCGTTGTTCCAAATTTTTCCGAAAATCATCGATGACCGCGCCGGTGCGAGAAGTAATTACACCGATGCAATGAATGAATTCGGGCAACGCGCGCTTTCTCGCGAACAGTCCTTCCCCCTCAAGTTTTTTCTTTAATATCTCGTAGGCCTTCTTAAGCGATCCTTCGCCGACAAGTTCCGCCATTTCAACGCGGAAACTAAATCGACCTTTCGGTTTATAAATACTCGGAATGCCGCCGACTTTTACTTCCATGCCGTCTTCCAGGTTAAGGCCCAAACCTTTATAGACATAAGGGCTCATGTAGCAATCTAAAATACTATCGTGACCAGGCAGACCCGAAATTTTTTTATCCTTCAATGAAAAATATATACCGGAGGGATGAATCTTCCATCCAGAAATTTCTCCCTGAATCGAGACATTTCCTAGATTCAAGACTTCATTTACATAATCCAAAAATTCGCTTACGGAGAAGACTTTAACTCCAGAGTTAGAGGGAAGATCAAATGATAATTCGGAGCGCATGTTGATAAGTATATCATGAGTTTATGTCCGTTCAACTAGGTTAACAATTAACCCGACAAAGCGATCGAAGGTAAATTTATGATGCTAATCTTGTTAAATAATCATATCGCTGGAAACTTCTAAAAGAATAATCATCTTATATAAACATTACTACTTTATCATAAGGCTTTATATAACTTTATAATCTTTCTTACCTTTTAACTTTTCGTTCCCGTTTTTGATTTTTCGTTCTCTAACTTTCTTTTGCTCTTTAACTTTCTTCCTGTTTTTTAATTTTTACCATTCCAATCAACACGTCTCCAGTACTACCCGGTACTGCCCAGTACTGTCGTTGGATCCCTTTTATCCACCCGGAAATCTGGCGAGCGAGTAGCGAACTTGCTTTGACTCGAATTTGAATAAAACCATCGAGCGTTCGTGGATTACTTTTTCGCTTCCTTCCACTCCCCTTTTTTCGGCGATATACTTTCTGAAAATAGATATGAGCAAACTTATGTTTTGGAAATCCAATAGCGCGAGACCAGTGTTCTATGATATCGTCAGTCATCGTACGCCTGTCCGCTCCCACGAAAATATTGAATGTAATTTCTTCATCGGGAATTTTTCCGATTTCCCGCAACCATTTTAAAAAAAATTTCAGTAAATATGGATCGGCGCTGGAGAATCTTACGCCACGGCGGAGATCATCCCCGAGACGCTCCCGCCAATAGAGCACAACCCCCATAAACCATAATTCACGTTGTGAGATTTTACTAACTTCTTGACTAGATATGTTTTGTATAGTTGCGATGTTCTCCTTGAGTTGAGAAATTCGTCGAGTGGAACTCTTCCGAAGAGCTTCAATTTTACGATTATATAATTTTTTTACCAGCTCATCGTCCAATTTTATTTTTCCTAACCAAGAATTGAGTGTCGATTTAGGAACTCCCAGACGATTTTGAATTTCAGAATACGAAAATCCCCTTCGACGCATGTCGAGGGCAATCCCTTTTTTGTATCGTTGGCGATATTGAACCACAGTAATGTTTATTACTTAATCATTTTAACATGTACACAAAATGAGTAAAATACACTTATGAACAGCCACTTTTATAAGGAACATGCTTTATATTGATCTTGAGGTGCTTCTAATGCCCCGAAGTCTGTTTCCGTAAAAATAAAGAGCATTTAATCATTACCAGATTTTAGCTCGCTTGCCTTCTGGTCGATACAAAGCATCGCCTTTTTTAACCCCAAACGCTTCATAGAACTCCGCGAGATTAGACACGGAGCCATTTACCCGAAATTTTGGCGGTGAATGCGGATCAGCCAGCACTCGCTGACGTAATGCCTCCGGCCGATATACGCCTCGCTCGCCGATAGCAAAGCTGATGAAGAATCTCTGTTCGGGCGTAAAGCCGTCAATTAGTTTCATTTTCTTGTTCTTTAGGGCCATTTTGAGAGCATCGTAAGTAATGGCGAGACCGCCCAGGTCAGCGATGTTCTCGCCAAGCGTCAGCTTACCATTCACATGGATATCATCGACAGCAGTATATGCATTGAATTGCTTTACAATCACGTCTGCTTTTTTATCAAATTTCTTACGATCTTGCTTTGTCCACCAATTCCTCATACTCCCCTTTTCATCGAAATGACTCCCTTGATCATCGAAGCCATGCGTAAGCTCATGGCCGATGACGGCGCCGATTGCTCCATAATTTAAAGCGTCATCAAAATGTTCCGAAAAATAAGGCGGTTGCAAAATACCCGCAGGAAAAACAATCTCATTAATATTGACACTGTAATAAGCATTTACAGTGGGAGGAGACATGAACCACTCTGTCCGATCAACAGCCTTTCCAAGCTTTGCCATCATGCGCTTAAATTCAAAGATTTCCGCATTAATTACGTTCTGGAGGTGAGATTGCCGAGTAATCGCAAGTTTCGCGTAGTTGCGCCACTTGCCCGGATAGCCGATTTTACGGACGATAGCATTGAGTTTTCTTAGGGCTTTCTTTTTTGTCAAAATTGACATCCAATCGAGACCCTTAATTCGTTCTCGATATGCCGCCGTGACATTATTCACCAGCTCATTCATTTTTTCCTTAGCGCGTCTCGGAAAATATTGCTCCACATAGAGTTGGCCAAGCGGCTCGCCTAACGCTCCGTCTACCATATTAACCGCCCGCTTCCAACGGGGCTTCATTTTCTTCATGCCATTGAGCACCCTACCGTAAAAATTGAATGTTTCTTTTTCGAACCTGCTTCCCAAGTGAGAAGAAAAACTACTCACCACGTGCCATATAAGATATATTCTCCAGTCTTTTATATCCAGATCCCGAAGCATAAGATCAACTTCTTTGATAAAATTCGGTTGAGAGACGATAAGCTCGCGAAAATTCTTGATACCGATTCCCGCTAGATAAGCATCCCAAGCAATGCGCGGGGTCTTCTTTTTTAAGCCGCTAAGCGTGAACTTATTGTAAGTTTTATGAACATCCCGCCGCTGGACCGCTGTCATTGAAGCACGCGCCAAACGCGTTTCAATCTCCAGTACTTTACGCGCCGCCGCTTTCGCCTCTTGGACTTTTGAGCCGTTAAGGATAAATATCTTTTCAATATGAATCAGGTAGTGATCGCGGATCTCCGCTGATTTGGCATCGGTACGAATATAGTAATCCCGGTCCGGCAATCCTAATCCCGCTTGATACAGGCGAAAAATCGTCCGGGTGCTTTTTTTATCATCGGGCTCCACGCTTGGATACCACAAAGGCGCTGAACCAATCCGGTGGAGACGCGCAACCGTTCTCGCCAAATCTTCGATAGTTTTTATTCCTTCAATTTTTTTAAGTTCGTGGGAAAGGCCAGCAATGCCTTCCTGATTAATGCCTGCGGTATTCATCGCGGCTACAAAAAAATCACTAACTTTCTGAATATTGCTCCCCGGCCGCTGTTTAGTTTTTGCCACTCCTTGGATCAAGGCATGAAGATTCTTTATATTCTTATCGCCAAGTTCGTAGAAACTGCCCCACCGATTTTCGCTGGGGGGAACAGGGTTTCTTTTTATCCATCCGCCGCTGACAAATTCAAAAAAATCATCGGTCGGCTTCACTTTTTTATTAAGATCCTTCAGGTTGATTCCTCTCATATTTGTAAGTATTCCTTCTTAATTTCCAAACACATCCTATCACTATTTCAAGATATATCCAGCAAGCAACGATCACGTTAAAATAATGACCGACATGACGAGAAAATACGGTTATGCCGATAAAAACTATAACGTACCGGAATCAGATTTTACTGATTCTTATTGTCTATGCCAAATAGACGGTGAAGCCAACACCAGCCAAGGAAACTCTCAATGAGCGCAATCCAGCCCACGATAAAGATTAAGGAGTTGGCCCATTCGGCATCGAAATACGGAGCTAACGGACTAAGCCACCATACCGCCAGCGCGAACCGCAGAATTCTGTCTACTTTGCCTAAATTTTGATTCATATAATTTTTAATTTAAAATATCGCTTAATATTCTCGACCTTTTTAATTTTATCACTTTCCAGGCGCTCATAATACTACTGAATTAAATTTTTTGTCTGCGTAATAGCATTGCGTTGAATGCCACGATGACTGTGGATGCACTCATAAACACCGCCGCAACAGCCGGTTCAAGCAGGATGCCCTTGAAAGCAAGCGCGCCAGCTGCCAGTGGCAAGGCGATCACATTGTATCCCGTCGCCCAGAAAAGGTTCTGAATCATCTTTGAATACGTCATCCGGGACAACTTGATTATCTTCACGATATCTCGCGGATCATTCCTGACGAGAATGATCCCTGCCGATTCTATAGCAACATTCGTTCCCGCGCCAATAGCAATGCCGATATCAGCTTGCATCAGGGCCGGAGCGTCATTCACGCCGTCACCGACCATTGCGACTTTGAGATCGCGCTTCTGAAGCTCTTTCACTTTTTCGGATTTCTGATGAGGTAACACTCGGGCAAAATATTCATCAATTCCTAACTCTTGACTAACCCATTTTGCCACATCTTCAGAGTCACCCGTTATCATAGAAGCCCGAACTCCTATTTCTTTGAGAGCTTTAATGGCTTCTCGTGATTCCTCGCGAATAATGTCGGCAAGAGCAATTGCGCCGAGAAGTGTGCCATCCTTAACCGTAAAAATAATTGTTTGCCCCTTTTTACCGGCATCCTGAACCTGCTTAGAAAGTTCATTCGGGACATTGATTCCTATGCTTTCAAGAAGCGCCGGCCCGCCCACCATAACCTCCTTTTCTTCAATAAAAGCTTTTATTCCCTTGCCCTTTAGTGCTTCAAATTTCTTCGGCCCCTCAAGCGAAAGCCCCCGTTCTTTGGCTTTAGCAACAACGGCTTTTGAAATTGGATGTTGAGAAAGTGCGTCCAGGGAAGCGGCTAACTGTAAAACTTCGTCTTGAGTATGGCTGTCTATGCCCCATATTTCCACAACTCCGAATTCACCCTTGGTTAATGTTCCTGTTTTATCAAAAAGCACCGTATCAATCGTTCGGGCGGCTTCTAACGCAAGCCTCTGTTTTACAAGAAAACCGTTTTGCGCCGCTTTGGTTGTGGAAATTGAAGCTATGAGCGGCACGGCAAGCCCCAGCGCGTGCGGACAGGCAATTACAAGAACAGCCACAAGCCGTGCCACCGCAAAACCAACCTCGGCACCGGCCATAAGCCAGGCAACCAATGTAATAAGACCTCCCGCAACAGCAATGATGGTCAAATAGAGAGCCGCTCTGTCAGAGAGCATTTGAAGTCGTGATTTGGAAGCCTGCGCTTCAGCTACCAGACGCATCACGCCGGCAAGAAATGTTTTCTCTCCAATGTTTGCGACCATGATCTTAAGTGCCCCGTCGCCGTTTATAGTACCGGCAATAACAGAGTCGCCGTCTTTTTTAGAAACTGGCTTTGATTCTCCGGTAACCATTGACTCGTTAACATCAGATTCTCCATCTATAATTTTACCGTCGGCAGGAATTTTGGCTCCGGGTCTTACGAGCACCATATCATTTTCCCGAAGTTCAGAGAGCGGAATCTTTTCTGTCTCGCCGTCACGAATCACTTCCGCGGTATCCGGAAGAAGTTTTGAGAGCTCTTTCAGCGCACCCTGTGCTCCACTTACCGCTCGCATCTCAAGCCAGTGACCAAGAAGCATAATGGTAATCAGCGTGGTGAGTTCCCAAAACAAGGCTTCCGCACCGGAAAATACCGCATATACGCTCCAGAGATACGCAGCCGAAACGGCAATACCTATAAGCGTCATCATGCCGGGCAGACGCGCCTTAATTTCTCTCCCCGCTCCGGCAAGAAAGACCCAGCCGCCGTAGAAAAACACAATCGAACCAAGCACTAGCGGCATATATTCCGATCCCATAAAATCAGGTGGAGACCATTTAAAAATTTTCTCGACGACATCGGCATAAAGCACGACCGGGATCGTGAGAATAAGGCTCACCCAGAATTTTCGGAAAAACATTGCAGTGCTATGACCGGCATGCTTATCTGCCCCGCGATTGCCAGTATGATCCATGATCTCCTTTTTCTTTTTTGCGGGCACTAGACTCATTCCGCATTCCGGACACATGCCCGGTTTCTCTTGTTGTATCTCCGGATGCATCGGACAGGAGTAGATTGTTTTTTTATCACCCTGGTGATTTGAGTTGTGATTATGCTGGTTCATATTATTTGTTTAGTTATTTATCTAATTGATTTATATCCGCCCGGGACTCCTTTTTTGGATAACACGATCTGCCATAATTGATTTTTTCTGGCCCGAAACGATCCGGCGCAAGACAACAGATAATACCTCCACATTCTGTGAAATCTTTCGTCATAATTTAATTTTAGCTTATTCCAATTATTTTCGAAATTCTTATGCCAAGCCATCAGGGTTTTGTCGTAGTCAGCTCCAAAATTGTGCCAATCCTCCATCACAAACAATCCCTCTATTGATTTGCTGATTTGTTGTATTGAAGGAAGCATGGAGTTAGGGAAGATGTACTTTTCAATCCACGGATCCGTCCCCTTTACCGATTGATGGCCGCCGATCGTATGCAGTAAAAACAATCCGTTGTCTTCAAGAACATCGTGAGCAATCTTCATAAAGGTGCGATAGTTTTTGTACCCCACATGTTCAAACATCCCCAGAGACACGATATTATCAAATTTTCCTTGTATATCACGATAATCTTCGAGTCGCGTCTCCACGGGAAGATTCCCGTAGAGTGAATCCGCAAGCGCCTTTTGTTCTTTCGAGACGGTTATTCCCGTAGCATTTGCTCCGTATCTTTCGGCGGCATAACCCATAAAACTCCCCCAACCGGAACCGATATCAAGTATTTTTTGTCCGCGCTTAAGCCCAATTTTTTTACAAATCAGATCTAGCTTTGCTTCCTGTGCCTCGTCAAGCGTCATCTCATGCCCTGAACCTGCCTGCGGTGAGCCTGCTTGCCCTGAGTTCGTCGAAGGGGCCGAATCCGTCGAAGAGTTCCAATATCCGCAGGTATAGGTTAAGCGCCTATCAAGCATGGCGTGATACAAATCATTGCCGATGTCATAGTGTTTTTCTCCCACCTCAAAGGCTTTGGATTTTCGGCCCATATTCAAAACAGAGTTCCAAACGAGTTCGAAGACTATATTCCAATTGTTTTTAATTCGGTTGTCGAGATCAGCCTCAAGGACCTTGTGAAAAAACTGATCTAGGCTTTCACAGTCCCACCAGCCATCCATGTAAGACTCACCGATTCCCAACGACCCTTCTCGCAATACGCGACCGTAAAAATCATCATTATGTATCTGCGGGTCATACGCGTTGCTTCCATTTATTGTGATGCCCGTACCCCTAAACAACAGCTCTACAATTTCTTTTTCTTTCACGTTAGTTGCTTAATTTTAACCAAATAAGACAAATATCTTTTCTTTGCCTATAGCTATACTCCGCAGCCGCCACTGCTTTTTGGAACGGGTACGGTTACTTGACTGCGAATCTGCTGATATCCAGACCCGCTTGAGTAGTTTGCTCCCAGCAGTTCTTGGGGATCAGCTTTTGCCCATTCAGTGCCTTTCGATGCCAGGTATTGGGCAATAGTGAGGTAAGTCTCCGGAAACCAATATGCGTTGACCTGAAGCGCCGCTTTATACATTTCTTTCTCGCTTACGCCTTGAGACGCCATGAGCTCCAGAAGTCCCAACATTGCCATTCCATGATTGCAATCCGGGAAATAGGTCGGATTATTGCAACAGGGACGATAGATATTTTTGCTTACCCGCTCAACTATTTCCTGCTGTTCCGGCGTTAAAACAATAAAGGGATGCTGGCTATAATGGCTCATTGCCTTCCCATTCGCCAAAGTCCATCCGCCCGTCGAAGCGAAATTACCTGCTTTCGCCAAGGCTTCGGCGGGCCGGTCTGCGCCGCTATATGTCATCATCGGTCCTTTTTCCAAGATATCATTTTTGGTGCCGAGCCCCAATGCCCACAATAAGTTCAGAATCATTCCGGAATTTTCCGCGTTGATTTTTAAGTTCCCGTTGTTTGTATCTTCGATAAGTTGCCGGTCGCTTTTGCTTAAACCGCCTCGGCCGGCGTATAGCGCTTCAAGTTTCTGCCGGTCAATAACGCCCGCACTCACCATTTTCGCGCCAAGATCGCCCCAACGGACGGGCAAGATAACGCCTTCGGATGGTAATACTTTTGCTTCTAATGCCGATTTTTCAGAGTTTGATGCGATGTTCGCTTTTTGGGGATCATCTGCGACCCTTAATTCTGTGGTATATACCCATGCCACAGTAAGCATTGCCGCGGAAATCAGGATGCTTGCCGGCAGGAGATAGTTTTTCTTGGCAGGTTCAACGGCAGATTCAATAACAGGCTCAACCGTCGAGGAAACTTCAGTCGCTTGATTTTGTGTTTCGTTTTCCATGGTTTTTAATTTTATTTTTTATTGTCCGGTAAAATACATCCGCTTTCTTGCGACAATTTTTCGAGCCCTTGTTCGCCCTCAAGCTTTTTGCCGTCAGGCCTGCCTGCCGGCTCGCCTCGATTCGGCGAAGCGGGCGAGGCAGGGAACACCCAGGTCGGATAGCCGTTTATGCCGGCCGCCAAGCATTTTTGCGGATCATCCGGACATTCAACGTACGGCACCAGCCGGAATGAATCGCCGAACGCTTTTTTTTCATTCTGGCAATGGGAACACCAATCCGCGCCATACATGGCTATTCCTTTTTCCGCGAGGCACTGCGCGAATTCGTCGAGTTCGCCGTTCGCTTGTTGTTGAGGATACAGCAGAATACCGGCTACAATCGCCGCGACGCCAATGCCGATAATGACAAGATGTTTACTTTTCATCACAGCAGTCGACGAGCTTATCCACGATGTCCTCGAACGACCATGGCTTTCCTGCCTTGCCGACAGGCAAGTCGCTCGCCGCGATTTTTCTGAATCCGGAAGAATCAATGAGTTTGAGGCGCAATGCCCAGAAAACGGAATACATTTTGTATGCTTTATCGAACATCTCTTTTGCTTCTGCCTGCTTGCCGTCGGAGTGAAGCTTCGTGCCCACCTCAATGAGCCGCATAGTAGTTGCCAGTAAATGCTTCGAGATGCACCACGTCTCGCCCTCGTTTTTGTCCATCATTTTGGCCAGCAGTTCCTTTCTCGTGTTGCGCACTTCGCTCAAGAGGTCGAAGTATTCCGGTTTCTTAGTTTTTACTCCCGTGAAGAAAAAATGCTCCTCGAGGCTTACGAGATTCATGATGGCGAGACTAAGGTCTTCTTCGATGGAGAGATCGATACTTCCGGATTGTTTCATTTTTTCGACCTTTTCAAGTAATGCTTCGAATTGTTGTTTGGTAATCATAGTAGTTTTAGAGAGCAAATATGAGGATGCCGAGAATGACCATGGCGATGCCGCCCCATACTCTCATGTGTTTGGTTTCGGCCTTTTTCCACGACTTCACTTTTTCAAGAAGCGCGTTGTCGCTGGCGATAAGTAGAATGGCTATCAGTGGCAGGATGAAAATCAGGTTGTAGAGCAGAAGATAGCCGACACCATTGAGATAGGTCCCTTGATCATGCAGAAGCCCCAATACCATGAGATACGGCCCGCCGGTGCATGGGAACTCGCACAAGCCTACCAGCGCGCCCAATAGAAACACTGCCGGAAGCGATGCTTTATTCATCAGCTCTGCTATTTTATGATGAGCCGCCTGCGGAATGCGGAGTTTGATCGGGAATGAAGGAAAGAACTCGTTGATGAGATTGATGCCGCCGAGAATAATCAGTAACAACGCTCCCGCCTTTGCCATGAAGTGCGGCGTGTTGAAGATATGGAGTGCTTGTAGAATTCCCAGGCCTATCAAGATATAGACCGTAAAGAGTCCTAGAATATAGACGCCGCCAATTTTCAGGATGCCGGAGCGCATCTTCCCGATAGAAAATAAGAACGCGATCGTCAGAAGCAAAATCCCGAACGCGCAAGGATTGATGCTGTCAATCAATGCGGCGATCCCCACCAGAGGCAGAAGCCATTTCCCTTCGCCGCTTAAGTTCCAGAGAGCGGTCGTGCCGATATTGCCAGTTTTGAAGAAGATCACGGCCCCAAAGAGCAGGACAGCGGCCGCGATCAGAATTGCAAGTTTTTTACTCATACGGCTTTAAGGGGTTACAATGGCGGCAAATTGAAGCTCAACAGGCTGGCCCGCGTTATTTTCTATGGTGACCGTCCTTTGGATTCGACCAACGCCGGCAGGGCCGTGCGCCGCCGGATCAAAGACAATTTCAACAACTGCTTCTTCATTAGGATTAACTGTTTGATCTATCCTTGGAACAGTTGCGTGTCCTGGCATGCCAAAGGGGCCGAATTGTTCGCCTCCCATCGTAAGAGTTGCCGTTGTACACATGCAAGAAGTATACATCTTATTGATAGTAACCGCCTCATTGCTTGTATTTTTAATCTTGAATATGTGTTTTACTTCTCCGGCTGCCATTGAGATTGTGCCAAAGTCATAGTTGTTCGCTTCTTCTACAACTAATGTTCCACTGCTTTTAATGGATGGCGCGGTGCTACTTTGAGAGTCAGGCCGCGCAATCCAAACAAGTCCGCCAAGGACAATAACCGCGATGCCGATGCCGATAATTTTTTTATTCATGTTGTTAGTAGAAATTACAAAGACAAAAAATCCCCGCGTGATAGGGACAGGAGGACGCACGATCCAAAACCCGTTCGACAACGGCTTTACATCGGCGTCTTAGGAAACAGCGGGACTATTTTCGTGCAGAGCTAACCAACGGGTAAGATTTTGCGCAATTTGAGGCGGAGAGAAAAACTCTAAAAATTGCCCAGATCGAGAGAGCGCGCCAAGTTCGAGTATTCTAAAACTGCCACTACCCGCGGTGCCAAAGAATGCGAGTAGCGCCAGTGCGGTGAGAAATAATAATAAACTTACGATGTTATGGCCGAATACCGCACTGGAAAAACTCCGAAAAACATCTAGATGAAATGATAAGAAATCAAGGGCGCCAGTTCCATCAGGACAGTCTACACCCTTGGCCGTTGCCGCGATACAGCCATTATTAGCCATACCGTGATTACCGCCATGATTCATTTCTATGAATCCAAAACCGGTAATTCCGATAAACCCAATCAATAAAGTAACCGTTAGGACAAATTTCATATTTTCAGTGTACCAGTAGCTGGTCTAAAAAGCAAAACGCGGGGAACGCATAAATGGGGCCAAATCTTTATTCTCTTTTGGATATAAAACAAAATGCCAGTGGTTTGGCATTAAACAAAAAGCTAATATCCTCATGGGATACTTATCCTTGGCTTCGGTTAGAATTTTTTCAAATGCAAGATAGTCTTTTTCTTTTTCAAAAATCTGCATTCTGGCATTGGCACGATTTAAAACATGATAGACGGCGTTTCCTTCGATTGTTCTAGGGGGGGCCTTGGCATATTGGCCACCTTAGCAGATTAAATTAAAAAGAAAAGGGACCTGACCCCTTTTCTGCTACCCTTTCTGCTACCTTCCAGAAGGAAGGAGTATCTGTCGCCGGAAAGGGAGCTAACTCTTTAATTATAGAAATAATGCGGACCAGTAACAACCCCTACTTACCCACAGGATGCTAGGTTGTTAATAGTGTAAATGGAACGAGCTTGTTGATAAACCCCGTTGAATTTCATTTGTAAGCATGGTAAGCTTATTAATAATACAAAAATATGAAAACATTAGGACAATACATCCGGGAGTTGCGAGATCAAAAAGATCTTTCGCTAAGAGAATTTGCAGATAAGCTTGGTGGTCTTTCTGCAGCCTTTCTTTCGGACATAGAGCTTGGCAAAAGGTATCCTTCCGAAAAAGTACTTTCAGATATGGCTAGAGTATTGAGCGTTAGTGTTGAAGATCTAAGAAAATATGACAATAGGCCACCCATAGACGACATGAAAAGAATTATTCAACAGAACCCACAATATGGCATTGTATTCCGCAAGGCTATCAATAACCAGATAGATAAAATAAATAAAGATAAGAAGAACTAATGCGTAATTTCAAAGCTACAACCGGACCTTTTAAGAATCGGCCGTATTATACCCAAGACGAGATCGAGCAAACTTGTCTTGATGAGCTTGGGGCGGTTGAGCTATTGCCTTCTGATCCGACTGCAATTCGGATAGATCGCTTTATAGAAAAGAAGTTCGGAATATCGCATCGCTATGAGGTATTACCAATCAACATATTGGGGTTCTCTCTATTCGGTTCAAAAGGCGTCGAGGTAATTGTCGTCGCCCAATCCCTGGAAGAAGAATCCACAGATAGTTCTCGTCGTAGAATCAACACTACGCTTGCCCATGAAGCAGGCCATGCGTTGTTCCAAGGCCACCTTTTTTCTTTGGGCAAAAAACCCAGATCTCTTTTTGGTAATGATGAAACTGACGAGCCAAAAATTCTATGTCGAGAAGGCGGTGATCGTGATTTGGGTCATGGTGCGTATGATGGTAAGTGGTGGGAGTATCAGGCAAATCAAGCTATCGGAGCACTTTTATTGCCAAAACCCTTGGTAGGCAGAGCTCTAGATGAAATATTGACCGTAACTGGTAGCTTTGGTGCGAAGATATTGGATCCCAGTAAACGAGCGCAGGCGATAAACACCTTGTCTGAAGTATTTGATGTTAATCCGGCCGCCGCTAAGATGAGGTTGGATACGCTTTATCCGCTATCCATCTCTTGTCAGTTGACCTTGTAAAAAAATTTGCTTAGAATTTAAGCATTGTAAGCTTACAATAGCTGAATTTACAAAATAAACGGCTTAAGAATCAGAGAAGCCCCCTTTATTAGGGAGCTTCTCGGGTCCTTAATCTGTGCCTCAGTAGGCCTGTGAGATTCTCGGTTTACCTAATGCTAGGGTTAAGCCGTTAATCTCAGGTCGAAAGGCCTTCCTGATGTCTGTAAAACTAGCATACCAGATTAAGTACCCGAAAGCAAAGTAACTCGATCTTACCGTGATACAACTTATTTCCTATAGGTTACATCGGCCAGAGAAGGATTACCCCGATCTCTATGATGCTATTCGGAAAATCTCTGGAACCTACTGGCACCATACAACCTCAGCTTGGTTGGTAGAAACCACTCTATCGTCTAAGCAAGTTTATGAGACGCTTAACCCTTATATCGATAGCGACGATGATCTCGTTGTCTTTAGATTGCAGGGAGAGTGGTGGGGCCGCGTTAACAATCAATCCGATATGGACTGGTTAAAGGCACGCACCTTCTAACGATGTTTCCGGCTCCGGCACTAAATGCCGGAGCCGGGTAAACAGTAACTTCGAGTCATAAGCAGATGTCCCAATCAACTAGAAATTCAGGTAAATCCTGGACACCAAGCGAGGTATCAAGACTACGAGAACTTGCTTCGGGTAACACTCCTACTCGTGTTATAAGTATAAAACTAGGGCGTACTCCGGATGCTGTACAGTCGAAAGCATCGGAGAAACATATAAGCTTGGAGCCTCACAACAGAGCTCCCCGCAACCCTAAGAAGTAGAGAAAATACCCCGGTCTCCTGACCGGGGTATTTATTAATATGCCCCTTCGCAGATTATAACGGATGTGATAGGGGTGGACTGAGACGGTCGAAAAGAGTAGAATTTAGTTAATAATTCAGCCTAAACCCACCAAAAACCTTGCTGGGCATGGCATCAAATCCACGTGAGTACTGAACCCGTCGTTCAGGCTCTACTCACGTGGTCCTATGGGGAAACTCATATGCCCGGCGCAAGCTGGGGACCTGTGGCGGGTTTTGTATTTCTCCGCCAGTATAGAAGACTATGAAAAATAAAAACTTAATTTGCGGCAGTTGCGGAAACGCCAATTCCGCCAAGCGGGTCACTCGCGGTACTTTTCTCGCGGAGGCTGTTCTCTGGGTCGCGGCCGTCTTCTTGTTCTTCACGATTCCTCCCATCGGCGGCACCTTGCTGGTTATAGCCATTGTCTATTCGGCCTGGCGGCTTCTTTCCCGAAGAACCGAATGCCGTCAGTGCGGCAGTACGAACCTTATTCCGGCCGATAGCCCGGTGGGAGAAAAATTAAGCCGGGAACTTCGGAAGGACGGGAGGGAACCATAACGGAGCCGCTACGTTTTGAGTATCCGGAAGATCTAGAGTTTTTCGCCAAGCTTCTTGCTGGTGGGGACCCGGAGAAATTGGCGGTAGCAGAAAAGGGACCTAACCCCTTTTCTGCTACTTTTCTGCTACCCCCTCTGCTACCCGTTTTGGGTAAAAAATAACGCCATGGTTTTAGGTAGATGGCGCGGAGTGTTTATACAAACACTCCGCGCCGCGCTAGCTAGGTCTTGCGACCCCATACCGGTTTCCCGATACGGCTCTTGGAAGAGTTGCTGAACGCGGGGTTCAGTATCTTCCAAGGGTCTTTGAGCCATGCTCGTAGAAATCTATGAGTTTAGGCTACTCTCCTAATTGTTAATTCGATTATATTAATGACCTCCTCCCCGGATTCCGCTTCGCTCCATCCGGGGTATCCTTCCGGGGTAGACACGAGCAAAGCTCGTGTGACCAGCCTCGAATGTCATACATCCTCGGCCCATTCTCCCGCCACTCCGAGAGCTTCCTAAATGACGACGCTCTCTCCGTGGCGGGTTTGCTGAATATGAAGTAAAAAACGACCTATTTAAGCAATCTGCTTAAATAGGTCGTTTTTTATTGAATATCGCCTGTTACTTATACCAAGAAAGGTGGTTGTTATGGTGCAACTTTATTTCTGCTCCTTTTTCATAAACTTTACCTCTGGCAGAATCTACTGTTATTACTCCCAGTGTTTTCTTCGCATGACAATTGGGACACAGAATCCATATGTTATCCGCTTCTTCTGTTCCGTCATCACTTTTATCGAGAATGTGATCTGCGTGGGCAAATTTATGCTTAGTTCCATCATCGGAAACATATTCAAATGAGAATCCGCAAATCTGGCATTCGTAATTTTCTATTATTTTTATGCGCACTTTCTGAGAATCACTATCATGACGAACACGATAACTTCCTTCTTTCTCCGTATACGCCTTATCTAGCGGCTTAAAATCTCTTATAAGTTTCGTTATTTCTTCTTTGCTTCTTTTTCTCTCAATTTCTATGAGCTCGTCTTCAATTAACATATCCTCCAATTCTTCAGTTTTACTATGCTGAATTTGGTTATTTCTCCTTACGGCCTTTTTTGCTTCCTCGTTGAATGCAGAACCGAGTCGGCGAGCTACGTTAAAAATAAAATCATCAGTGCCCCAGCTTAAAGACGGGTCCTTATATTCAAATGGTTCGGTTACCTGTTTATGAACTTTTTTAAATTCTTGATTTGTCTTAAGAACACCGCGGATCAAATCAGTAAATTCAAACAAAACTCTGTATCTCTGCCCGGGAGTTCCGGAGATGACAAGTTCATACCCGACCATATCGGCAAAGGCTTTATATTCCTTGGACTTAACATGGATATATTTTTCGGGCTGATGGGCGGCAAGAAAGAAACTGACAAAGCGGTAGTCAAAATATGATTGTATATTTTTTTCTTGAAAATGTTCTTCGAAGTGATCAATAAACTTATCTATACGTTCGTAGATATTTTTATCTCCATTAAAAAGTCCTGCAAACTCTTTTTGTACAAACTTAGGATCTTTTTTAGCATACCTCAGCAACATTTTGAGCGGAAAATACTGTCCCGATTGAATAAGGTTGCGCGTATCAGCCAGAGATTGCTCAAGCATGTCGGCAAAGTTTTTAGCACCTAAGTCAAAATGTCTTCGAAAAGTAGCTACTGCTTGGTACTTATAGCCCTCATCCTTTTTATAGAACTCGGGATCACGGAGAATATATTTAGAATACTTCGCTACGTATTCGTTGATATTTTTTTCGATAAGATAGTTTGAAATCATAAATATATTATTAGTTATTTCCATTCACAATTATGGCTCCCAATATCGGTTCTATGATTTTATTGCCATACCCAACAATGATACGATCCCGCTCTATATCGGGACCCTTATCACCGTGAAATAAATTATTTCTTGCCCTAATCAAAAACTCCATAACACCATCTAAATCAGAATCGTTTTTCAGGGTGCCGTTCCATCGATTATCACCTTCCGGATTCATGTTTTTATGGGGATCGTGTTCTAAATATTCTTGAAGAGTTGATATTGTCTTGGAATCTATTTTTCCCAGCAATTTAACTTCAGATTTTAAACCTCTTATATTTCCACCTCGGACGTGTGTCATGGCTTCAAGTGCTATATAGAACAAGACAAATTTAACAAAAATATCGGATTCAGATCGTCCCCGATCGTACCATTGAATGGCTTTTTGCTGGTAATCCATGGAAATAATTATAATCCTAATGGGAGAGAAAAGGGGTCAGGTCCCTTTTCTGCTACGCTTTGCGACGCTCCGAATTTTGGCGAAAAAACGAATTCTGAAACTTGGCTGCCGGGCTTGGATTCGAACCAAGATAACATCCTCCAGAGGGATGCGTACTACCATTATACGACCCGGCAAATAAGGATTTCAATATACACGAAAAAGAGCGTTTATTCAACGCTCTTTCACTTTTTAGCTCGCCTGCGAGTTAGATTTTTAAGAATCTGCGGATCGCTACGAGGCTCGACACCATCCCCAGTACCGTACCGGCGCCGAAGATAATGATGATGAACTGCCAGGCATTGGCCTTGAAATAGCCGAAAGTATCGACACCGGGCATAAGGCGCGCAACTTTCGGTGAGACGCTATACACCGCCGGATAGAAGATAATGAGTGCCAACAGGCCGGCAAAGAAGCCGTAGAGCGCGCCTTCTACTAGATACGGCATACGGATATGATGGTTGGAGCCGCCCACCAGGCGCATGATCTCGATTTCCTGCTTCTGGTTGTAGATCGTGAGGCGAATCGTATTAAACGTGACGAGCACCGCAATCACCGAAAGCATTAGCGTGGCGACAAGACCCCAATTGCGAAGGCCGTTGGAAATTTTTTCAATGCGGCCGATCACCTGTTCATTCTCATAGAAGTTAATCTTGTCGATTGACGAACGGAATTTATTCCCTTCAAGCGAGTTTGCGATTGCCGCATACTCCGACGTATTGTTCGCTTTGACGTTGAGTGAAGCCTGAAGCGGGTTGCCCTCAAGTTCAGCAAGCGATTCATTAATGAGCGCATTGCCGGCATGGCGGACCTTGAAATCTTCCAACGCCTGATCGCGCGAGATGTACTCTACGCTCTTCACCGCTGAAAAATTTTTGAGGTCATCCTGCACCGAGATCATTTCCTCTTCAGCGGCAGTCGTTTTAAAATATACGGTAATATCGACTTTCTCATTGAGCGATTGGATAATCGTATCGGAAATGAAATTGAGCGCCAACAGGCCCAGGAAAAGCAGGAGCACCAGCGTCATCACGCCGGTCGTGCCGATAGTAACATAGCTGTTGCGCTTGAAATTGGTCCAGC
>Ga0210377_10000023_pt1 | contig 152191 bp, 142 predicted proteins | sample PLM4_65_b1redo_FD_155480 | JGI IMG/M metagenome (GOLD analysis project Ga0210377, IMG submission 155480) | Groundwater sediment microbial communities from an aquifer in East River, Colorado, USA - PLM4_65_b1 redo | ecosystem: Environmental > Terrestrial > Soil > Riparian zone | place: USA... | reverse complement strand
CTTGATTCAGATTAGGAGAGCATGATAGCATCAAACAGAATTAAGGACACTGACGTCCTAACTTAAATGGATTTCGGGTAACCGATGTCTTGACACATCCGGGTAACCGATGTCCTGAAACTTGTCAATGATGTGTTAACGTAATAATGCCGGTAAGGTGAACAGCGGGCAAAACCTCTCGTCAATCGACTTCGGGATCAGGAACCTATAGGGTCGCATCTTGAGCGTTGCCATTTGGGCGTGGGGACGATCATATGAGGGGTTGCTTTCAACGCGCCGTGAACCTGATATAGTTCAGATATGCGGATGTCGACAATATGCCGTTACTTCAAAGACACTGGGTTCCCCAGAAAATTGCGGGAATGAACAACGGTTGGAGCAGGAGAGACAATGATCAGATTGGATGCCGGACAGATAGAGGTTGTGGACGATGCAATGGTAGAAATCCTGAAGCGAAAGAGGCCCTCCGAGCGGATACAGATCGGCTTTACCATGTGGGAGTCGTCTCACACGATGCTCACGGCGCACCTCCGGAAAACTCACCCGGAATGGGACGATAAGAAGGTCGCAGGGGAAGTGGCAAGGAGATTTCTTCATGGGACCATATGAATTGCTTGAAAAGGTTGTCGAAACACTCGAGCGACTTGATATTTCTTACCTCGTGACCGGTTCCGTTGCCGCAATGGCGTACGGCGAACCCCGCATGACGAACGACATCGATATCGTTGCGAAAATCGAAGAGCAGCACATCGCTGGATTGTTGGAGTCTTTTCCACAGGACGAGTATTACATCAGCGACGAGATGATTCGCGAGGCCATCCAGCATCAGGGTCAGTTCAATGTTATACATCCGTCATCCGGGCTCAAAGTAGACATTATTATACGGCGTAACACGCCTTTTGATGCCAGCCGGTTTTCTCGTACGCGCCGCATCCAGACGGGAGAAACCTACCAGGCCAACTTTGCCGCCCCCGAGGACGTGATCATCAAGAAGATGGAGTTCTATAAGGCAGGCGGATCGGAAAAGCACCTTCGAGATATCACCGGGATTATAAAAATCAGCGGTGCTGAAGTAGACAGGCAATATATTGAAGATTGGGCAAAGCGGCTTGGTTTAACGGAGGTATGGGAGGCGATCCTAAAAAGGCTTGGTGAAAGGAAATAGCGGAACCTTATAAAGTCGCGTCTTGAATGTTGCTTTTGGGCAATTTTATCAGAAAATGCTTGTCGTTTAAGTTGTCATTTGGTTGTCGTTTAATTGTAGGACGACGACAAGTGCGAGTTTGACAGATGGTCCGATATTGACCTTGCCGCAGGGGCATCCCCGCCGCCGATTTTTACCGTGCGGTCGCTTTCACGACTGGTTTCAGCGGCGCGTGGAGGGTTGGCGCTCAGGGACGCATCGCAAACAGATCGCCAGAAAGATGTTCTACGGCGCATAACTTTAATAACCTCATGGATTAACCGGGATGTTTCGGCCTGAGGGAACCTATAGGGCCAGATCGTCCGGCATATAAAAACCGCATCTCTCTCCGTTATTAAAAACTTAACCCAAACTTCACACTCCTGTCACACGCTGGTAACACTCCTCCTGTAGTATCTCCTCAATGCTGCTCTGCGATTTCCATATTCACACGACCTTCTCCGACGGATCGCTGGAGATGGGAAAGACGATCGACCTCTTCGGCCAGGCCGGTTTTGATGCGATCGCGATCACGGACCATGTGGTGAACGGCGACAATACCATGGGCAAGTTCGCGCGCCAGTTCAACCTGTCGATCCGGGGCGACAATTTTGACGAGTACCTCGACACGCTCAGGCAGGAGGCTGTACGGGCCTGGGACAAATACGGGATGCTCGTGGTCCCCGGTGTTGAGATCAGCAAGAACTATATCTCGAAGGACGAGTCAGCCCATCTTCTTATCCTGGATATCAAGGAATTCATCCCCGCCTGCATGACCTATGACGAGATCTTTCTCGAAGCAAAACGCCAGGACACCCTGACGGTTGCCTGCCATCCTCACCATACGCCGGACCTCATGAACCCTGATACGCTCTACCTCTGGAACAACCGCGACAAGTATGCAAAATATATCGATGCCTGGGAGATCGCGAACCGCGATGACGTGTTCAATGTGATCAGTTTGAAAAAGTACCCCTATATCGCCAACAGTGACTTTCACAAGGCGCGTCATTTGTACTCGTGGAAGACCCTGCTGAACTGCGAAAAGAACGTTGAATCCGTCAAGAACTGTATCCGGCATAACAAGGGCGTGGCGATCACGCTCTTCAGGAACTGATATGGAGCGAGCCGACCGTGTCGGCGTGGTTCACGGCAACATGGTTGCCTTGGTCCAAATAAAACCTCAAGGAGGAGCCACATGACACTATTTCTCATATGTGCTTCGATCTCCATGGTAGGGATACTTCTCTACCTGCTCCAGGCCGGAGCGACCTGGTCGCTCTTAAGAAAGAAGCAGAAACCAGCAGCGGACGAACCGGGCCATTCCCCTCCGGTATCGATCCTGAAACCTCTCAAGGGACTGGACGACAATCTGTTCGACAACCTTTCAAGCTTCTGCACGCAGGACTATCCCGAATACGAAATCCTCTTTTGCCTCCAGGACTTCAACGATCCGGCTTATAAAGTAGCGAAAAAAGTACAGGACAAATACCCCGACCGGAATATCTCCCTCGTTGTCGAGAAGTGCCATGCCGGACTCAACCCGAAAGTAAATAACCTCATACCGGCCTACCGAAGAGCCCTTCACCCGTACATCCTTATCAGCGACAGCAATGTCCTGGTCGGGAAAAGCTACCTGCGCGAGATCGTGCGGCATACCGCGGACCCCTCGGTCGGACTGGTCAGCAGCCTCATTCATGGGGTCGGCGGACGCAGTTTGGGCGCCCTTTTTGAGAACCTCCATCTCAACTCCTTCATTATCGGGAGCGTCAGTTTTCTCGACCAGGCCCTGGGGATGCCCTGCGTCATTGGAAAGTCCATGCTCATAAAAAAGACAGATCTTGAAACGCTGGGAGGGCTTGCCGCGTTCAAGGACATCCTGGCCGAGGATTTCATCATCGGCAGGGAAATGGACAGGAGCGGAAAGAAGGTCGTGCTGTCGAACCACCTGGTCAGCAATGTCAATGAGTACTGGGACATCAAGCGCTTCATGAACCGCCACACGCGGTGGGGCAAGCTCAGGTGGAAGATTGGCGGAGCGAAATATATATCCGAACTGCTCGTGAACCCGGTGTTTGTAGCGACCTTGCCGGTCCTGCTCACAGGCCCGTCGCGCGCAACGCTTTCCTTCGCGGCTGGCATCGGACTCATCAAGGTCCTGGGGGACCTCCTGCTCGGGAGAACGATCGAATCAACGGCGGCACGCACTTACGTTCATCAACAATCGGCTCTCCGGTATTTTCTGGTGCCGGTCAAGGACCTTATCATCGGATTCCTCTGGTTCGTGCCGCTTCTGAGCTCAACCGTGGTCTGGAGGGGAAACCGGTATGCGATCGGACAGGATTCCCGGCTGTCGCCCTGTCCGGAACGGGGAGTCTGGTCCTGGGGGTATCGCATTACGAACAGTATTCGGGCGCGCGTGGCTTAGCATGGGCGGACACCGATTGAAAAAAGAATCTTTGACACGGATAAAATCGGACAACGGCCATGATCGCAGCGGATAAGCTATAACGTAATCCGCGGTCGTATCAGGGAACAACAGGGAGGGACGCTTTATGATAGAGCAAACATTGCCAGACCGGATATTCAACTTGAATGTCGCTTTCGAGAACCCGCTGCAGAACAAACTTTTTTCGCTGATGAAGGGGCCCATCGAACATGCGCTCGACTTTCCCCGGCTGAACCGGTTCTACGATGACGTCCACCGGCTCCATGACAACCGGCCCTTTTCGGACAAGGTCCTGGAAGAGCTGAACGTATCCTACGATGTGCCGGAAGCCGACCTCTCGCGGGTCCTGATCCCTAAAGGTCCCGTGATCGTCGTGGCAAACCATCCTTTCGGAGGCATAGAGACCGTTGTCCTTGCCTCGATCCTCCTCTCGATGCGCTGCGATGTCAAGTTCATGGCCAACCATATGTTGAATGTGATACCGGAAATACGGGACCTGCTGATCACGGTGAATCCCTTTCCGGGAACAACCTCGGTCCGCGACAATATCAGGCCGATCAGAGAAAGCATCCAGTGGGTGAAGGACGGCGGCATGCTCGTGGTCTTCCCGGCCGGCGCGGTCTCTCACTTCGATCCGAAGAAGGGCGCGATCACGGACCCCGCCTGGAGCCCGAGCATTGCGCGCATCATACGGAAGACCGGTGCGCCTGTGCTTCCGGTGTTCTTCCAGGGGACGAACAGCGCGGCTTTTCATATGGCGGGTATGGTGCACCCGCTCCTGCGCACGGCCCTGCTGCCCAAGGAGTTCTTTAACAAGGACCGCAAAGAGATCAAGGTCCGCGTCGGCGACCTGCTGCCCTTTGCGAAGCTGCGGGCCTTTGACCGGGATGACGAGATGACCGCCTATCTGAGGCTGCGCACCTATATTCTGGCGCATCGCGGCGAAAAAGCTGTACCGAGCATCGCTGCCTTTATTCGCAAGGCAAAACACGAAACCTACGGCGCTATCATGCCTCCCCAGAGCCCGGACGTCATGGCGGATGAGATCCGCAGGCTGCCGGCGAGCCAGACGCTCGTCGAAAGCAACGAGCATGCCGTGATCCAGGCGACCACCGACCAGATACCGCATATCCTGCTTGAGATCGGCAGGCTGCGGGAGATCAGCTTCCGCGCAGCGGGCGAGGGCACGGGAAAGGCCGTTGACCTCGACCGGTTCGATCACTCCTATATCCACCTCTTTATCTGGAACCGGGAAAAGAAGCAAGTAGTCGGCGCCTACCGTCTCGGAAGGACCGATGAGATCATCAGGCAGAAGGGTGTGCGGGGACTCTACACGAGCACGCTCTTCAGGTACAAACCGGGTTTCTTTGAGCATCTCGGGCCTGCTTTGGAAATGGGCCGCTCCTTCATCCGGCTGGAGTATCAGAAGTCCTTTACGCCGCTCCTGCTCCTCTGGAAAGGGATCGGCAGGTTTGTTGTCGAGAACCCGCAGTACAAGACCCTCTTCGGCCCGGTCAGCATCAGTGACGAGTACCAGGCGCTGTCACGGCAGCTTCTGGTCAGTTACCTGAAAATGACCAGCTTTCGCGGCGATATGGCCGCCTTTGTCAAACCGAAAAAACCGCTGGCAGCAAAGTCACTCAAAGGCTGGGACATCGATGCTGCTGTCTGTCTTCTGAAGGACGACGTGGAGAACGTATCGGAGCTGATATCCTGCGTGGAATCCGACCGCAAAGGGGTCCCCATCCTGCTGAAGCAGTATCTCAAGCTGGGAGGCGGGATCGCCGGCTTCAACGTCGATACTGCATTCGGCAATGTCATTGACGGCCTGATCGTCGTCGACCTGACGAAAACCGAACCGCGCATGCTGGACCGATACCTGGGCAGGGACGGCGCACGCATGTTCCTTGCTCATCATGAAGCACTGATCCGGGACCGGCTTGTTGCCTGCGCCTGACGTGACCGTGAACACCGACGATGCGGTCAGGGGGCCGGCGCAGTTATGCCAGGCGTCATGGATCGATCCGCTCTTCAGGAAATTGCTGTTTCTCATACCGCTCGGGGTCATGGGGAATGTGGCTTTTGTCCTCTTCGCGACTGACGGGTCCCTGTTCTGCTCTGAGGTACATTTTGCGCCGGGATATATCATTCTTGCCATGCTCCTGAGCATTACCCCCTGGTTCACGGGCTCGCTTCGGATGTTGCTCTGGAGCGGGTTCCTGGGGAACAAACTTCGTTATCAGGAAGCGTTCAGGATCGTGCTCGGCGCGGAGCTCGGCGCGGCCATAAGCCCGCCCCTGATCGGAGGCGGCGCGGTAAAAGCCGGCATGCTCATGCAGAAGGGCTTCTCCGGAGGCACCGCTCTGTCTCTTACTCTGCTCGAAAGTATGGAGGACGGACTGTTCTTTCTCTTCATGGTACCGCTGGCACTCACGCTTTCCTCATCCTGGGACCTTCCGGTGATACAACACCTGCTCTCCGGCATCCCCCCGGCATCGCTCCGGATGTTTTTGGCAGGAAGCGTGGTTGTCTGCGGCGCTGTTCTTGCGCTGACACATCCGCGCTGTCGAGCGGTAGTCATGCGTTTCTCCCCGGCGGCCCGGCTTGCAACAAAAATAGAGGCAGCATCTCATAACTTTATACGGTCCTGGAGAACCATCATCTTCAATGGAAAATCAGTCTTTGCCTTGACCTTTACGTTGACCGCTGTCCAGTGGATCTGCCGGTATTCCATAATATCCCTGCTGTTCATGAGTCTCGGTCTCCCAGCACGGCCTGTCCTGTTCATGGCACTGCAGGTCGTCGTGTTCGCGCTCTTGTCATTCATACCGACGCCGGGAGGGGCAGGCGGCGCTGAAGCGCTATTCTATCTTTTATATCAGCCCTTTCTCGGCGCGGACTCGATCGGCGTAGTGACGGCGGGCTGGAGATTTATTACGTTTTATTTTCTCCTGCTCCTTGCCGCAATTCTTTTCCTCGTCATGAAAAATGCGAAGCAAGGATCCATGCCGGTTATTCCAGAGCGTCGATCGGATCAGCATCCCCGGATGTAACCAACATTTAACGGAGGCTTCATACTCCTGTAACAGAAACCGGATAAAGTATGCATCGCAACTGAATGCAAAGGGTCAGGACAAAAGCGTCATGAAAAAACGGATCCTTATTGTTGAAGATGAAAATGATTGCGCTGAACTGCTCAGCTATAACCTGCAAAAAGAGAATTATGAAACAGTGATTGCGCGAAATGGGAAGGAAGCCATAGAGGCGGTGCAGCGCCGGACCCCGGATGCGGTCCTTCTGGATGTCATGATGCCGGAGCTGAATGGCTGGGAGGTCTGCGGCTTTTTACGCAAGAGCGCAAAAGGAAAAACGCTGCCGATCATTATGCTTACCGCGCTGTCCGATGAGGACGACCGCGTCAAGGGCCTCAGCCTCGGCGCCGACGATTACCTTGCAAAGCCCTATTCCATGAAAGAGCTGGTGCTGAAGATAAAAAAACAGATCGACCGGCAGCAGACGATCCATCGGCTCCAGACCCGCGAGCAGGAGCAGGACACCTCCGTCCAGTATATGATCCACGAACTTCAGAACTCACTGACTGCGATCGGCGGTTTTTCTTCTCTTGCGCTGCGGAAGGGCGAATCGAGTAAATATATGAGAACCATCAACCTGGCCGCCTCCCATGCCGAAAGCCTGCTGAATGATGCATCGCTCCTCTCCCGGCTCGAGCAGGGGAAAGAACTCCTGACGGCCCAGCCTGTTGCCATCGGCTTGCTGGTCGAGGAGACAATAGAGTTCCTTCAGGATACGGCGAAAAGGAAACAGATCGAAATAACAGCGGTAAACAGCAGCGCGTCCCTGGTGCATGGCAACAAAACAGCGATCAAGCAGGTCCTGATCAACCTCATATCGAATGCTGTTAAATACAATCGCGACGGCGGGATGGTCAAAATCTCATTCGACAGCAGCACTGATTGGGTGAATATTTCCATACAAGATGAGGGGAGCGGAATAGCACAGACCGAGATTGACCGCATTTTCGATAAGTTCTACCGTGCCGCCGGAAGCGAGCGGGTAAAAGGCGCGGGCCTCGGACTCTATATTGTAAAGCATCTTGTCGAAGCCATGGGCGGCAGGGTCACGGTCGTGAGCCGGCCGGGAATCGGCAGCACCTTTACCGTGTCATTTATCAAGGTGGACGTGTCCGCGCTTTACTCGGGACAGGGTTTGGCGTGACAGGTAAGGGCGGGTTTCAAACCCACCCCTGCGAAATGATGCGAAAAAACGACGTACTTAACGAGAGAAATGAATACCAGGAGGTTCTATGCAGACACTGACAGCACGGGAAAACGTTCTTCCCGTCGGAGAACTCATTATTTCGAACGAACTGACCACGCCGCAGACCACGGTAAACACGGTGGCAGAGCGGTTCTTCAGCACGACCGATCTGGACGCGATGGCGGTGGTCGAAGGGAACGAGCCAATCGGACTGGTCACGCGAACGAAGCTGCTGTTCGCGTTGTTCCGCAGGTTCGGCTTCGAGTTGTACGGGAAACACCCCATCATCGTCATAGCCGACACGACCCCGCTCATCGTGCCCGAGAACGAGCGGCTCGATGTGGTCATTGACAAGGCCCTGGAGCGGACGCCGCAGGACATCTATGACGAGATCATCGTGACGTCTCCCGATGGCGCCTACAAAGGCCTTCTTTCGGTCAAGCAGCTCGTGATCCAGCAAAGCAACGCCCTGGCAAACAGCGTGCTGCAGAAAGAAGTGGCCAGTGCGCGGGCGCAGGAGCTGGAGAAGATCAACCAGGTAAAGTCCCAGTTCCTGGCGAACGTTACCCATGAACTGCGGTCCCCGGTGAACGCCATCATCGGACTTGCCGAACTTTTGCGCATGTCGGCCGACAAGGGCTCGATCGAACAGATCAAGGAACGCCTCTCCTTCATGATCTCCAGCGCGACAAACCTCCGGACCGTGATCACCAATATCCTCGACCTGTCGAAGATCGAAGCAGGCAGGATGGAGGTAGCGCAGCAGGAGGTTGATGCCGTGTCGCTCGTTGCTGAGCTCGCGGAGACGACCCGCATCCTTATCGGAAAAAAGCCTGTGGCCGTGGAGGTGAGGGCGCCCGCAATGGCCTTGATGGTCACCACGGACCCCATCAAGCTCAGGCAGGTGCTTATGAACCTGGTGAGCAATGCGGCGAAGTTCACCGAAGCCGGCAGCATCGAGCTGGCGCTGTCCATCATCGGAAGCAGTCTGGTGATCGCCGTAAGCGATACGGGCATCGGCATAAAAGAAGAAGACCTCCATAAGCTCTTTACCGCCTTCAGCCAGATCGAGGACGCCAAAACCAAGAAGCATGAAGGCACGGGACTCGGCCTGACAATCAGCAAGAACCTGGTGGAGCTTATCGGCGGTACGATATCGATTACCAGCACGTATGGGAAGGGCACGACATTCCTCGTGTCTTTGCCGTTGCAAAAGATGGAACGGGGAGGGCTTTATAATGCAGAATAAGAAAAAGATACTCGTGATCGATGACGACGAAATGCATCTTTACACCACGAAGGAGCTCCTGCAGAACGATTGGATCGAGGTAAGCACCCACAAAAACTGGCTCGGCGCGACGAATCGGGTAAGAGATTTCCAGCCTGACCTGGTGTTGCTCGACGTCAATATGCCGGGCCTCTCGGGGGACAAGCTCTCGAAGATCATCAAGCCCTACTGCGACGCCTGCCATACCCCGATCTTTTTTCATTCATCGAACGACGAGGACAGTCTGCGGGAGCTGGTCAAGACCTACGGCGTCCGGGGGTATATCTGCAAAGGCAATATCGCCGATCTGCGAAGCAAGGTCAATCAGCAGCTCAAGTTGCAGGCGTAGAATACGATGTTACGGTTAACAATACGGTAAAAAGGAGGTAAATTGAGGTAAACTATTTAACAGAAGCTTAATCCAGTTGTAACAATCTTGTAACAATTCTATGGTATAAACAAGTAACATAAAACAGAAAAAGGAGAAAACCATGAAGCGAATTTTGACAATTGCGTTACTTTTGACCGGACTACTGTCGTTCAGCCAGTCACAGGCTGAAGAGATGCTGAATGGCGCGGGCGCCACTTTCCCCTATCCCGTATACTCGGCGTGGGCCAATGAATACAACAAGATAACGGGCATAAAGCTCAATTACCAGTCCATCGGCTCGGGCGGCGGTATCAAGCAGATCACCGAGCGGACCGTCGATTTCGGCGCCTCGGACAAGCCGCTCAAACCGGAAGAGCTTGCCAAGGCCAACCTGATTCAGTTTCCGGCGGTCATCGGCGGCGTAGTGCCGGTGGTGAACATCGCAGGCATCAAGGCTGGAGAATTGAAGCTTGATTCCGACACTATGTGCAAGATCTACCTGGGAGAGGTCAAGACCTGGAGCGATCCGAAGATCAAGGGAATGAACCCAAAACTGAACCTCCCGGACAATAATATCACCGTGGTCCATCGCTCCGATGGTTCCGGCACGACAGCCATCTTTACGGATTATTTGAGCGACGTTTGCCCGACCTGGAAGGAAAAAGTAGGCGCCGGCACTTCCGTAAGCTGGCCCGCCGGCATCGGAGGGAAGGGGAATGAAGGGGTGGCCAATTATGTTCAGCAGCAGGCGAACTCCATCGGCTACGTTGAATTCGCCTATGCCAAGCAGAACAACCTCACCCATACGGTCCTGAAGAACCACGCCGGTACGTTCGTGGAGCCGAGCTTCGAGAGCTTTGAGGACGCGGCCGCAACAGCAAACTTCGACCCGAAGCAGGACTTCTACCTTTGGCTGAACGATGCGCCGGGCAAAAAGTCCTGGCCCATCGCAGGGGCGACGTTCATCCTGCTCGGGAAGGAAAAGAAGGAATCCAACATAAAGGTCGTCAAGTTCTTTGACTGGGCGTTCAAGAACGGCGATGCGAAGGCCAAGGAACTGGTGTATGTACCCCTTCCGAAATCGCTGAAGGCAAAAGTGCAGGCATACTGGAAGGCGAACGGCATTCAGTAAACAGTAGTTTGATTTGAAAACAGATTGAAATATGCGGGTCAGGTATGTATACTGCATGCCTGACCCGCTTACGTTTTCGTATGAATCGTTCGATGCTGCTGAAAGGTCTTTTCCTTGGCCATCTCTCCGAAAAAAAACATCCCTGAGCTGCTTTTTTACTCGCTTACGGCAGTCGCGTCCTTTACGGTCATCATCTTTATCATCGGCATCATCGCCGTGCTTTTGAAGGAGTCCTCGCTCGCCATAGGGAAGTTCGGGGTGGTCGGTTTTCTGACCTCGACAGCCTGGAACCCGGTGACCGAAATGTTCGGCGCGGCAACCACCATTTACGGCACGTTCCTCACGACCGGCCTTGCCCTGCTCTTCGCCATTCCCACGGCCATCGGCATCGCGATCTTCGTCACCGAGATCGCGCCGAATTATTTGAAAGCTCCCATCGGTATCGCCATAGAACTGCTGGCCGCCATCCCCAGCATCATTTACGGCATGTGGGGCCTGTTCACCCTTGCTCCCATCATGTCCAAGTATATCGAACCCGCGCTCCAGAACAGCATCGGAAAACTGCCCCTCGTCGGCATCCTGTTCGAGGGCACTCCCATGGGCATCGACCTGCTGACGGCAAGCGTCATCCTCGCTATTATGATCATCCCGTTCACGGCGAGCATTGCGCGCGATTCTTTCAATTTGACCCCTTCGGTGGTCAAGGAATCCGCCTATGCCATCGGGGCGACGAAGTGGGAAGTGGTCAAGAATGTGGTGCTCCCCTATTCCAAGCTGGGCGTGTTCGGCGGCGTTGCCCTGTCCCTGGGCCGGGCGCTGGGCGAGACCATGGCGGTGGCCTTCGTGCTCGGGAACAATCATAAGATAGCCACATCGCTGTTCGACGCGGCATCAACGATCACCGTAAGCCTGGCAAATGAGTTCACCGAAGCGGACAGCGATCTCTATCTTTCCTCGCTCTATTATCTGGCGCTCGTGCTGTTCGTGATGAGTTTCATTATTCTGGCGATAGCCAAGTTCTTTCTGCTGAAGGCGGAGAAGAAGTATTCGAGATAAGAAACGGCTGGAAGGTAGGAAGTTAGGAAGTTGGGAAGGAAAGAAGGAAAGAACGTAAGAAGGAAAGAATTAAGGCAAGTCCTAGCTTTTTCGTCTTGTGGTCTTTCCTACCCTCTTACCCTCCTAACTTCCTACCTTCAAGGTTTAAACCATGACTACAGAGCAAAAACGCAAAATAGAGAGTCTCATAGCGCTCACCCTGAGCGGTCTGGCTGCTGCAATAGGGCTTTTCTGGCTGGTGTATATTCTTGCCGACGTTCTGATCCACGGCCTGGGCGCCCTGCACATCAGCCTGTTCTTCAATGACCCTGCGGCCGCCGGTGTTGAAGGCGGAGGACTGAGGAACGCGTTTGTCGGCCAACTGATGATCACCCTGGTCGCCACGCTGATCGGGGTCCCGGTGGGCGTTCTGGGTGGGACGTTCCTGGCCGAGTATGCACGGGGAAAGGCTATCGCAAGGATTATCAGCATTATTTCCGACATCATGGTCAGTGTGCCTTCCATCGTAATCGGCGCTTTTGTCTATGCGATCCTGGTCCGGCCGCTCCATCACTTCAGCGGCTGGGCAGGGGCGTTCGCACTTTCGATCATCATGATACCGGTGGTGCTCAGGACGACCGAGGACATGCTGTCCTTGGTGCCTTGGACCCTTCGGGAGGCGGCGTTTGCCCTGGGCGCCCCGTATTACAAGGTCATCATCCAGATCGTGTACCGGGGCGCGGCAACAGGCATTCTGACCGGTATTCTGTTGTCCATCGCCCGGGTCGCCGGTGAAACGGCGCCGCTCCTGTTCACCTCGTTCAATAATAATTTCTTCTCAACGGACATGAACAGGCCCATCGCATCGCTCACGGTCACCATTTTTCAATACGCCATGGGACCCTATAAGAGCTGGCATTCCCAGGCCTGGGGCGCTGCCCTGGTCATAACCCTGTTCATCCTCCTGCTGACGATCGCCGGAAGACTCATCTTAAAGTGGAGGTATAAGCAGTGACACCAACGACCGAGATCGAGGTGAAAAGCCTGGATTTTTACTATAACGGCGATATCCGCGCGTTGCAGAAAATCTCGCTGCCGATCTACAAGTACAAGGTCACCGCCCTGATCGGTCCGTCGGGCTGCGGCAAGACCACCCTGCTCAGATGTTTCAACCGCATGCACGACCTCTACCCGAAGCACCGGTATGAAGGGGAGATCCTTTTTCAGGACAAGAATATCCTGGCCAACGACATCGACCTGATCAATCTCAGGAGCCGCGTCGGCATGGTGTTCCAGAAGCCCACGCCCTTTCCCATGAGCATCGCTGAAAATATCGCCTACGGCCTCAGATTAAAGGGCATCAAGAACAAGTCGGAACTGGTGGGAAGGATCGAAGAGGCGCTGAAACACGCGGCGCTCTGGACCGAGGTCAGGGACAAGCTGAATGCGAGCGCCTACGACCTGTCGGGAGGCCAGCAGCAGCGTCTGGTCATTGCGCGGGCATTGGCCGTTGAGCCCGAGGTCCTGCTCTTTGATGAACCCACCTCGGCGCTCGACCCCATCTCGACCGCCAAGATCGAGGAACTCGTCGTTTCCCTGAAAAAGGACGTGACGATCATTATCGTTACCCATAATATGCAGCAGGCCGCGCGCGTTTCGGACATGACCGGTTTTCTGTACATGGGCGATCTCATAGAATACGGGACAACGGAGAAAATCTTCACGAATCCGGACAATAAGCAGACCGACGATTATATTACGGGAAGATTTGGATAACAGCAGGGTACAGGGTCCGGGGGCCAGGGTCCAGGAAGAGCATGAAAAAACGGTTGCAAATGCAATTTCTTTTTTGTTCTTCCTGACCCCTGTACCCCGGACCCCGGACCCTAACATCTTAAGGAGACCACATGGCCAGACAAAAAGAACAGGACCTGGAAGCGCTCAAGGAACGGGTGCTCAAAATGGGCGGCTTTGTCGAAGAGTCGATCAGGAAATCCGTGACCGCGCTGGTTGAGCGGGACCGGAACCTGGCGATCGAGGTCATCGACGGCGACGCCATCGTCAACAATTATGACGTCGAGATCGAGGAGGAGTGCATCCGTTTCCTCGCCATCTGGCAGCCCTCGGGCAGCAATCTCCGTTTCATAACCACCGCCATTAAGATCATCACCGACCTCGAACGCATGGGCGACCTGGCCGTCGACATTTGCGAGCGCACCATAGAGCTGAACGATGAGCCGCCGCTCAAGCCCTACATCGATATTCCGCGCATGGCCGAGGCGGCCCAGAAGATGCTCAAGGACAGCCTCGACGCTTTTGTGGCCAGAGACGCCAATCTCGCTTTGAACGTGTGCGCTGCCGATGATTTCGTCGACAACCTGAACCAGCAGATCTTCAATGAATTGCTGGTGTATATGCTGCAAGACCCCAAGAACATCTCCCGCGCCGTGCGCCTCACCTATATTACGAAATACCTGGAGCGCATCGCCGACCACGCCACTAACATCGCGGAAATGGTCGTGTATATGGTCCAGGGGAAGGTCATTCGCCATACGGCATGCGAGGCCCGGGTCGGGGACAGCCAGAAGCCGGATTGAGCAGGGTATTGGTGTTGATCAAGCAGCCGTTGACAAAGGGAAATCCTCTGTGATATATTGCCTTCGCTGATGCGCAGAAGCGGTTTACCCCGCAGAGGGCGCTCGTCCTCGAGCGCCATTCCAGAAAGTGACCCTCCTCATGAAAAAACTACTTTCACTCCTGCTGTTCGTTGTTCTCGCCGGCTGCGCGGAAAAGCAGGAGGTCTTCGATCCGACGGCTTTGTTCAAACAGGCTGAAGAGAGCATGGTCAAGGGCTCCTACGAAAAAGCGCGCAAGGACTACCAGGAAATACAGGAAAAAGCGCCGGACCGCAGCTACGATCCGGCCCTGATGCTGCGCATCGCCGACACCTACTTCGGAGAAGAAAAGTACGATGAGGCCCGTGTCGAGTATCAGGCCTTTCTCAACTATCACCCGGTGAACAAGGATGCCGCCTACGCCCAGTTTCAGGTCGCAATGTGCAGTTACAACCAGCTCACCACCATCGACCGCGACCCCGAGCCCGTACACACGGCGATAAAGGAATTCGAAACGCTCAAGAGCAGGTACCCGAAGAGCATGTACGAAGAGCAGGCGATCCGGTATACCGCGCTCTGCAGGGACCGGCTCGCAGAATACGAGCTCTATGTCGGCCGGTTCTACCACAAAAAGGGATCCTATGCGGCTGCCGCGGCGAGGCTTGAGCAGCTGCTGCGGGATTATCCGGGGTCGACGGCGGAAAAGGATGCTCTCTACTACGCCGGCTTGTCCTATCAGGAACTGGGCAGGCGCGACGATGCGCTTCGGGAGTTCGAAGTGCTCGTAAAAAAGTATCCCTCCATGCAGGATGTTGTCGGTCCCCTCATCAGCGCCCTCAAATCAAAATGAAGTACTACCCCGTGAACCTGGATCTCCGTGAGCGCCGCTGCGTGGTCGTTGGCGGCGGCCAGGTCGCTGAGCGCAAGACGCTCTCTCTTCTCGAATCGGGCGCCCTGGTGACGGTCGTGAGCCCTTCGCTCACGCAAGGGCTGGCCGGCCTTGTTGCCTCGGGAAAGGTCCTTCAGGTCCCGGCCCTGTTCCAGGAAGCCCATCTTACAAACGCCTACCTCGTTATTGCCGCAACCAATGACCTCGCCGTGAATCGTGCCGCAGCGCAGCTTTGCCGCAAAAAAGGCATCCTGGTGAATGTCGCCGCGCCGCCCGAAGAGAGCAGCTTCATCGTGCCGTCGGTGGTGGAGCGCGGGGACCTGGTGATCGCCGTCTCGACGAGCGGGGCGAGTCCGGCGCTGTCGAAGAGCATTCGGCAGGAACTGGAGAAGCAGTACGGGCCCGAGTACGAGCTGTTGCTGACGAGGCTGGCTGCTGTGCGAAAGCGTCTTCAGGAGGAGGTCGGGAGCGAAGAGATCAGGCGGCAGGTCCTTGCAGCGATCATTGGTTCAGATGTTCTCGATCTATTGCGGCGGGGGAATCTTCATGAAGCCGACCATCTGATCGGCGAACTGCTGAAGCATAGTGGCCTATGACGAGGTTTCAGGGTTTCTTGCCGTCTTTGAACATTTTATTGAAGACCCCGCCCTGGCCCTTGGGCTCTTCCTGCGGCGCCGCAGTTCCGCCGGCGGCTTCAACGGCTTTCCGGGCGGCATCCGACGTGGGATCCAGTTCGAGGGCGTGGGTAAAATACTGCAGCGCCCGGCTTTTGAGCCCGCCCTTCAGGTAGAGGTTTCCCAGTTCGAGATGGTAGCTGCTGATCTCCGGATCGAGTTCGATCGCCTTGCGCAGCTCTTCCTCGGCATCGTGACTTCTCCGGGGAATGCGTGACAGGGCAATGCCCCGGTAGTGAAAGTATTTTCCGTTTTCCGGGTCGAACTGGCAGGCCCATCTGAAGGATTCCTCGGCGCCCCAGAAATTGCCTACCTTGAAGGCGGACATGCCGGTCTCAAATTGCTTGGCTGCCGCCGCTCTTTTTTCCAGCTTTTCGTTCCGGGCCTTGACCACTTGGGGCGCCTTTTTCGTTCCCTGCACCTGGATGCGGTCGTACTCATTGCGTTTGAAATCATTGCTGAGGGTCTCGTATGCCTGGTGGATCCTGGTGAAAAGGGCCTCGAGCACCGTTTTCATGTCGGCCATCTCCGGCTCAAAGTGACGGTCGGGGTGGTAGCGCTTGGCCAGTTTGAAATATACTTTTTTCAGTTCGGCCTGAGTGATCGTTTTGTCGACGCCGAGGATCTGGTAATGGTCCTGCTTGTCCAGCGCCGCATAGGCCCCATGAATCGCATCCCGCGAAACGTGGCCTGCCTTGCCGGCGTCCGGTTCCCCGTTGTCAGCAGGAGCGGACGGTGCGGTATCGCGCGTCGACATGCGGGCGTCCCCGGCCGCTCCCTGTTCGACCATGCGTATTGCCAGCAGGGTGTAGATCGCCTTGTAGGTGTTGAAGTCGCCCACGACCGAAAGGGCGCAGAGCTCGTCGATCGGGCGGCTGCCGTTGATCATGGCATAGATGTTCTTCTGTTCCGGGGTCAGGTCGGCGATGCGAAAGAGCCGGGGAGGGACCGCTGCAACCCGGAGTACGGTCTCGGGCGGAGGAAGTACTCTGCGGATGACCTGCCACTCCAGCGCTTCGATCCCCTCCATGATTATGCTTGCCGTAGTCATGGAGAGGGGAATGATCTCGGCCTGCGGCAGCGGTCCTTCATTGAACTGATAGGCGCCGTTCCGCCAGGAGAACAGGTCCAGGATGATCCGCTTTACCTGCAGGTTCACCTGGTCGACCAGGTCGGCGGGCTTGACGATGCCGCGCTCTATGAGCACGGTGCCTTCCTGTTTGCCGGACGTCCTGACCGCTTCCGCAAGCGCATCGCGCTGCTCTACGCTGATCTTGCCGGTGCGCACCAGGAACTCGTCCAGCCGGTCTTCAGTGAGGCTGGACGACGCAAAAATGATGTCGCCGTTGTTGAAAAAGATCTTCTTGGTCGCGCCGTCCTTTTCGAGGACCGCGGTGCCGGTCTTTTTATCGTTCTTGATGTCCTGGAAAAGCCAGGGGATGACGAGATTTTTTACGATGCCTGAGAGCTCGGCCATGCTGCTCCTTGGTCGGTGAATTCAAGAGTGGGCGTTAATCTCGCAGCCTGCTGCGGTGTCAGCGAAAGGATACGATACGGTTTATACCTTAAGAATAGAATTCCCGCAGATACGTATACGAACCTTCACGTTGCAGCGGGGAGCATCATGATCACGGCTGATGATAAGGTATTATATAACATTTTTTATTATTGTTTGCAACTTTTTGTTAGTAGCGTAAAATAAACGAAGGTTCCCACCGAGGGCCTCTCTGCGCAGGTTGACTACGGTTGCGGTTCTCCTTATAATAACACCGCGCATAAAACTCTACACTGGTCCCTGCATCGGGCCGGATACCTTTGATCCGGACGTGCACACCCGCTTTTCGACGAGGACTTGTTCACATGCACAGCGATCTTTTTCTCGGCATTGACATCGGCTCGGTCAGCATCAAGACCGCGCTCATCGACGCTCATGCCGGTCTGCTTTCCGAGACCTACACGCGCATCAAGGGAGATCCGCTCAGCTCCCTGGAACAGGAGCTCGCTTCCCTGTCATCGCGGTTTTCCCTGGCCGGGGTCAGGGCGGCGGGCATCACCGGCAGCGGCGGCAAGCAGGCTGCAGAGCTTATCGGCGCACGGTTCGTCAACGAGATCCTTGCACAGTCCGCTTTTGCCGGACGGCATCATCCCGGGACGCGCACCGTTATCGAGCTGGGGGGTGAAGATGCGAAGCTCATCACCCTGGCGCGCGATCCGGCGTCCTCCCAGGGCAGGATCGAAGACTTTTCCATGAATGCGGCCTGCGCTGCGGGCACGGGTTCGTTCCTCGACCAGCAGGCCGCCCGTCTTCATCTCACCATCGAGGAGTTCGGCGCGATCGCCCTGAAATCAAAAAAACCGCCCCGCGTTGCGGGCCGGTGCAGCGTTTTTGCCAAGAGCGACATGATCCATCTCCAGCAGATCGCCACGCCGGATTACGATATTGTGGCCGGGCTCTGCTTTGCCATGGCCAGGAACTTCAAGGCCACCGTGGGCAAAGGCAAAAAATTCCATAGGCCGATCCTGTTTCTCGGCGGCGTGGCTGCGAACCCCGGCATGGGTCGGGCCTTCCGTGAAGTTCTGCAGTTGTCGGAATCGGACCTGGTGGTGCCGGAGCACTTCGCCACCTCGGGCGCCATCGGCGCAGCGCTCATGGTCATGGACCCGTCCCCTCAATCCATTTCGTACCGCGGCGCGTCCGCGCTTTCAGATTTCCTTGTATCGGGAGAAAAGATCGCTTCTTCCGGCGTGAGCCGCCTTGTCAGGAGCTGCGGAATCATGCCGAATCCCGGCCAGGATCTCCGGCCCCATGCCGATGGCCTGATCGAGGCCTACCTGGGAGTGGATGTTGGGTCTGTTTCAACGAATGTGGTCGTCATCGATAAGGAGATGCGCGTCCTGTCAAAGCGCTATCTCCCCACGGCAGGCAGGCCTATTGAAGCGGTGAAGCAGGGGCTTGCCGAGGTCGGGGCGGAGGTGGGTTCGCGCGTGAAGATCCTGGGCGCGGCCACGACCGGTTCGGGCAGGTATTTGACCGGCCATATGATCGGCGCCGACGTGGTCAGGAACGAGATCACCGCACAGGCCACGGCCGCGGCAGCCATCGATCCCGCAGTGGACACCATCTTCGAGATCGGCGGACAGGACTCGAAATATATCAGCCTGCGGGACGGGGCAGTGGTGGACTTTGAAATGAACAAGGCCTGCGCCGCGGGCACGGGATCGTTCCTCGAGGAACAGGCGGAGCGGCTCGGCATCCGCATCAAACATGATTTCGAAAGCAGGGCTTTTGACGCTGAATCGCCCTGCCGCTTCGGCGAACGCTGCACCGTGTTTATGGAATCCGACCTGGTGCACGCCATGAACACCGGCTCGGGCGTGGAAGAACTTACCGCCGGGCTGGCATACTCCATTGCTTATAACTACCTGAACAAAGTCGTGGCAGGCAAGCGCATTGGAGACCATATCTTCTTCCAGGGCGGTGTTGCCGCCAATAAGGCCGTGGTGTCCGCCTTCGAGACGATCACGGGCAAACCCATCACAGTACCACCCCATCATGAAGTGACCGGCGCGATCGGTGCGGCCACACTTGCCATGCGGGAACATTCGGGGAATAGCGCGTTCAAGGGTTTTGACCTGAGCGAACGAGCGTACACGGTAACGACCTTCGAATGCGCGGAGTGTGCGAACCGATGCGATATCCGCAGGGTGGTTTTTGGCGACGAGAAGCCGCTTTTTTACGGCAGCCGGTGCGAGAAGTATGATGTAAAGAAAAAAACAGCGTTTGCCGGCGCCTTGCCGGACCTGTTCGCGGAGCGGGACCAGCTGTTTCTCACCGCGGCCCCGTCGCCTCAAGCCGCTGAAACTTCACCAACCATCGGCATTCCGCGGATGCTGTACGTGGGCGATTTTCTGCCGTTCTTTCAAACCTTCTTTGCCGAGCTTGGCTACCGCGTTGTATTGTCGGAACGCACGAACCGGGCGTTGATCAACCGGGCGCTCGAGGCTACGGTGGCGGAGACCTGTTTTCCGGCCAAGGTCGCGCTCGGCCACATTCAGGACCTCATCGACAAAAAAGTGGACATCCTGTTCATGCCGAGCTTCATCCGGTTCCCTGCGGCCGGGGATCAGGACCAGGTCCGGGTCTCCCAGGCCTGTCCCTATGCCCAGGCTTTGCCCTATATCGCCCGCTCGTCGATCTGTTTCGACAGCGTAAAAACGATCGAACCGGTCCTCTACCTGCAGGACGAGCGTCGTTTCAACAAGACCATGCAGGCGTTGGGTGCAGCGCTTGGAAAGAGCAGGGCAGCTGTCACCCGGGCCCGGAGGCTCGGTCAACAGGCGCAGGAAAAAGCGCAGCATGCTGTCGCGGAGCGCGGCCGTTCGGTCCTCTCGGCGATCAAACCCGGAGAAAAGGCGATCGTGCTCATCGGCCGAAATTATAACACCTGCGACCCCGGCGTGAACATGAACTTGCCGGCCAAGATACGCGATCTCGGCATCCAGGTCATTCCCATGGACTTTCTCCCGGTCCACGGCGCAGATCATGCCGGTTTTGAGGACATGTACTGGCGGTCGGGACAGAAGATTCTGGCCGCCGCGAGGATCATCAGAGGTCACCCCGGTCTCTACCCGCTGTACCTTACCAATTTCGGGTGCGGCCCTGATTCGTTCATCACGCACTTTTTCAGGGATGAAATGTCCGGCAAGCCCTTTCTTCAGCTGGAGATCGACGAGCACAGCGCCGATGCCGGGGCGATCACGAGGATCGAGGCGTTTCTGGACAGCCTGGGCAGCAAGGGCCGGAGCGGCCCGAGAGGGTCTTTCGTCATCAAGAAAAGGAGCAACGGACAGATCCATAGGAAAAAAGTGTATTTCCCGCCCATGACCGACCACGGCCATGCGCTCGCTGCCGCGTTCCGGTCCTGCGGCGTGGAAACCGAAGTGCTGCCCGAGTCCGATGACGAGACCGTGCGGATCGGCAGAGAGCACAGTTCGGGACGCGAGTGTTATCCCCTCGCCCTCACCACCGGCGACATGATCAAAGCAACGCGCAGGCCCGGCTTCGACCCCGACAGGAGCGCGTTCTTCATGCCGGCCGGGAAAGGGCCCTGCAGGTTCGGTCTGTACAATCGCTACCATCGGCAGGTCCTTGACAAACTGGGGCTCGACCGGGTGCAGGTCCTTTCTCCCATGCAGGATGAGTCGCTCCACGAAGATTTCAGGATGCTGGACAGGAACTTTGTGCTCCTGTTCTGGCGCGGCGTATTTGCCGTGGACATGCTTCAAAAAGCGTTGTGGGAGCACCGGCCTTACGAAAAGCTGCAAGGACAGACGGACCGGGTCTATCAATCCGCGCTTCATAAAGTGGCCCATGCCATTGAGCGCCGGGCGGACCTGCTGCCGGTACTCCGCGAAGTGTACGAAGAATTTTCGGGCATTCAAATCGCCGAACGCACCAGGCCCGTCATCGGCGTGGTGGGAGAGATCTATCTCCGTTCCAACCGCTTTGGCAACGAGGATGTGGTGCGGCAGATCGAGAAGCTCGGCGGCGAAGCCTGGGTCGCACCCATTTCAGAGTGGATCCTGTACGTGAACGCAACGGCCAAGACGTCGGCGACGATGAACCGCTCCTGGAAGGCGTTGCTCAAGGCATACCTGACCGGATGGGTCCAGCACCACGATGAACGCCGGCTCCTGAGCGGATTCAACGGGAACCTCCGGAGCCTGCGCGAGCCGAGCATCGAACAGACCCTGCTTGCGGCCGGGCCCTATATCCACCATTCCTTTGAAGGAGAAGCCGTGCTGTCCGTGGGCAAGGCCATTGACTATATAAACCGGGGTGTTTCCGGCCTCGTGAACGTGATGCCCTTCACCTGCATGCCCGGCACGATAGCGAGCGCCGTGCTGAAGCGCGTGCGAGAAGACCACAACAACATTCCGCTCCTCAATGTCGCCTATGAAGGGCAAGGGGACTCCCAGACCCTCACCCGTCTTGAAGCGTTCATGCATCAGGCGCGGTCTTTCAAACCATCAACAAAACGTTGAAGGCTCTTGGCACGAAAGTATGGGTGCCCTTATGCCCACGTCCAGGTTCACCGCCGAGACTCGGAGAAAACCCTTTACCACAGAGGTATTCAACCGCTAATGCACGCGAATGAACGCTAATAACATCTCAGCATTAAAGATTTTAATTTAATTCGCGTCAATTCGTGTTCATTCGCGGTTCATAGCCTCAAATATTCCTGCCAGTTTGTATCCGTGATCTTCCGTGGCTTTTTCCGTGGTAAATGACGGAATTTTATTTTTTATTCGTCTTTGCTGGCTTCAAAGTATATTATCCACAGCACCTTGCCATGAACCACATTGAAGAACGTTGAACGGCGAGGCACTTCCCTGGTGAACGGCCGAGCCCCGGCATTAAAAAAGCTTTTGCCGGGAACCGCGGGATTGAGCTGAACGGATATCGCAACGTGCCCGGTGGCCTGACTGGTTCACACTCTCAGGTTTTTCAATTGTCAATACACAGCAAGTCATAATGCTTCTTGCCATTTAGCGCGATTTATAATAATCTCTTTACTCATGAGCGATCCGAAGAGTCCATTGATCATCTCCTGCCCTCCTGAAGTACTCACGCTGGTCCAAAACTTCCACGAACATGCCGACGCCTACAAATCCGGCAAGTATAACGAGACCCAGCTCCGGCAGCAATTCCTCAACCCGATGTTCGAGGCTCTTGGTTGGGACCTTGCAAACAAATCGAACACCGCCGAGGCGTATAAGGACGTCGTGCATGAGGACGCCATCAAGATCGGACAGGAAACAAAAGCGCCCGACTACTGCTTCCGCATCGGCGGCACCCGCAAGTTCTTTCTCGAAGCCAAGAAACCCTCGGTTTACATAAAAGAAGAGATTGCGCCCGCTTTCCAGCTCCGCAGATACGCCTGGTCGGCCAAGCTTCCCTTGAGCATCCTGTGCGACTTCGAGGAATTCGCGGTGTACGACACCCGCATCAAGCCCGACAAGAACGACAAGGCCTCGACCGCCCGCATCCTCTACTTGACGTACAAAGACTATTCCGAGAAGTGGCACGAGATCGCCTCGGTCTTTTCCAAGGAAGCGGTGCTCAAGGGCTCTTTTGACAAGTACGCGGAATCCACGCGGCTCAAAAAAGGCACGGCAACCGTTGACGACGCTTTCCTGACCGAGATCGAAGACTGGCGCGGCCTCCTTGCCCGGAACATCGCCATCAGAAACCCCGATCTTTCTCAGCGGGAGCTGAACTTCGCTGTCCAGCGGACGATCGACCGGATCGTGTTCCTGCGCATTTGCGAGGACCGGGGCATCGAGAATTACGGCAGGCTCCAGGCGCTCCAGAACGGGACCAATTCCTATAGGCGGCTGGTTCAGCTCTTCTCTCAGGCAGACGACCGCTACAACTCCGGCCTTTTCCATTTCCAGAAAGAGAAGGGCCGACACGAAGAACCGGATACCCTGACGACAAAGATCGAGATCGACGACAAACCGCTGAAGGAGATCATCAAGCGGCTCTACTATCCCGAAAGCCCTTACGAATTCTCCGTCCTTTCCGCCGACATCCTGGGCCAGGTCTATGAGCAGTTCCTGGGCAAGGTCATCCGCCTCACCGCCGGGCACCAGGCGAAGGTGGAGGAAAAGCCCGAGGTCAGGAAAGCAGGCGGCGTTTATTACACGCCGAAGTACATCGTTGATTACATCGTGAAGAATACGGTGGGGCGATTGCTGGGGGTCGGGGATCGGGGATCGGGGGGCGGGAATGGCGATACAAACATACAGGGATCTGGAAGTTTGGCAGGAAGCGATGAACTTAACGGTAGAGGTATATCGTCTGACGAAAACGTATCCGAAGGAAGAAATTTATGGATTGACCAGCCAAACTCGGCGGGCAGCAGTTTCAATACCGGCCAACATAGCGGAGGGTCACAGCCGGAAATCAAAAAAGGAATTTCATCATCACGTATCTATAGCGCGGGGATCACTGGGGGAGCTGGAAACACATTTGCTGATAGCCCTCAGGCTGGAGTATCTGCCAAAGCAGGACTTGGACAAAGTGTGGGAAATAACCCAACGAGTTGGACGGTTGACCAACGGTCTGCTTCGCTCTCTCCGACCCCCGACCCCCGACAACTGACCCCCAAAGAAGCATCGAAGTTAAAGATTCTCGACCCCGCTTGCGGGTCCGGCTCATTCCTGCTCGGCGCATATCAGTACCTTCTCGACTGGCACCGCGACTGGTATGCGGAGAACGATCCCAAGAAGTGGGTCACAGGCAAGAACCCGCCGTTGTATCAGGCCCAGGGCGGGGATTATCGTCTGACCACGGCGGAGAGAAAGCGCATCCTGCTGAATAACATCTACGGCGTGGACATCGACTCTCAGGCCGTGGAAGTGACCAAGCTTTCGCTGCTGCTGAAAGTCCTTGAGGGCGAGAACAGCCAGACACTTCAAAGCACCTTCATACACGAGCGTGCTCTGCCCGACCTCGGTGACAACATTAAATGCGGCAACTCTCTCATTGGACCGGATTTCTACCAGCAGCAGACCATGCTGGATGACGAAGAGCGGTATCGTGTGAATGTCTTTGATTGGAAGAAAGAATTCACTCACATTTTTTCTCTCTCTCCCCGTGAGGGAGAGGGGCGGGGTGAGGGGGGATTCGATGCGGTGATAGGGAACCCACCGTATGGGGCGACGTATGGTGAGAAGGAAGCAAACTATTTCCAAAATAGATATAAAGTCTTCAGTGGTGTTAAAGATGTTTACACTTGCTTTATAGATCGCAGTCTTTCTCTTTTAAACAAAAACGGCCGACATTCCTTTATCGTCCCTTCAGCCTGGCTTGGCGGCCCTGATTATAAGAGGCTGCGTGAACTGCTGCTTCCCTATCAGATTGAATCGATAATTCTATTGCCATTTGATGTGTTTAGAGACGCATATGTTGATACTACCGTCTTTGTGATTTCAAAACAAACTGCTAAGTCCGGCCATGCTGTCCATACTCATGTTTATCCTAAAAAGGAGAAGCTTGTTGTCATTGATTTAACCAGCAACAACTATAAGGCGATACCTCAGTCTGAATGGGAAGGGACGGAGGACAAAAAATTTATACTTGACCTCGGAACGGTGCACCTGCTTGACAAAATAAGACGGCAAACCCCGTTTACTTTCGCGGATGCTATGGAAATTAAGCGCGGCGTTCTTTTCGACAAGGCCATGCTTACCAAGAAAAAAACAGGGGCTAACAGTTATCGCTACTTTGAAGGAGATGTGTATCGGTATCAACTTAATCTGGTTGCCGAGCAATGGATTGAATTTAACGACAAAATGAAAGAGCGCCCAAGGGAAATTATATGGTTTGAAGGACCGCGAATTCTGTTGCGGCGCTTGGTCAATCGACGCCAAAGAATGATGGCATCTTTTGCAATAGATGCATTTATTACCAATAAAAACCTATACAGCATTTTGGCTAAGGACAGCTCGCTCAATATCGCTGCCGTATTGGGTGTGATGAATAGCCGTTTGATTTCTTATTTATATATCAATCAGGTTACTCAAGCAACCAAAGATGATTTCCCTCAAGTGACGATTAAGGATGTTCTCTCGCTGCCGTTTCCGCCACTGTCAAGAGACAAGACCAGCCACGACAATATGGTTTCCTTTGTCGAACAGATGATTTCGTTCAACAAACAACTGCCCGACGCCAAGACCGACCACGAAAAGACCGCCCTCCAGCGCCAGATCGACGCGACTGACCAGCAGATCGATCAGTTGGTGTATGAGCTGTATGGTTTGACGGAGGAAGAGGTAAAGATTGTGGAATGTGACCATAAGTGACTTGAAATATCATATTGCATGGTAATGAAGGAATGAACGGTCTACAAACAATAATTGTGCTTGGCGCGGGAGCCTCATATTGTTATGGCATGCCCACACAAAATGATATTATAGGAAGACTTTTTGCTCTGTATGATGTTACGAACGCAGAGGGATTTCCTACCTTTTGTGAAACATACGGTATGAAGCATTCATTTCCTCTTGGGCAATTTCTTAGAAAATATTTTAATCTTCCCGAAAACCCTACAAAGGAGAATGCGAAACTTGATTTCTGGCCGGCTATACAACGGAAAGGTTATACACTTGAAAGTCTTTATGCTTTATTGGAATCCGTTTTTCAGGATGAATCTCGGTATTTGTTAGAGGATTTTGAAGCAATTATTAGGACCGCTATAAATGAACCAACAGGCGAACGAACATTTGAGAGTACTTGTGAGTATCATCGCATGTTGATTGAGAATCTGGAGCCAGGCGATTCCATAATAAATTTTAATTGGGACACGCTAGCTGCGGATGCACTATTATATCATTCATATTTATGGTTTTCTGGTACTGGGTTTGGAGTGCCCAGCGTGTATCCTTTGATAAGGAATGTAACCCAAAAGAGACACAGTGTCGAATCCGTTGTCCAGTTATTTCATTTGCACGGTTCCGTCGCTTTGCTTGAATTAGTGAATCCAGATAAAAATGCTAGAGTACCACGCTATGTGTATTTAGGGCCAAAATCATACAATACAATAGGCAGCTTTGCGGATTTTCTAGAACATAAAAAAAATACGAAGGGAGCTCCCTCCCCTGAAGCAGAACCATCACAAGAGGAAGAGTGTAGATTTAAGTATGGCTGGTATTGGATCAAAGGGCACTGGTATCGCCCGGTATTTTTGCCTCCATCAAAATACAAGGCAGGGTATTCCTCTCCTTATGTTCGTCTGATGAAAATGCACATTCATAATCGGTTGCTATCGGCGCAGCAAATTATAATCGCCGGGTACAGCCTACCAGAGGCAGACATTGATTACCTTTCAGACATCTTTGTTCCGCAAATCATTGATCACGTCACGAAGCTGAAAGTTGTTAACCCGTCTAATAATGAAGAGGGCTATCGAATGCGCATTAAACAATGTTTCCCGGGAATTTCAGATATTGATTATTCAGAGGCTGATTTTAAGGATTTCTGTAGGAATCTCAAAAGTCGCTAGCTATCGTGAACCAATAGGATCGATTCGTTAAGCACATCTTTGAAGATGGAGAATCGGATGCCGATTCAGTTGTTCGGGATTTCCGAACTACTGCCGCCGACGGCAGTGTCATCTCGCAGGCCGTTGCTGTTAAGTTGCACTCAGATCCTCCAAGCGTAAACGAACCCGAATCCTTTAGATTAAGGAGATAGAAATATGCGATGGATGCAAAAGCAGTTGCTGTTCATAGTATGTGTTGCTGCTCTATCCAGCGGCGGTTGTGCCAGCACTCGCGATTTTATATCGCTGGAACTCCCTGAAACAAAGCTTAACGGAGCAACTGCCGGGAAAGTCGCCATTATCCGCGTCGTGCAGGATGGTCGTGTCTTCGAGGAAAGGCCGCGGGACCCAAGCATTCCATCGCTGAAGGGAGGTCTCCGGAATAATCCGGAAGAGCTGAGAAAGAGCGCGATCGCAAGGAAGCGGGATGCAGATGGAAAGGTACGGGGGGATGTTTTTTTGCTGGAGGGCCAAACTGTAGAAACCGTGGTCCGCGATCTGGTCGGAAACGCTTTGGCAGGCTCGGGCTACAGCGTGATGGAGACTTCGAGTTCGCCAGATGCTATTATTGTGGACGTTACCATAAATAAATTCTGGTCCTGGGTGCTGCACGGTTCTTGGGCCTATCAATTTGGAGCCGAAATCGAGACTACCCTTGCGATAAAGAGCGGCAGTAAACAGTATCAGTTTAAAACAGGAGCTGATGCGGCAAAAGGGAGGTATCAGGTGGTTACAGTAGCGGCATGGAAGAATGTATATGGAGCAGCCATCGAGAAATATCTCGAAAATACAAAAGCTGCTCTGGCTGATATATTGTAGCGTCGATTTCGCTGACCATGCTAGCAAAATGATCCGGAATTATCAAAGCAATGCAGGGAGGGAGAGGAAATGAATTTCAAGCGTTCAATATCCATATCTATGGCCCTTGCGCTGCTCCTTGTTGCGGGATGTGCCGCTCATATGCGAAATCCTAAAGAGCAGACAAGGTCATTGGCTTATGGATATATTGACATGAGTGACGCCCCGACAGAAGCGGACGTCGTGATAATCCGCCAACAACAGCCGAAGCCGGAGAACAACAATCCTTATCGGAAGGCGAAAGGGGTTTCCGGCGTATTTTGGTTTGATCAGCTGACGCCTGGTTCATATCAGATCGCTGGTTTTCGGGGGGACAGTTTCTGGCGCGGAAAATATGAATATTTTTTACCGGAATTGGAGGAAAATGGTACTCAGTTCACGATCAATACACCCGGACTGCATTTCATAGGTTCTTTTAAATTCAACAATAAGGGTTCTTATTTCAACCTCAAGTTCGATGTCGGGAAGACCACGACGCCCTCAGAAGGGGAACTCCTGGGTCGATTGCTTCCTTATAGCGTAGGAACTCAGTGGGAGCAGATGATACGGCAACGCATGCTTGAGTTGAAACCGTAGCCGAATGATCGGTCCTGGCGGCAAGATTCATGGGATAGTAATTCTCGTAAAGGATGGATTTGACAACCCGCCAAAAACGTAAATATCAGCTTGACACGCTTCCCGGAAAACGGTATGCTTCAGCAATCCGTGGAGTATTCCCGGATAAAATTCAATCAAAGTAGCATAGGAGATGGTAAACATGGCAAATGGCGTTGTCAAGTGGTTCAACAACAGCAAGGGGTTTGGTTTCATCACGCAGGAGAATGGCGAGGACGTATTCGTGCATTTTTCGGCAATCGCAGGCGATGGCTTCAAGTCGTTGAATGAAGGCGACAAGGTCACCTTCGAGGTTGTGAAGGGCCCCAAGGGACTTCAGGCCGCCAACGTAATGAAGGCCTAAGTCGTTTCCTAAACAGTTCTATTGCAAATACCTTATCCAAGCCCCGGATCCTTCCGGGGCTTTTTTGTTCTCCCCCGCCGGAATTCCCATTCGTGTCCCGCTGGTTCCGCTGCATTGCAGACATCTGAAAAGAGACAGAGCCGCAAGATTAGGCGGTTCACTGATGGCCTCCAGATAACCCGGCAAAATCTGTTCATACTTTAATACAATTTGAAGCCTCATGCCAAATTATGGCTATCGATCTATTAACGCCGTCGTTTTTTCGGACAGTTACTTAATCGAATAACAACTAACCATTTGAATTCAGGTAATAAAAAAAAATATGGTGATGGTATGGATATTGCAAAATAGTGCATCTGAAGCACGTGATTTCAGATTATCTGCTAAAATAAAGCACTTATAATTCAGGTTCAAGATAATCACTGGGCGCATGGTATTTTCATGTTCCGGTACAATCGGCCGAACGTGTTCGTTCAAAATAAAGCAAGCAATTACTGGTTGCAGATAAGGCGGGCAATGTTTATGGGCATTCATATAGATCAGTCAGACAGTAAATGCGTCATAACCTGCGATGGTGAGGTTACTCAGCAGCAGGTGCACGAGTTAAGGACATCCTTTATAAAAAGGCTGATCACCGTCGATGAAGTGGCCTTTGATCTCCGGAACGCAACCCATGCGGACCTCCCCCTGCTCCAGCTGCTCTGTTCCGCCCACCGGTCCGCAGCACGATTGCAGAAACGCTTTGTTTTTGCGGGACCGCTGCCGGTTGTCCTGGAAAAGGCCGCAGAGGAAGCCGGCTATCTGCGTCAGACCGGATGCAGCCTCGACAAGGACAGTACCTGTCTCTGGACCGCCAAGTACAACAGGAGAGCACAATGACCCAGGACCGGGAACCCATAGACGAAGAGTCGACGGAGCAGATAGTAGCCAAACTTCGTGAAGCGTTCAAGGAAGAGGCGCAGGACCTGCTTGCCGAGCTCGAAGCTGCGCTGCTGGAGCTCGAGGAAGCCCCGGGGGACGAGGAACATATCGGCCGGGTGTTCCGGGTGATGCATACGATCAAGGGTTCGGGCGGCGCCTGCGAGTTCACCGATGTTTCGGCTTTTACGCATGAGATCGAGAATTTTTTCGACCTCGTGCGCAAAGGGAAGATCGCGGTGACCAAGGAGATCATCGATCTTACCTTGCGGGCCCGCGACCGGATCAAAGAGATGTTCGACGCATACTATTGCGGCGGCGCCATCACTCCCGGGCTGACCGAGGAGATCCAGTCGCAGTTTAAAAGACTTATCCCGGCAGGCATGGGTGCTCAAAAGGCCTCACCTGCCCGCACTGCCAAACAGGCTGACAGCAAGGAAGCTCCGGGGAAACAGGTGACCTACCGGATCCAGTTCCGTCCTGCCCCGGACATCCTCGCTGAAGGGACCAACCCCCTGGACCTGCTGCACGAGCTCTCCGGCCTCGGCAGTTATAAGGCAGTGGCCCATACCGACGACATTCCCTTTCTCGAAGATTTCAATCCCGACCTGTGCTACACGTCCTGGGACATTATTCTGACGACCGCGCAGGGGATCAATGCCATAGAGGACGTCTTCATCTTTGTCAAGGACAGCAGCGACATCAAGATCAAGATCGTCGATGAGGACGGAAGCGCGGAGGGCGACGAGGCGGCCGACAAAAAGCTGGGCGAGATCCTGCTCGAACGGGGAGATATCGGTCCTGCCGACCTGCAGCAGGCGCTGAAATCGAAAAAGAGGGTCGGTGAAGTGCTTGTCGAAACCGGCGTCGTTACCAACGATAAAGTGGAGGCTGCCTTGGCTGAACAGGAACATGTGCGTGAGATGCGGGATCGTCGCCAGATCTCGGAAACTGCTTCGAGCATCAGGGTGTCGACGGACAAGCTGGACGGTCTCGTCGACCTGGTGGGTGAACTTGTCACGGTCCAGGCCCGCCTGAGTCAGACCGCCGCCTCAGGCAACGATCCGGTGCTGCTCTCCATTGCCGAAGAGGTGGAACGCCTGACCGCCGACATGCGCGACCGGACCATGAGCATCCGCATGCTGCCCATCGGCACCACCTTCAGCAGGTTCAGAAGACTGGTCCGCGACCTGGGCCAGGAATTGGGAAAGGACGTGGAACTCGTCACCGAAGGCGCCGAGACCGAACTGGACAAGACCGTGATCGAAAAGCTCGGCGACCCGCTGGTCCATCTGATCAGGAACAGCATCGACCACGGCATCGAAGCTCCCGAGGTCCGCGCAGCAGCCCGCAAGCCCAAGGTAGGCACCATCAGCCTCTCCGCCGTGCACTCCGGCGCCCATGTCCTGATCGAGATCAGGGACGATGGCGCCGGCCTCGACCGTGACGCGGTCCGCGCCAAGGCTGTTGAACGGGGCATGATCAGGGATGATGCGGAGCTGACCGACAAGGAGGTCCTGGGGCTGGTGCTGCTGCCCGGCTTCTCGACGGCAAAGACCGTCACGAGCGTTTCGGGCCGCGGCGTGGGGCTCGATGTGGTGAAACGGGCCATTGACGCCCTTCGCGGAACGATCGAGATCAGTAGCGACAAGGGCACCGGGACCGTGATCACGCTCCGGCTGCCGCTGACCCTGGCCATCATCGACGGGTTCCTCACCAAGGTCGGCGAAGAGCACTTCATCTTCCCTCTTTCTCTGGTATACGAATGCGTTGAACTGATGGCCGGCGTTTCCGCAACCGGCAACAACAAACACATGATAACCGTGCGGGGGCACATTGTTCCCTATGTGCGGCTGCGGGAACAGTTCAGTATCGCCGGCACCGGGCCGGCCATCGAACAGATCGTGATCGTGCAGGTCGAGCAGAAACGGATCGGTTTTGTCGTCGACCATGTTGTCGGCGGCCACCAGACGGTCATCAAGAACCTCGGCACCTACTACCGCGATGTGAAGGGGCTTTCGGGCGCCACCATCCTGGGAGACGGCACGGTGGCGCTGGTCCTGGACGTGCCGAAGCTGGTGCAGATCGCGGAAGCAGACGAGGTCTCCCTTACCACAGCAGGCGGTCTGACGACGTTCGATCAATAAGGACAGCAGATAGCAGCAGGGTGAGTGCAGCTTACCTGCTTTTATTTTGTTAAACGGTACATCGGGTAAAGGAGAAAAAATGCTGAAGAACATGAGGATCGGGATGCGGTTGGGTTTGGGGTTCGGCATCGTGCTGGTGATCGTGCTGATGATCGGCGGGGCGGGCTACTGGGGAATTAATTCGGTAACGAACAAGACGCTGTCGCTGCTTCATGGAGATGTCACGATCTCGGAAGTCGGAACGAGTATGGTGGGCGATATCAATGAACTGAGACGATATGAAAAAGATCTTTTTCTCAATATAGGCAACCATGAGAAGGAAGCGGAATATTTAAAGAAATGGGAAGCCACCCGAGATCATTTGATAAAAGAGATTGACGAACTGGACAAAGTAGCTTACCTGCAGGCCGATAAAGATGCTTTAAAATCGATCAGAAATGAGTTTCAATCGTATGAAAGCGGGATGAAGAAGGTCTACGGTCTCATCGGCAGCGGACAGATAATAACTCCGCAGGCTGCCAATGTCGCGATTGGTGAGTATAAAAATTCGATTCGCGATATGGAAAAGGGAGCAGAGGAGGTTGACGAGGCGGCAAACAAACGTATGGAGGAATCGGAAAAAGAAATGGCGTCATTCAGCCGCAGTGTCGCCATTGTACTTTTTTCCCTGGTCCTTGTTGCATTAGTCCTGAGCATTGTGGTAAGTCTGTTTGTTACCCGCAGTATCACGAGCCCGGTGAACGAGGCTTTGGGCATCTCGGGCCGGCTTGCGCAGGGTGATCTTACCTTCACTATCGAGGTCAAAAGCCGGGACGAGATGGGTCAGTTGCTGGGCGCCATGAAGAACATGGTGGAGAAGCTCAAGACCGTGGTCGGCGACGTCAAGACCGCGGCGGACAATGTTGCCTCGGGCAGCCAGCAGCTTTCCGCCGGTTCCGAGCAGATGTCCCAGGGCACGACCGAGCAGGCTGCGTCGGCGGAAGAGGCCTCATCCTCCGTTGAAGAGATGAACGCCACGATCAAACAGAACGCCGACAATTCCCAGCAGACAGAAAAGATCGCGATTAAGTCGGCCAATGACGCTATCGAAAGCGGCAAGGCAGTATCCGAAGCAATGTCAGCCATGAAGGAGATCGCATCGAAGATCTCGATCATCGAGGAGATCGCGCGCCAGACCAACTTGCTGGCCCTGAACGCCGCCATCGAAGCCGCGCGCGCGGGCGAACATGGCAAGGGCTTCGCGGTCGTTGCTTCCGAAGTGCGGAAGCTGGCTGAACGCAGCCAGACCGCTGCGGGCGAGATCAGCCGTTTGTCCACCTCCAGTGTCGAGGTTGCGGAAAAAGCCGGGGCCATGCTGACCAAGCTCGTGCCGGATATCCAGAAGACCTCGGAGCTGGTGCAGGAGATCAGCGCGTCGAGCAAGGAACAGGCCAGCGGCGCCGACCAGATCAACAGCGCCATCCAGCAGCTCAATCAGGTGATCCAGCAGAACGCCGGCGCTGCCGAAGAGATGGCGTCCACGGCCGAAGAACTTTCGTCCCAGGCGGAACAGCTCCAGGGCACCATATCGTTCTTTAAGACGAATAACGTGGAACAGGGAACCACCCGGCGGCATCTTGCCGGGGCCAGGAAACCAGCGCAACCATCTCATGCTCATGCACCGCACCAGGTGCAGATCGCCCATCTGGCAAAAGGCCTGGCGGCAAAACCCGCAGGCGTTGCGCTCAATATGGGCCACGACGGCCACGGAAAAGCGGACGGCAAGGACGCGGAGTTCGAGCGATATTAATAAAACTGGTACGGGGTGCAGGTTTAATCTAAAGGAGGGTTTGCCATGAAGCTGGGTGATATCAAAATCGGTACGAAATTGCTGGGAGGGTTTTTGGCGATAACGGTGCTGCTTGCGCTTGTGGGCATTGTATCGTACTTTCAACTGAACTTAGTAATGAAAGCCGCGGACTCCATCCTCGAGGAGGAAGTGCCGGTGGCCGACACGGTGATGGAGGCAAAGGCTGAGATCATCATGGCCGGGGACGCCCTTGCGGAGTATATGCTCGAACCCGACCCGGCAAAGCTGGGGGCGCTGGAGAGCGAGTTCGGACAGATCATGCAGAAGTTCGACCAGCTGGCTGACGCGGTACTGCGGGGCGGGACTGTGGACGGGGTCAAAGTCATCGCAACGACGAACACGGAGCTGATCCGGCAGATCGAAGAGGCACAGAAAGTCCACGATCAACTCGCACTGCACGGCAAGGAGATCATAGCCCAGCACCGCATGACGCTTCAATCCGGAACAACGAAACTGGCAGAAACGGAGGTAAAGGCTCGGGCAGCGATGGTGGGGGCAGATGCAGCGAGGAGCGACATACTGAAAAGGATGGAAGAAGCCGAGAAAATGGCGGGGACCGAGATGGATGCCGCAATGACCGTTGCGGACACCGCCCATGCGCTGGCAAACCGGCTTATTCTTTCGCTCACGCTCGTCGGCATGATCCTGGCCGTGGCAATCGGCTATATCCTTGCGAAAAACATTACCAGGCCGCTTGCAGAGGCGGTTGAAGTGAGCAACAAATTATCAAACGGCGATCTGACGATGAACATCGAGGTCGTGAACAAGGACGAGACCGGGATGCTGCTTTCCTCCATGAAGAACATGGTCGAGAAGCTCAAGACCGTGGTGGCCGACGTCAAGACCGCGGCGGACAACGTGGCCTCGGGCAGCCAGCAGCTTTCCGCAGGTTCCGAGCAGATGTCCCAGGGCACGACCGAGCAGGCAGCTTCGGCGGAAGAGGCCTCGTCATCGGTTGAAGAGATGAACGCCACGATCAAACAGAACGCCGACAATTCCCAGCAGACGGAAAAGATCGCGCTCAAATCCTCCAACGACGCCATCGATAGCGGCAAAGCGGTGACCGAAGCCATGGCGGCCATGAAAGAGATCGCATCGAAGATCTCGATCATCGAAGAGATCGCGCGCCAGACCAACCTGCTGGCCCTGAACGCCGCCATCGAAGCCGCACGCGCGGGCGAGCACGGTAAGGGCTTCGCTGTGGTGGCCGCTGAGGTCAGGAAGCTGGCCGAGCGCAGCCAGACCGCGGCAGGCGAGATCAGCCGGCTGTCCATCTCCAGCGTCGAAGTGGCGGAGCGTGCCGGCTCCATGCTGACCAAGCTCGTGCCGGACATCCAGAAGACCTCGGAGCTCGTGCAGGAGATCAGCGCGTCGAGCAAGGAACAGGCCAGCGGCGCCGACCAGATCAACAGCGCCATCCAGCAGCTCAATCAGGTGATCCAGCAGAACGCCGGAGCTGCTGAAGAAATGGCGTCCACGGCCGAGGAACTTTCGTCCCAGGCGGAACAGCTCCAGGGCACCATATCGTTCTTCAAAACGAACAATGTGGAACACGGAACCACGCGGCGTCTTGCCGGTGCCAGGAAAATAGTGCAACCATCTCATGTACCGCACCAGGTGCAAATCGCCCATCTGGCAAAAGGCCCGGCAGCAAAACCCGCAGGCGCAGGTGTTGCTCTGAACATGGGCCACGACGGCCATGGGAAGGCTGATGGCAAGGACGCGGAGTTTGAGCGATATTAATAAACCAGGGTCCAGGGTACGGGGTACAGGGTACAGGAAGAACGATTCGATAAAGCCTGTCGCCTGACCCCTGAACCCTGAACCCTAGACCCTAGATTCTCAGGAGGAAACCATGAGCGTAGCAGAGATCGCAGTAACGACGCAGTATCTGACCTTTAAGCTTGGCGAAGAAGTGTACGCGGTTGATATTTCGAAGGTCCGCGAAGTGCTGGATTTTACGACCGTCACCAAGGTCCCCCGGACGCCGGACTTCATGCGGGGCGTCATCAATCTGCGCGGAAGCGTGGTGCCGGTGGTGGACCTGCGGCTCAAGTTCGGCATGAAGGGGACGGAAAAGACGGTGAACACCTGCATCATCATCCTGGAAGTGCGGGTGGACAACGAGACCACGATCCTGGGCGCGCTGGCCGACTCGGTGCAGGAAGTGATCGATCTGGAATCGGAGCACATCGAACCGGCCCCGCGGATCGGGACGAAGCTGAAGACCGAGTTCATCACGGGGATGGGCAAGCAGAACGACAAGTTTATCATCATCCTCGACATTGACAAGATCTTCTCGACCGAGGAACTGTCCCTGGTGCAGGAAGGCCAGACCGGGGCAGCAGCAGAAACGCCGCAATAAGCCGGAGGACGGATCGCGGCTCTGCATTATCCGGGGGGGGGAGCATGAGCTGGAAGGATATTTCGCTCGGGAAAAAAATGGTGAGCGGCATAGGGCTGGTTCTGTTCATGATGACGCTGATCGCAGTCTGGTCGATCTACGGTGTCGGCAGGATCGTTGCCGGCGGCATCGAAGCGACCGACGGCAGCAAGCTTCGGGGCGAGTTGCTGCAGCGGGAAGTGGACCATCTCAAATGGGCGCAGGTTCTCGGACAGTATGTTTACGATGACCGGGCCAGTGAGCTGAAGGTCCAGCTGGACCACACGCAGTGCGCCTTCGGAAAATGGTACTACGGGAGCGGCAGGGCGGCAGCGGAGAAGCTGCTGCCTGCCTTGTCAGAGCCGCTGGCTGCGATAGAAGCGCCCCACCGGATGCTGCATGAATCAGCGGCCCATATCCAGCGGGTGCGGAGCCAGGGCCAGGGGGCCCGCGAGATCTATGAAACAGCCACGCTGGCGCATCTTGAGCACGTACAGGGTTTGCTTAAAAAAATGGGCGAGCTGGCGAGCCTGAATATCCTGTCCGAGGATGTGATGCTGCAGGACGCCCGGAAGACCCGCCAGACGATCATCATGCTCAGCCTGGTGATGATCTTATTCGGCGGCCTCTTCGGCGCGCTGCTGACGCGGTCCATCACCCGGCCGCTGGTCAAGGTTTCCGGCATCCTGAAGAAGGTCGCTGACGGCGACCTGCGCAACAGCCAAACCAGGGCATGGGACCTCGAAACGAGGGACGAGCTCGGGCAGTTGTTCATTGCTATGAAGTCCATGATGGCCAGGCTCGGCGAGGTCGTTACCGGCGTGCGCGGGATGTCCGACGAAGTGACGTCGCGCAGCAGGGACCTGATGGCAGGGTCGGAACGAATGTCCCAGGGCACGACCGAGCAGGCGGCTTCCGCGGAGGAAGCCTCGTCATCGGTAGAAGAAATGTCCGCGGCGATCAAACAAAATGCGGAAAACGCGCAGCAGACCGAAAAGATCGCCCTGCAGTCGTCTGCAGACGCGACCGAGAGCGGACAGGCCGTGAAGGAGGCGATGGCTGCCATGAAGCAGATCGCGGCCAGAATATCGGTCATCGAGGAGATCGCGCGGCAGACCAATCTGTTGGCGCTGAACGCGGCGATCGAGGCGGCCCGCGCAGGCGAGCATGGCAAAGGTTTTGCCGTGGTCGCCGCCGAGGTGCGCAAGCTGGCCGAGCGGAGCCAGACCGCGGCCAAAGACATCGGGGCACTGTCGATTTCGAGCGTTGCCGTTGCCGAGCGTGCAGGGACCATGCTGGCCAGGCTGGTCCCCGACATTCAGAAGACGGCGGAACTGGTGCAGGAGATCAGCGCGTCGAGCAAGGAGCAGTCCTCGGGCGCTGACCAGATCAACAATGCGATCCAGCAGCTGAACAAAGTCATCCAGCAGAACGCGGCTTCTGCCGAGGAGGTCGCCGCTACCGCAGGAGACCTTTCGTCCCAGGCGGAGCAGATGCAGGGGGCGATCGCGTTCTTCATGCTGGACGAAGTGGACGCGCTTCCGGTAACTAATGGCAAACACAGGACCGAACATTATGCACTGCCGGCTGGCACTGCCTGATCAGGTTGCGCCCTCCGGTGCTCTCCCGTGGACCCGCCTGTTCATGAGGCGCTGCAGAATCCACTCCGTGGCCCGCGTCATAGGACAGTGCGAGAAAAGGCTTTGCATTGTTCCGTCCTGCAGGTTACTATGAAATGCTATGTACGAGCAGTACTGCTGTAGGAGTAGAGCAGAGCATCCGGCCCCATCTATCCTTCCTCGTGTACCAGTCACCCTTTTGTGTGGACGGAAAACAGCGGCACCGGAATTAAAGCGCCAGCGCGGGAAGAACAGGCATGACAAACAATAGTTTTCACAACGAACTGGCGAAGCCCATGACCACACAGGAGTTCATCCGGCTGAGCGAGTTTATCCATACCCAGTGCGGGATCAAAATGCCGCCGGGGAAAAAGATCATGCTGGAAGCACGATTGCAAAAACGCCTCAAGAGCGTGGGCGCCGCCACCTTCGGGGAATACTGCGAGTATCTGTTCAATTCCCCCAACAGCCAGGAAGAACTGGTGCAGATGATCAACGCCGTCACCACGAACAAGACCGATTTTTTCCGCGAACCCGGACACTTCCATATTCTTACCGACACGGTGCTGCCGCCTTTCATCGACCCTGCCTCGGGCGGCGGGTCGTGCTTCACCGTCTGGAGCGCGGGATGTTCGTCCGGCGAAGAACCCTATACGCTCGCCATGGTGCTCTCCGAATTCGCCGCGCTCCATCCGGGATTCCGCTTCTCCATCGTTGCCACGGATATTTCCACCAAAGTGCTGGAAAAGGCCAAACTCGGCATTTACGATGAAGAGCGGATCGCCACGGTGCCGGTCTCGATCAAGCAAAAATACCTGATGAAGAGCAAGGACCGCGGCAAGGGACAGGTGCGGATCACGCCTGAACTGCGGTCCCAGATCTGTTTCGAGCGGGTCAACCTGATGGATGAACAGTACCGGCGGCCCGAGCTCCTGGATGTCGTTTTCTGCCGCAACGTCATCATTTACTTCGAGCGTCAGAACCAGGAAAAGCTGCTGGGACGGTTGTGCAACTCCCTGAAGCCGGGAGGGTACCTTTTTCTGGGGCACTCGGAGACGGTGCACGGCTTCGATCTTCCGCTCCAGCGGGTCACGTCCACAGTGTACAGAAAGACCGCATGAGCCCGAACGAGGACAACCTTCCTGTCATCTATCTGAAGGCGGCAGAACTGCATTTCTCGGACAATCCGTCGAGCGTAATGACCGTGCTCGGCTCCTGCCTGTCGGTGACCATGTTCCACCGAAAGGCGCGCGTGGGCGCGATCTGCCACGGCCTGCTGCCGAAATGCCGCGAACGCGCTGTCTGCAGCCGGCCCTGTGCGGAACGGGCGAAGTATGTGGAATGCGCCATTGAGATGATGGTGAAGCTCTTTGACGAGAACAAGCTGAAACGCAGCGAGATCGAGGTAAAGGTGTTCGGCGGCGCCGACATGTTCAGCATGCGGCTCGGAGGGAAGAACAGTATTTCCGTGGGCAGGCAGAACATCGAGATCGCGCAGCAGGCGCTTGAGAAGGCGGGCATGCGGGTGATCGCCCTGGATGTGGGCGGCACGGCAGGACGGAAACTGTTCTTTAATACCGCAACGGGCGATGTGCTGATGAAACGGCTGCAGGCAAGCATTGTTCTCGCCGACAGCGGAACGGACGCGAAATGACCAGGAAGATACGGGTGCTTATTGTTGATGATTCGGCGTTCATCCGCCAGATCCTGAGCGAGGTATTGTTGTCCGACCCCGGGATCGAGGTGATGGCCGTGGCCGCGGACCCTTTTTTTGCCGCGGAGAAGATCCTGCACGAGGTCCCGGACGTGATCCTGCTCGACGTCGAGATGCCGCGCATGGACGGCCTGACGTTCCTGCACAAGGTCATGACCCAGCATCCCATTCCCGTGGTGATCTGCTCCTCGCTGGCCGAAGAGGGGTCCGAAACAGTGCTGCGCGCGCTGGAGTACGGTGCGGTTGAGATCATCCAGAAACCCCGGATCGGGACCAAGCAATTCCTCGAAGAATCGCGGATACGGATCTGCGATGCGATCAAGGCCGCTGCCCAGGCGCGGGTGAAACGCATCGCCACGGGCATCACCACGGTCACGCCGAAGCTGACGGCTGACGCGGTTATGCCGAAATCGACGCGGCAGTCCGAGGCAATGCTCCGGACCACGGAGAAAGTGGTCGTGGTCGGCGCTTCGACCGGCGGGACCGAGGCCCTCAAGGTGTTCCTGGAGACCATGCCGCCTGACGCCCCCGGCATCGTGATCGTGCAGCATATGCCCGAGAACTTTACGCGGGCCTTTGCCACGAGGCTTGACGGGCTCTGCCGGATCACGGTCAAAGAGGCCGAAGACAACGACACCGTCATCCGGGGCCGCGCGCTCATCGCCCGGGGCAACCGCCACCTGCTGCTCAAACGGAGCGGGGCGCGCTACTATGTGGAAATGAAGGACGGACCCCTCGTATGCCGCCAGCGGCCGTCAGTCGACGTGCTGTTCCGCTCGGCAGCCCGGTATGCGGGCAAGAACGCCATCGCCGTGATCATGACCGGCATGGGAGATGACGGGGCCAAGGGCATGCTCGAAATGAAGGAGGCCGGGGCCTATACCATCGCCCAGGACGAGGAGTCCTGTGTGGTCTTCGGCATGCCGAAGAAGGCCATCGAACTTAATGCCGTGGACCGTATCCTGCCGCTTTCTGCTCTTGCCGGAGGGGTGCTGCGGGAAGCCGGTTCGTGGTAGAGGCCGTCCACACCGAACATCCGCTTGCCCGAAGCCATCGCGTACTTTGCCTATGCCGCAGTTCCGCTGCCCACCAGTAAAAACGCCGAAAACATCACTGCTGCCAGTTTGTTCATGATCACCGTCTCCCTTGCTTCCTGCCGGTATTGTCCGTTTCCCGCTGATCCGGCCCGGGCTAATCTGATACAGGCTATTCTGATATTTTGACAGGGACGCCGTTTTACCGTATAATAAACACGTTATTCGAAGCAACATAAACAGCTATACCATACTTGTTAACGAGCATGGCTCTCCTACGGGAGATCATTCAGGAGGAACACCGATGAAACTGACACCTTTGCATGACTGGGCAGTGATCAAACCATCCCTGGCCGAGGACGTGAGCGCAGGAGGGCTCTATCTTCCCGATACGGCCAAGGAAAAGCCCGCACAGGGCGTGGTCGAGGCGATCGGCCCCGGAGCGCTTGAAGAAGAACCCTATGACAAGAAGAAAAAGAAGGACCCCAAGGACAGGAAGTTCATAAAAACGACGGTCAAGCCGGGGGACTATGTGCTCTACGAACAGTATGCCGGACAGACCTACAAGGTCGGCGACGAGGACCGCGTACTGGTTCGCGAGAGGAACATCCTCGGCATGCTGCCCGGAGGCGCGCCCAAGGCAAATCCCGCGCCGAAACCGCTGCAGCTCCCGGCGGCAACATCTGCCTCCCGGAGCACTGCCATCGTGCGTGCAGGCGGCACCAGGGCGCTCACTACGTCAGGCAGGAAAGAGCTGGCAACGCTTTCATCGGTGACCCCCAAAAAGCCTGCCCAGCCGAAAAAGAAAGCAGCGAAGAAGGCCGCTAAAAAAGCTGCCAGGAAAAAGGCAGTTGCGCCGACAAAGAAAGCCGCAAAAAAGGTTGTGCCGATGAAAAAGAAAGCAGCGAAAAAAGCAGTAAAGAAAACAGTGAAGAAGGCCAAACCAACGGCAGCGAAACGCAAAGCCGCCAAGCCGGCAAAGAAAAAGAGATAGGAAAAGCAGACCGCGATGGAAGACGAATTAGTTCAGCGTGAAAAAAAGATTTTCGCGATCCTGGAGCAGGAAATAGAGGACGGCGCCCATCTTGCCGCTGCAGCGCGCAAGATGATGTACTTCCTTCTCCTGGAGAAAAAAGGCTATGCCGCGGATGAGGTCGAGCGGAATGTTATCTTTACCCTGACGCTCGGCGCTGAGACCGCGCATTCCTCCGTTGATTTTCTTGTGACGCTGAATGGGAAAAAAGCCATGGTGATCAAATGCTCTGCGGGCTCGCTCAATTCCCGTGAGCGCCAGGCCATTGCCGCCGCGCGGTTGCTTGCAGTGCCGCCCGTGCCGTTCGCGGTTGTTGCTGATCCGGAGCATGCGGAATTCCTGGATACGGCCACGGGCAAGGTTATCGGAGAAGGCTTTGGCGCGGTCCCGGTCCGGGATGAGCTGCTGAAGCTGCTTGCGGCTGTCGAGCAAAAACCTCTTGCATCAGAGCGGGTCGAAAAAGAAAAACGCATCCTGCTCGCCTTTGACGCCATCCGCTGCTGCGTTCCCCAGGGCGCCGATGGCCGCGCCATACAGCTCGGCGAGGCTTGTGAAAAGAAAAAGACGTGAGATCCAATGGCACTACGTCTTATTAGAGTCACTTCCCCGGCAATTTTCTGGCCTGACCCCAATCCTGCTGCCAGTTGAAATTCTGTCCTTTTCACCAACAAATTCGCTAAAAGACTTCTCTGGCAACCGCTCACTGATTTCGATATAATATTCAGGACATCTCGCTGATTTTCAATCGCCACTCCGGGCTGAATTCCCTGCTGTTTGGAGCGGGGTAATTTATTCACCGGCTTCTGAACCATGTATTATGAACTTATCAACCTTCTTCAACTCTGTTGTCGGCATGTACCTTGCCCAGTCTTTTTGCCACTCGGTCATTGCGGCAATGATCACGGACCGCGCCTTGAAAGCCTGGAACATCTATGACCCGATGGTCAGGCAGCGATTCCGCCTCATTGTCATCCTTTTTCCGATCATATCCTTTCCCCTCTACCAGCTGATAAATCCCGCCCGGAGCTCGGCTCTGTTCAGGCTTGATTCGCTCTTCGACATCAATCGGTGGCTCTTCCTGGAGATCGGGGGGGTCACCCCTCTCAGCCTGTTCTTTTTGCTCATTTTTGTGATTACCTCGCTCGTCTTCCTTTTTCAGGAGATGCTCCCCGTGCTTACGTCTACGCTGGAGGCAGGACACCCGGAGCATGACAGCACGCGCCTGGACGCCGGCCCCTTTGTCGAGGAAGCCTCCCGATCGCTGTCCATCAAAAAACCGGAGGTTGTTCTCATTGACGATGACAACCCACTCCTCTTCTCCACTACGGGCAAGGATGCCGTGATCTTCGTATCCACGGCTCTCTCACAGGCGCTGACCACGGAGCAGATGCAGGCTGCGCTGGCCCATGAACTCGCGCATATCGTCCGAAGCAGGCGTCCGCTGCTGATCGCCGTATTTCTCCTCCGGATCTTTATGTTCTTTAATCCCATTGTCCTGGTGAAGTTCCGGAGAGCGGTCAGGGATGAAGAAAAGATCTGCGACGACATCGCTGTTTCGCTGACACGAAACCCGGCGGCGCTTGCCGCTACGCTCAAAATGTTTCTTCAGAAACCGGACAGGGTTTCTGAACCGGACCCCCGAAAGCTTTACACGCGGAATGCCTCGCTCGAAGAGTACAGCCACAATCTGCACCTGGAGGACAGGATCAGAAGGCTTGAGGCGGGATCAACCGACAGGACGGAACGCTGGGGAGTTCCTTTCCTGATTACGCTTCTGGCCGTAGCGGTGCTTAATTATTTTATCGTGTGAACCAGCGAGGTAAAAATGAATAAGGCAGTAATTCGTTTTCTTTCTTTTACGTTCATGATCGGCCTGCTCATACTGGCTCTTAAGGTCATGAACTGGATTCCACTCGCCATGCAACGGGAAGCGGTCAAGCGCTATAACAGCATTGAGGAGGTCCGCTCCGCCTTGAACAGGAAAGACATCTATGTGCCGTCCTATTTTCCCCAGCAGATCAGCTGGCCGCCATCTGCGATTCTGGCGCAGAGCAAACCCTATTTCGCCATGGTGATGGAATTTACCCGTGCAGACAAAAGAAACACCGCGCTGGTCATATCCCAGTCCGAAGGCAAGGCTTTGAATGTTGAAAATCCGATCGAAATCAGTACTGTCACAGAAAGGGTACACTACACGATAAAAGGCAGGGATGCCGTGCTTACGGTAGGCGCATGCGGAAAGGAAGAGCCCTGCAGCGGGATAGCCTGGATTGAGGGCAGGTACACCATGACGGTGCTCATGAAGTCAACACCCTTTGAGCTGACGAAGATCGTTGAAAGCATGCTCCGCTGAGATCATCCGTCTTTCATCTCCGCCAACCAGGACAATGTGGTCTAGGCACCCGGCTCAGGGGTCATTGCCGCTGACCTTGATCCGTTGTTGTTGGACGCAGTATCTGTAATGTTGTACGAGACTTTCACCTCCATGTCTTTTCTTAATGAGTTGTAGACAGAACAGTATTTTTCGTGCGAGAGGGATACGGCTCGGGCGACTTTTTTGGCATTCAAGCTTTTCCCCGTAAGATGAAGGACTATTTCTACTGTTTTAAAGTACTGCGGGGGTGTTGTATTCCTTTCTCCAACGATATCCACTTTGAAGTTCTCCAGTTCCATCTTCATCTTCTGCAAGAACATAACGACGTCGATACCCATGCAACCGGCCAGGCTCAGGAGAAGAGCGTCCGTTGGTTTACATCCCCACTGGACGTGGGCGTCAAACTCAATCTCATATCCTTCCTGCGTTCTTCCGACGAATATCAGTTCCTTGTCCCAGGTCAAAGATGCTTTAGATACATGGTTAATTTTCTGCTTATAACCTGTTAAGGATTGCTCCAGCTCTTCTTTCTCGTTCTCAGACATAATGACCCCCCGTTACTATCTTTCCTCTTTTGTCAGGAAAAGAGCCCGCCCCGGCTTAGAACGGGCCTTCAAATTTGCTATCTTCTCCACCCTGCCCATGCGGGAACGCCCGCGCTATCCCGCAGGATAAAGGCACTGTCGCCCTTTTTTAGCTCTGCTGCGATGACGGCAGGTTTACCCTCGAAGGTTACCCTTGAACCCTTTACTTCGATCTTGTCGCCTTTTTCAATCTTCACGTCTTGCCGTTCAATGTACCATTCCGGGCCGACATGAACAGCTATGGACTCCTTGTCCGTCTTGAGCACGAGATGGATGCCGGAGTACATCCCCTTCATCGGCGTGATTTTGTCCACTGAGTCAACAACGCCGGAAACGGTCTCCACCGTTGCAGGATTGTACATCCTCTGGTAGGACGAGCCCATGCCCCAGCCGCCGCTCCCTCGCCAGGCTTTCCACGGACCCGCAAGGGCCACCGAAGAGATAAAGAGCACTAACAACGCAACTGCAACGCTGATAATTCTTGCTGTTCTCATGACTGCCTCCTTTTAGCCGGGATTATTATTTCAAGTCCTTCCGGAGCTTAACCGCTTTTGGGCAAAGTAAAGCTGAAGGTGCTGCCTTTCCCCGGCGCGCTCTCGACCCCCATCTTTCCGCCGTGCGCCTCGATGATCGTTTTGACAATGAACAAACCGAGCCCGGACCCTTTTGAGTCCCGGCTTATGCGATAGAATGCGTCAAACATATAAGGCAGTTTATCTTCCGGAATGCCTCTGCCCGTGTCCGTAATGGAAACATGAAGAGCGCCGTCCCCATCGAAAAGCGTAACGCGTATGGCTCCGCCCGTATCGGTATAGGCTATTGCATTGTCGAGAAGATTCGCGATGACACGGTCCATCATTCCTGGATCGGCAAGGATCGAAAGCGGTACGGCTCCCTTCACCTCGAAGGAGATGGTTAAACCCTTCTTGTCCGCCTCTACCTTCGCGGCCTCGATGTTTCTGCGCAGATATTTTTCCATATTGAACGGTCGGGGAACCGGTATATATGCCTTTGCTTCGATCCGGGAGAATTCGAGAAAATCCGCCAACAAGTCCGACACTTTGTAAAGCTCTTCCCGTATTGTTTCGAGGTAGCTCTGCTGCTTTTCCGTGAATTCGCCGGCTTTGCCTGAAAGCAGGCGCGACAAGAATCCGCCCGCCGTGGTGATCGGATTCTTCATGTCGTGAGCGAACATTGACAGGATATTTTGTCGTTCCCGTTCCAGCCGTTTGGCGTCGCTTATGTCCCGGAAAAGCTCAACAGCACCTGAAAGGGCACCGTCACCGTCAATAAGCGGAAACGTCGTAACCGAAATGGTAACATTCTCGCCACTTTTCTTTTTTATCGTGGTTTCCGCCGCAACGGCCTGTTCCTTTCGCGCGAGAGCATGCTTCAAAACAGGACAGGCGTCCCTGTCGGAAACGCCGTGAAGGATTTCAAAGTGAGGCTTGCCGATCACTTCATCCCGGGGATAGCCGGTAATCGCCTCCGCAGCTGAATTAAAGTCCATGATGATGCCGGCTTTATCCATCAAGGAAAAACCCACGGGGAGGTTTTGTATGACGGCGTCGTATAATTGTTGTTTTGGCATGGCTTAGAGTTCGTCCGGTGCAACAATCTCATCCAAGGCTTTTAATCTCCGTCGAATCCTTGCGAATGACCATCCATGATCTGCGACAAAGCCTCCTGCATGAGACTGCAGGCGCTCGCCAGCTTCTTATTCGTGATCCGGTAATAAATGTTCGTGCCTTCCCTTCGCGTTTTAAGGATACCCCGCATCCGCATCACCTTGAGATGCTGCGAGGCATTGGCCTTCGTTGTCTTCAGCGCTTTCGTGAGTTCATTGACCGTCATCTCACCCGTCTTCAGGAGGGTGAGGACCTCGAGCCGTTTTGCATTGGAAAAAGTCTTGCAGACTTGCGCCTGAAACTCCATTATTTTTGATTTCATACCAGCATACACCGCCTCTTTCGCGTAATGAGAAATTACATGAACGGATACAGCTCTCTGGCCATGGCGTTTGCTTTCATGATGCCGCAACTCGTACCGACCTGCTTCCCTCTCCCTGGCGGAGGAGGATCAGCGGAGTGACGATCGTCCTTTCTGAAAAAGCGACCGTGTTAACTTCAGAAGACCGACGCTTTCAGACAGAGGGTGAAGTATCTTAGTGCGCGCAACCCCCGTCATTGCTATGGCCGCCGCAGCATCCCTGGACCGTCAACACGGGAAGCGTTTTAGCGTGAAACATCGAAATATTCTCTCGGATTGTGTCTCCTTGAGAACGATGAACCGTGATCCCCATCTGGTTCAGTCTCGTGAGCGCTCCTGCTCCGATCCCGCCTACGACAATCGCGTCTACTTTTTGATTATCGAGCGCCTTCATCGGATTGCATGAGCCGTGCGCGTGGTGCTGGTCCCGGTTGTTGATGGACGCAACGCTGTTCGTGTCGGTATCGAAAACGACAAATACCGGCGCTGAGCCGAAGTGGTTGTACACGGTGCTCTCAATGCCATTATCATTCTGGACTGGAAAACAGATCTTCATGCGAAGTTCCTCCCTATGGGTGATGTATACGACGATTATTCAAATACGATAGCCTGACCTTTGCTCAGCGCTTTCGCAACCTTTTTTCTCGCGACAGTAAGTATTCTTTGAATGGTCCCGCGCGACACGCCCATCCTAGCGCCGGCCTCCGCTTGCGTCAGGTCGTCCAGATCGCAGAGCTTTAAAGCCTCAAGTTCCTCCCGTAAAAGGGGTATCTGCTCGACCTCGGACATGGGGATACAGGTGGGTTTGAAAGCTTTGCCTTTAAACTTGCATTTGCAGTTCCGCGGCTTCTTGCACCTTGGCGACATGTCTACCTCCTTTCGTTTTGTGCATATGCACAAAACGATAACAGGCGCAGGTGACAATGTCAAGCACTATTCCGGAGCCTTTAGGTTTTAATGGAAAATGCCGCGGAAATATAATGTCGTTATGTTCGCAGCTGCGTTCTCCGTTAAACTGCAATTTTCTGTCTAGGATAATTATTCCGCTTAAATAGGTATTTCTCCCAATTGTGCAATCCTGAACATCTGTTATAAATAAACTAACAAAAAAAACGAAGGGAGGTGAAAATCATGTTGAGCTACAAATCAGGACACAGAGTCGGGAAAGGCACCTACTGGGACCTGTCGAAGGGACAGCGCATTGACGTTGAACAGGAAGCCGTTCTGACGGGAGATGCAGCATCGACCTATTACCGCATCCCCGCAAGCATTATGCTGCTTGCCGGTCCGGTCATCGGCCTGTTTTACGTGATCAGTCTCCCGTTCATCGGCATCGCGACGATCGCAGTGCTCGCAACAGGCAAGGTCGTCAGCGGCGTATTGAGCCTGATCGGGAAAAGCCTGTCGTTCGGATGGCGGCCGCGGGAAGCGTACCTCTCGGGCAAGAAAAAAAGCAAAAAAGAGCCGAAGTAGCGTTGCAGCGGACAGGGGCCCCGTGCGCATAGGGCGTGCGGGTCTCACCATACCAGGCGGATAAAACTCCGCCGCAACCGGAACCAGGAGGCAGGCCATGTATACACTATTCGATTTTATGACACATGTAAAAGGCATTGAATACATCATATCCATTCTGTCCATTGCCGCGTTCATGGTTTTCTGGGAGGTCCTGAAACCGAAACCCTTTGCCACGGTCGTCAGCAACGGCAAGGAGGACCTGACGCACCTCAAAGAGAGCGGGGAAACGGTCAAGTACCTCAGGCAATTGGTTGCCGCCCCCTTCATCGGGCTGGCATACATCGTCCTCCTGCCGATCGGGTTCTTCCTCGTGCTGGCATCCGAGGTGGTGAACCTGGCCGTTAAAGGTGTCTCCACCATGTTTGGCAAGGACGTATCCTTTGACTGGCGGCCCATGGAAGCCTATTTCACGGGCAAAAAAAGGAAACAGAAAGAAGCCGACCCCGGCAAAGGCGCGAAGTAGCGGACCGGCAATGCCAAAATTCTACGAAAGGGACGGATCTATGAGAAAATTTCTCGGCATCACCATAGTCTTGAGCCTTTGCCTTCTCGCCGCGGCGTTCGTGAGCGCTGCGGCAGAGGAACCCGGTGTGCGCATCCTTGACAGTATCAAGGATGTGTATACGCCGGTGCAGTTCGATCATCCTAAACATGTCTCCCTGGCCGGCAACTGTTCCGCCTGTCATCACGAACACGGCATGGCGGACGGGCTGCCGTGCAAACAATGTCATGCCCTCACCCCGCAAGCTTTTAAGAACTCGGTCAGCCACAGCTTCATGGCGTGCAAAAACTGTCATGGCGCCTTTGATCGGGACAATGCCGCAATGCCCGGACTCAAGACCGCGTATCACAAACAGTGCTTCACGTGCCACCGCGGCATGGGCAACATCGGCACGGACCCCAAGGGCTGTGCGGAGATCTGCCATGCCAAAAGAGCGGACAAGGTCGGCATGAACATTCGAAAATAGAAAAGGGTCTCGGGAGAGTGAAGAAAAATACCGCAAAGGAGAGAAGGTATGAACGATAAATCACATGAACCCGTCAGCAGGGACAAAACCACCGGAGCTCAGCCCGGAGGGGACGGCACTGAACAGAGAAAAAGCAGCGGTATAAACAGACGGGCCTTCCTGGGAACCGTTGCAACGATCGGCGGAGTAGCCATGATAGGCTCGGGTGGTCTGGCGCGTGCGTCCGAGGACTTTTCCGGGTACCCGAACAGCTATGGCCTTCTGACCGATCTCACGGCGTGCGTTGGTTGCCGCAGCTGCGAAGCCGCCTGCAACAAAGAAAACGGCCTGCCGAAGCCGGAGACGCCCTTTGATGATGTCTCGGTCTTCGAAAAGACGAGGAGGCCCGACGCCCATGCCTACACGGTGGTCAACCGGTATGAGAACCCCAAGGACAAGAGCATGCCGATCTACCGGAAGGTCCAATGCAACCACTGTAAAGAGCCGGCGTGCGCCTCTGCCTGCCCGATCCATGCCTACTCGAAGACACCCGAGGGCGCGGTCCGTTACGACGAGAATCTTTGCTTCGGATGCCGCTACTGCATGATAGCCTGCCCCTTCGGCGTCCCGGCCTATGATTACTCAAGCGCGCTGGAGCCCAAGATCGTCAAGTGCACCATGTGCTATGAAACGCGGGTGAAGCACGGCAAAATTACCGCCTGTGCCGAAGCCTGCCCCGCCGGGGCCATCACCTTCGGCAAGCGGGACGAATTGATCAAGATCGCCCGGAACAGGATCGAGAAGAATCCGGACAAATATGTCGATCACATTTACGGGGAGCATGAAGCAGGGGGAACGAATTGGATATACCTCTCAGGAGTGCCCTTTGAGCAGGTTGGTTTTCCGACCAACGTGCCGAATAAGCCGCCCATCGAGCTGACCAAGGGCTTCCTCTCATCGGTGCCGCTCGTGTTCACCATATGGCCGGCCCTCTTCGGCATGTGCTACGCAGCGGTACGCCACCAGGATGAGGTCTGCGATGAAAAGGTCGCATCACAGAAGAAGAAGGAGGAAGGCAAATGAGCAACGAAGACACGGCAACTGCTAAACAGGACAATTTCCAGTCCTGGTTCATGGATAAACTGCTCATAGGGATGACCTGGCCGGAGTACCTGAGAAAGCTCATTACTCCGTTCAACATGGTCGCAGCGGCCATCTTGAGCGTCGGCCTGCCCCTCATCGTTATCCGCTTTGTCCAGGGCCTGGCCTCCGTCACCGATGCCTCGAACGACTATCCCTGGGGCATCTTGCTTGGCTGGGGGCTCTTTTCCGGGGTTCCGCTTTCGGCCACGGGCTTTGTCATGGCCACTGCCTATTATATTTTCGGCTTCAAGCGCTATCACTCGCTGGTGCGGCTGGGCGTTCTCACCGGGTTCCTGGGATATCTCTTTGCCGTCATTTACCTGCTCACCGACCTCGGACGGCCCTGGCGGATCTACTTCCCCATGGCGGTCGGATTCGGCACGGCGTCGGTCCTGTTCCTTGTGGCCTGGCATGTGGCCACCTACCTGACCGTGCAGCTCCTTGAGTTCAGTCCCGCCATCCTCGAGTGGCTCAAGGCTCGGCGGGTCCGCAAATGGGCGACGATGATCACCATCGGCATGACCATCGCCGGCATTATCCTTTCCACGCTCCACCAGTCCGCTCTCGGCGCCATGTTCCTGCTTGCGCCCGGGAAGATGCATCCGCTCTGGTACTCGCAGTACCTGCCGGTATTCTTCCTGAGTTCGAGCATCTACGCGGCGCTCGCCATGGTCATCGTCGTAAGCACCCTCGGCGCAACGTTCCTGAGGGACAAGACGGACCATAATTTCCTCAGCAACCTGGACCCTCTCACCATCGGCCTTGGGAAGGGCGCAGCGGTGGGCATCTATGTCTACTTTGCTCTGAAGCTCATCGGCGTGGCCCATGACGACCACTGGAACCTGCTGAACACACCCTACGGGCACTGGTTCATCGTTGAAATGCTCTGTTTCGTGCTTCTGCCCGGGCTTATTTTTTCACTGGGGGTGAAAAAACAGAGCGCGGGGATCGTGCGTCTCGCCGCGTTCTCCGCGGTGCTCGGGATCATCGTGAACAGGATCAACGTCTCCACGATCGCCTTCAACTGGCAGCTGACGGACCACTTGCACCACATTATTCCGCCGTGGAAAGAGGCGATGATCGTCCTGGCTATTTTTACGTTGCACGTGCTCATTTTTCGGTGGATACTGAACCGGATGCCGGTGCTCCGCGAGCATCCGGACTATACGGAGTCTCATTGAAAGATCTTTTTCACCACGGAACACACTCTTCTGTGTATTTTGTGTGTTCCGTGGTCATACCATTGAGACGCAAAACGAGAGGCTCCTTTTTAGTATCACCAGGTATTTCTCCGTGTCGACCAGTCTCCGTGGTGGATTTACAGCTTATTACGAGGTGCTGCTATGAAGAAGAAACAGGGTAGCCGCTGGGGCGTGGTCCTGCTCTTCGCTCTGATGCTGCTGGCAGGCAGGGCAGGAGGAGAACCTGTGCCGCTTTCCGACGAATCCAGAAGGTGCCTGGACTGTCATGCCAAACCGGGCATCATCAAGGTCTTTCAGAACAATGAATCGTTGATCGCGTATGTGGACGCCGATAAATTTCAAGCCTCGGTGCATAATTCCCTGGCCTGTTCCAGTTGTCATCCCGATTTCTCCTCCGGGAAGCACCCCGTCCGCGAGTTCAAAACCAAAGCGCAGTATCAGATCAGGTCCTCGCTCGTCTGCCGGCAGTGTCATACCGACGAGCAGATCAAGAAACGCGCGGTCCATCGGGGACTGCTGCGGGAAGAGAAGGCCGGGAAGCCGCCGGTGTGCACCAATTGTCATGGCTCCCATACGGTCACCCGGCTGTCGGGGGAAAGCTCTTTCACCAATGAAGAGCAGTACTGCGCGAAGTGCCACAACCATTCGCTTGTCATGCATTTCACCAACAGCGAGACCCTGTCGCTGAAGGTCGATCCGCTTTTGCTGAAATCCTCGGTCCACGGCAAGCTGAGCTGCTCCGATTGTCACTTCGGCTTCTCTTCCGAGGAGCACCCGCAGCGCAATTTCAGGACACGGAGGGATTTCACCCTTGCTTCGGCGGAAAGCTGCAGGCGCTGCCACTTCGACAAATATACGAAAACCCTGGAGAGCATTCACTACACGGTGCTGAGCCAGGGGAAGCTGAACGCGCCGGTCTGCACCGACTGCCACGGCTCTCACGAGATCTATCATGTCGGCAAGGAGCGGACCGAGAGCGCAAGGCGGTGCCAGCGATGCCATTCGAAGGAATATGACATCTATGCCAGAAGCGTTCATGGCAACGCCTTGTTCAATGAACATAACCAGGATGTTCCGGTGTGCGTGGACTGCCATACGGCGCATACCATTGAGGACCCGCTTTCCATGAATTACCGAGAGCGGATCCCCGAGATGTGCAGCGGCTGCCATGCAAGAAAGGAGGTCGTCGGAAAATACGGGCTTTCCACGGACGTCGAGAAAACCTATCTCGCCGACTTTCATGGCGTGTCGCTGGGTCTGTATAAAATGGAGAAGGGGCAGCTGAATAAGCCGCATAAGGCCATTGCGGTCTGCACCGACTGCCACGGGACCCATAATATCATGAACACCAGGGGCACCGAGGCAGGCGTCGTCAAGGCCAACCTGCTCAGGCGCTGCCAGAAATGCCATGCCGATGCGAACGAGCATTTTCCCGATGCGTGGCTTTCCCACTATGAGCCGAGCCTCGAGCGGGCGCCGCTGGTCTTCCTCGCCGGGCTGGCCTATCAGATATTCATTCCTATCATGCTTGTCGGGTTCGTACTTCAGATACTGCTGCACATCTGGCGGTATGCGGTCAACAGGTGATGCGTTCCCTGAAAAGTTTCGCGCCCCTACGGCGCCATCATAGAGCATCGCGGAGGATACGATGAAAAGCACCTTCAGACGATTCTGCAGAAGCCGCATCATCGAGCACTGGATCCAGCTCATGACCTTCAGCGTTCTCGTCGTTACCGGATTGTCTCAGCGGTTTTATATGCTTGACATCTCCCGGTGGTTCATCCTGCACGCGGGCGGCATTGACAGCGTGCGCCTTATCCACCGCTATACGGGTATTATCTTCTCATGCGCCGTGGCGGCGCATATCCTGGTTGCGATCTTCGGGCTGGTGGTCAAAAGATGGCAGCCGTCCATGGTCATCACGAAGAACGACTTCCTGAACGCGGTCCACAACATCAAGTATTATCTTGGCAAGGAACAATACCCGGCTCCGGGCGGCAGATACAGCTACACGCAGAAATTCGAGTATTGGGGGATCCTGACCGGCGGGCTTTTAATGATCGTCACCGGCGCGGTGCTCTGGAAACCGCTGCTCATCACCCGGTTCATGACCGGAGAGATCATTCCTGCCGCGAAGGTGCTGCACAGCAATGAAGCGCTGGTCGTTTTCCTCATCATTTCCGTATGGCATATCTACAACGCCATTTTCAGCCCCGAGGTGTTCCCGCTGAACATGAGTATCTTTACCGGCTCCCTATCGAGGGAACGAATGATCCATGAACACATCCTGGAACTGGCGAGCATCGAAGGTACGACGCCTGAGGAGATCCGTGCCCACTACTACGACGAGGACCCGGGACCGCCGCCTGCCGGCTACCGTTAAAGCGGGTGGCGGCGGTCTTTCTGCCGGCCACCCCTATCTTTTTTCATCCATATACACTATACTAAATTTGCCATGACCAAACAGACCGGAAGCCTGCGCAAACGAATAACCCTGACCGTCATAACAGGCATCTCGATAATCCTGCTGACCTTCAGTATCGCCAGTTATTACATTATTCAGAAGAACATAGAAAACTCCCATAACGAGAAACTTGCCTTCGCCCGCCTTATCAGGAACAATATCGACAACATCATACAAGACAATATCAACCGGCTCTATGACATCTCGATCTCGGGCAAGATCGATCTGCGCGACCATGATTTCGGCCCGGAGCGTGATGCGCTCAGGACCGCCTACCGATACTCGATCTTCACCGACGGCGTTTTCCTGCTGGACAGGGACGGCAATATCATTCTGAATTATCCGGCAAAGATCAGGGACGCGGCGATCAACGTCTTAAGCATCGAGCCGATCAGCAGGATTCTCGCGAACAACAGGCCCGTGGTCTCGAACATCTACACGCTGCAACCGTCAGGGCGAAAGGTTATGTTCGTCCTGGTCCCGCTCAAGGATAAGCAGGGAAATATTGCCGGAGTGGCGGGAGGTGAGATCGACCCCACCAATCCCGCCTTGACCCGCATGCTCGGGCTTACCCAAATGGAAAAAAACATTTCTATCGACATCGTGGACCTGAACGGTGTGATCATTTCCTCGTCGGACCCTTCCCGCATACTGACGCAGTGCAATCGCGACGGCTTCTTTACCGCCATTATCAACGAAAAGCGGGAGCGCGTCACGGCCTGCCATCGTTGCCATGTGTCCGGAAACACGAACAGGAAACAGGCCATGATCCTCGCCTTTGTTCCGCTCGATATGGCGCCGTGGGGCATCTCCATCCAGGAGCCGGAGGAGGATGTGTTCACACCCGCCTCGCGCCTGAAACGGACCTTTACCGCCCTTGCGACCATCTTTATCGGGACTGCGTTCATCCTGACCATCGGTATCAGCCGAAGCATTGTGGACCCCCTCAAGGATCTGATTCTGGGAACCGACCGCATCTCCCGGGGCGATCTGTCGAAACCGGTCCCGCTCCAGGGAAACGATGAGATCGGCACCCTGAGCCAGAGCTTCGAGACCATGCGGCTCAATCTCGTGGAATCCGGGGAACGCATTGCCAAACACTCCCTGGAGCTCGAAACGCGCGTCCGGGAGAGAACCTGCCAGATCAATGAAAGCCAGCAGAGAGCGGAGACGCTTCTGAAAAAGGTCATCTCAACGCAGGAGGACGAACGCAAGCGCATCGCCCGCGAACTTCATGACGACACGCTTCAGGAACTGTCGGCTGCTCTCATGAGAATAGACATGTGCAGGCTGCACCCCGAAAATATCACGATGGAAAAGGTCGACCATATCCACGCTATCATCGGGCAGGCATTGGACGGGGTGGTCGGCATCATTCAGAACCTGAGGCCGACCCTCCTCGACGACCTGGGGCTGGTCCCCGCGATCAAGTCGCTCCTCGATATGCACCTCGGCGAGAACGGCATCAACTACTTCATCAATACCATCGGGGTTGCGGACCGGCGGTTCCGTCCCGAAACGGAGATAACGCTCTTCCGGATCGTGCAGGAGGCGGTCTCGAATACCGCCAGGCATTCCCGGGCGGAAAACGTCTTCGTGATGATCAAGCTCGAAAAAAACGTCGTGCACGTGGAGATCGAGGATGACGGCGACGGCTTCGACCTCAACTCGCTTTTCCTGGTTGGGTTCCATGAGGCGAAGGATCGGAGGGGACTGGGTCTTTTGGGCATGAAAGAGCGGGTGACCCTGATCGGAGGCAGAATCGAGATATGCTCATGTCCCGGTTCGGGAACGCGGGTCGATATTCGGATACCACTCTGGGAAGCGAAGGTGGAAAGTGCATAAAAAAAAGGTCCTCATTGCCGATGACCACGCGCTCGTACGGGAGGGAATTGTTGCGTTCCTCAAGCTGTGCGAAGATATCGAAGTGGTCGCCGAGGCATCCGACGGCCTCGAGGCCATTGAGAAAACGAACAAATATCACCCCGACATCATCATCATGGACATCAACATGCCCAAGCTCGGCGGATTGGAGACCACGGTCGAGATCAAAAAGATGTATCCTCATATCAAGGTGCTTGTGCTGACGCAGTACGAAGACCGGGAGTACATCTCACGGTTCCTGAAGGCGGGGGTCTCCGGCTATCTGCTGAAAAAAGCGGTCGGAAGCGATCTGATCACGGCGTTAAAGACGATCGGCCGGGGAGAACTCTACCTCTATTCATCGATAGCCTCGGAGGTCGTCGCCGGCTATCTGCAGGGCGAGAAACAGACAGACTCGGAAAACCCCTATGATAAGTTGAGCGACCGGGAAAAGCAGGTGCTAAAACTTGTCGCGGAGGGGCATACGCACAAGGAAGCAGCCGACATGCTGAACATCAGCGCCAAGACCATCATCGCCCATCAAACGAACATCGGTGAGAAACTCGGCATTCATACCCGTGCCGGCCTCATAAAATTTGCAATTCAGAAGGGAATTATCAAAATAGACGGCGTCGAAGGGAAGGATACCTAGGGCAGGCCTGCATCCACTTCGGCCGGCATCGAGATCAGCACGAGGATCGTTGAGCTTAAGATTATCTCCCGGCTCAAGGAAGGGTCCCTCTAAGCCTGTGAAATCCCGCCCGAGGTCATTGCCCGGGAGCAGGTGCAAATCTACCTGGAATAGGATCTAAAATCAGTGACAGCACCTGTCCGAAAAATTCAAGTTCGAGACCTTACGATCGATCCGCCTTTGCTCCTGGCGCCCATGGCCGGCCTTACGCACAGTGCTCTGCGGCAGATCTGCTCAGGCTTTGGCGGGGTCGGCCTCTTATCCACGGAAATGCTCGCGGCAAAAAGGCTGCCCACGGAAAGCCCCCGGTTCTCTCCGTACATTATCAGGGCGGCGCAGGAAAAGCCGCTTTCCTATCAGCTTCTGATCTCCACGGACCAGGAGATCGGTCCGGCCGTCGATGTTCTTCACAAACTGAAGGCTGACGCCATTGATCTGAATATGGGCTGTCCGGCTCCTGCCGTCGGCAAGTGCGGCGCGGGCATCAGGCTGATGGAACAACCCGATGAAGTCCGTTGTATGGTGGCCGAGGCAAGGAAACGCACTACGCTTCCCCTTACGGCAAAGATCCGGCTCGGCATCGAATTGGACGAACAGAAATTACTGGACTTCTGCGCCATGCTCGAAGACGAAGGCATTGATATGCTCTCTGTTCATGCCCGGCTCAAAAAAGAGTCTTTTGCCAGGACGCCGCGATGGGAGTGGGTCGCCAAAGTAAAAGGCCGGCTCAAGATACCCGTTATCGCCAATGGCGGGATCTTTTCGGTCCAGGATGCGGAAAATTGTCTTCGTATATCTCGCGCGGACGGTCTGATGATCGGCCGCGGAGCGGCGATCCGACCCTGGCTTTTTGCCGAGATCGCCCGCGACGTGTACGGCTGTACCATTGATCCTCCAACCGTATCGCTGCCAATGGTCTATGGCAGCTTTATCGACCACCTCGAGCTTTACCGGCTTGAATACCGGCTGGGCAGGCTTAAGGAGTTCACCCACTATTTTGCACGCAACTATCAGTTCGGCCACCTCCTGGCATCCCGGGTCCAGTCCAGCGCAAGCGTGGATGAAGCCCGGGAACGGGCCGGGATCTTTTTTGAAACCTGCACCTGATGTTCTAATTCGGATTGCGGATTTCGGATCGCGGAATCGTCGGTTCAAATTCAGAATGCGAAGGTCGGCATCGGGACCAACTGCTGTTTTATCGAAATCATCCAAGCAGCCTGCCTGTGCTATACTCTTACAATGGCCATCCCTACTCGTATACTCGGAAGAACCGGACAGCGCGTCACCATCCTCGGCCTCGGCGGCGAAGGGATCCTCAGGACCTTTGGACAGGAGAAGGACGCCTGTGCGCTGGTCAACCGGGCGCTGGACCTGGGCATCACCTACTGCGAATCTGCGCGGGCTTACTCGGGAAGCGAGGCCTATTACGGGAAGGCGCTCGGAGAGCGGCGGAAAGAGATCTTCCTCACCAGCAAATCCCACAATCGCGACAAAACGGGCGCGCTGGCCCATCTTCATGAGACGCTGACGAATATGAAAACCGACCATCTGGACCTCTGGCAGGTGCATGATGTGCGGGAGGAAGAGGATATCGCCGAGATCTTCGGTCCCGGCGGCGCCATCGAGGCCTTTGCCCAGGCAAAGCAGCAGGGAAAAGCGCGGTTCATCGGTGTCACGGGCCATCACGATCCTTCCATCATAAGAAGGTGCATCGAGCAGTTCGATTTCGCTACCGTGCTGATGCCGATCAATCCCGCTGAACAGAAGTATAAAAGTTTTATCGAGAATGTCCTGCCCCTTGCCCGGCAGAAAAACATGGGGATCATCGGCATGAAGGTCTACGCGCGGGGATCTGTCTCAGGTTTGCCGTGGTACACCGGCATGGAACCGTTCCTGCGCTTCGCCCTGTCCCAGCCGGTGAGCAACGTCGTTATCGGATGCGACGATATCGCACAGCTTGAGCAAAACGTGAAATTCGCCGGGTCATTCGAACCCATGACGCCGGAAGAGCAGCAGAAACTTATCCGCGACGTGTCACCCTTTGCGCGGCAACTCATGTATTACAAGCCATGATCGCAGGAGGCGAGGACAGGGCTTTGTCCCTTGTCTCCGTGAGCGTCATGCCCCGAGGAGGAAAGAAGTCCATGAGCATAATCGATTATTTTAAGCCCATACCGACAATGAACGTGGCACAGGTCCGGGAGCTTTTGAGCCGTAAGGACCCGTCCGAATATAATCTGATCGATGTGCGGCAGCCCCGGGAATATGAACGGGCCCATCTGCCCGGCGCCCGGCTCATGCCTGTTGCTGAGCTCCTGTCCCTTGCGGATACTCTCGATCCGAACAAACCGACCCTTGCCTATTGAGGCTCAGGTGTTCGCAGCCGTGCTGCTGCGTCAATGCTCTCAACCGCCGGCTTCAGGGAAGTGTACAGCATGGAGGGAGGGATGCGGGCCTGGGACGGCCTCGCCGCAACGGGTGCGCCGGATGCAGGGATGTCCCGTTTTCCTGAAGAGGCGCCCGTGGAAGAGCTCATTTCTCTGGCCTGGTCCCTGGAGGAGGAGAGCCGGAAGTTTTACACAGAGCTGCCGTCGCTGCTGAGCGATCAGGACGCAGTCGGCCTGTTTCACGACCTCGTTATTGCAGAGGAGCATCACCAGTCAATGCTTGCTGATCTCGGCCGAAGGTTAACCAACAGTGCAGCGGGCGCTGCATTTTCCGGCACGGGGACTCCCGGGGATGTTATGGAAGGGGGCATGAAGATTTCCGATGCCCTGAACTGGGTCAGGGGGAAAAAGCTTACCGATGTACTGGACCTGGCGATAAGCCTCGAAACAAACTCCTATGACCTGTATATCAAGATGGGACGGAGAGGTTCTGATGCAAAAGCGAAAGAGCTGTTCTCTCTGCTCTCAGCAGGGGAAAAGGAACATCTGGAGCGTCTTGCCGGTTTGCTCGATAGAAAATTATGAAGAGCGAAATATCGCTAAGTTGATAATCGTATGCTTGCACCCGAATAATCAGGCATCTCAAGGTACGACGGACGGCCAAAATATATGCTATCATCGGAAGGTAAGGACGAACAGGAGGGAGGAATGGCATAATGACAATGGCCACGAAGCGTCACGCGGGAAAGGAACGGCCTGCCGGCTCGCCCCTTTCAATGACGAAAAAAAGAACGCTGCGCGCGCCGCTCAGGCGCATGCGGAGATGTCCTTATACCCTCGAACTTCGTGCGGATTGTTCCGCGAAAAGATTGATCAAGAGTGTATGTTCCTTCACCCTTGAGACGTGCTGCAGCTGAAACAAGCACGTGCCGCCATATCCGATCCTCCGATTGCAGACGCCAGCCTGCTTCTGAAACGCGCCGCAAACGAACAACCATCCTGAAGTGCCTTCGTGCTGCAGCTTGTGCTCACCTCATTTTTTCTCTTTGCAAAATGCCAGGTTCTCGCAGGCAACAGGACTTCCCGATCCTGCGGAACAGAGGTTATTCTGCGGAAGAACGCAATTCCGGGCGCTGAATTGCTGCGGCTCAAATGAGGCGATGCAGCACCTGATCTGGTCCCGGGAGGCATCATGGGAAACGCAGCATTCCTGGGATTCCCCGCAGTCCTCGAAAGCGCCATATTCTGCTTGCTCGCCCTGACGACAGGCGTTTTGGCAGGTCCCTCCCAGTTGAGAACAGTTCTCTCCGCCGAAAACAGGCAACGAGAGGAACAGGATCGCGCTCATGAGGAGGATCGTCAGAATGTAGTTCATACTCTTTTCTCCTTTTATCTGGTTAGCAACATGCGAAGAACACGTCGGTTGCCATGGGCTTTATTATCCTGGCAGAAGGACAACCTGTCAAGTCTTTCCGTGATCTCTGAATGTCCAAAGCTCTTTACCGGCAAGGTAATTAGCATGCTCTTACCGTAACGCTGTCTGAATCCCTCCCCTTAGCAAGGGGAGCTTAGGTGATTTCAGCGCAGCCTTGGATCGCGGCAAATGCATCGTTCGAGCCATTCTGCAACATTCCGCATATACCCTGAAAATACCCCATCTTCCTTGCCGAATTTTCTTGCTGCCTTTCCTCGACTCCTATAAAATCAACATACTCAGTACTGAACTGCTGGAAGCAGCAGTTTATCATAACTTGCTCAAGGAGGATTGGATGAAGAAGGTTCTCGTGTTGTGTGTTTGTTTTGCTGCTGCGTTGGTCCTGGGAACGTCTGATGCACGTGCCGCAGGATTCGGTATTTACGGCTCCATCGGCGGAGACGGGTCTGCGACGTGGACGGACGACAGCAGCTTCACCAGCTCTAGTTCTAAAGTAAAGACCGCGCATCAGGGTGCGGGGTTTGTGTTAGACACTGCTGTGGCGCGGGACAGCTTTTTCAACTATCAGCTGAATCTGGGATACGATAAGTTCACCAATAAATTTGCAGGTTCCGGCAGTGAGGTGGAGCTTGGCGGCTTGATGATCAGCAATTCCTTCGGGTTCGGTATAGTGCGGACCGATGGCTTTCGTTTGTGGATGGGACCGGAGATCCGCCTTGCCTGGCCGAAGGGAAGCCAGTCGGGTGTTGACTATGATTTTTTCGGCGGCGGCGTGGGGCCCGTGCTGGGCATGAATTTCAATTTACCCGGTACGGTCACTTTCGCGGTCAAGGCAGGGTATCTGCTCATGAATTATGAAGGAGATTCCGCAAACTCGTTCTATGATCTCGACATCAAGGAACGGCTGATCTATGTGAATATCGGCATTCTGTTCAGGTCGCCCGGAGACATCTTTTGACCCGCTTTCCGCCTGCCGTCGCCGTGATCGCCCAAAATCGGCATACAAGGATTGACCTATGAGATCTCTATTGCTCCGCATGATCATGATCGGATATGTGCTTATCCTCACCGGGTGCGCTGTTGCAACGGTCGGAATGACTCAGCAGGAACTGCTTTCGGCGGTAGGAAAGCCCGGCAATAAATGGGTTGGGGTCGATGGCGTCGAGTGCTGGCGGTACGGCGCGCGGCATGTTTTCCTGCAGAATGACCGCGTGGTAAAGATCGCCCTTCGCGAGCGTTATTTCAATAGCGCCAACCTCATGATCGGCTTACCCGAGGCGGCGGTGATATCGCTTGAAGGACCGCCTTTGAGCGTGTCGGCAAAAAAAGATGTCAAATATCTTGTGTACAAGAACAGGACGCGCAAATTCAGATCAAAGGACTTTTACATACACATCGTCAACGGAGTCGTTGAATCGTATGGGGGCGAGGGGGATTTTGATGCGCCCAAACCCGAATAAGTAGTTTCACCACGGAATACTGCCACGGATTGACACTGATTGAAAATAAAGGACTCTATCTTAAATTTTATCCGTGCTCATCCGTGTGCATCCGTGGTAAATAGTACTGGATTTGAGGTCCCCCGCTCCTTGTAAAATAAAAGGATGCGGGGCGTTGCCGGCCGGCCCCGACTAGTCGGGGCTTGTCCGGGTTAGGATGAATGAAAATTTTTCTCCGAACGATCATCCTCTTTATTTCCCAAGGCGCCTATTCCGGCCTGTCGCCCTTTGCACCGGGTACAGCCGGGACAGTTGTTGGAGTTCTCCTCTATTGGTGTATGAAGGGTTTTTCGCCGAGTTGGTACGCGCTGCTGATGCTTGCAGTGTTCCTTCTCGGGACCTGGGCCGCTGACCGCGCCGAACTCCTCCTCGGGCGCAAGGACAGCCCCTCTATCGTGATCGATGAGATCGCAGGATACCTGGTTGCCATGTTTCTGGTCCCTGCGGGGTTGTGGTATGCGGCTGCTGGTTTTTTTCTATTCCGGTTCTTCGATATCATGAAGCCCTTTCCCCTGAGACGGCTCGAAAAGATCCCTGGAGGACTCGGTGTGATGCTCGACGACATCGGCGCAGGGATCTATACGAATCTCGTGCTTCAGGCGGCGGTGTTTTATTTCTCCCGATGAACCAGATAACCGAAGATACGTTCGAACAAACCCTCAAGTCCTTTATCCGCTCGGAACAGATCGACCTCAGCACGGTTTCCTTTATCGATCCCTACGGCATGCTGGCGCTCCTCGAGATCGGCGAACTCTGCCTGCTTGAGGATGTGAAGAAGAGCGTTATTCTCCCGCAGTCTTCCGAGGTGATCGCCTACCTCGACCGGATGGACTTCTTTACGTTTGCGAAACGTTATTTCACCCTCGACTATTCTTCACCGGACCTTCCCGAAAAATATCAACGCAGCCCCGATTCCGATGTCCTGCTCGAAATCACCCCGATCGAGAAATCCAACGATATCCACACCATCGTAGGAAAGGTAAGAGACCGCGCTCAGGCCATACTCGCGCGGCATCTCCATTATGACGACCGGGCCATCAACAGTTTTATCGTGGCATTGTCCGAGATCTGCCAGAACATCATCGAGCACAGCGAGACCACGGGGTATGTAGGGATACAGAAATACCGCTATCAGAGCATGAATAAGAATGTTGTGAAGATCGCGGTCATGGACGTTGGAATAGGATTTCGCAGATCTCTTTCGCATCGGTTCAAACTTACGGGAGACCTTGACGCCATTGACCATGCGCTCCTGCACGGCGCGTCGCGCTATGAAGACGAGGGCAGGGGCCATGGACTCGCCGCGGTCAGGCGCTTTGTCGAGCAATGGCAAGGCAAGCTTTCCATCCGCTCAGGCACGGCCAGGCTCTCCATCATCCCGCCATGGGCCAAGGGTATGGCGCAAGAACGAAACCTCATCTCTTTCCCCGGAAGCCAGATCAATATCATGCTGCCGGAGGTGTAGCCTTCCTTCATCCCTTGTCGCACCCCGGTTAACGAGGGCGCTGCAAACGCAACCCGTAGCGTCGGGGTTTATCCCCGACGGACCTGGTTCGGTATAATTACGGCTCCAGGTCACTATGTCAAAACCTTTTTTAAACGGCAAATGTCGGCTGTTATACCATAAAATATTGCTGGCATATTGTGCCTACTTTTACTATCATACCCAAGGAGGCTTTGCTGGAAATGGGAGTGGGAGGCCTTGCTCAGGACTCCATTGCCCTTGCGCATCAGATCAGGACCGTATCGAAACAGCGGCTTAAAAGAATCCCCGGGTTCCATAAACGACAGTAATATTCAGGAAGCGATAAACGGCGCGCTGAGAGTGCATTTGAATTTGTGAGAGACGGAACTACGAACGCTAAAGGGATATGTCATGACCAAAATGATCGATGATTACAGAAAGCAGCAGGCCGTTGAAAAGGCTGAGAAGATTTATAAAGAAATTGCGGCGGATGACAAGCGCCTGGCGCAAGATTTTTTAAACATATGCGCGGAGCCGCAGCATGCTGCCGGAGGGTAACTTTTTCCTCGAACACCACGGTCGCACCGCTTCCGAACGGTTCGCTTCGAGCCTGCTCCGGTACTATTAAAGCCGGGGAATCCAGTGTCATAACTTCTCATAATTTTCTCTTGACAACCTTGTCTAAATATGGTTCAATTGATTCAATTGAAGTAAAGAGGGGTCCTGCGTTACAGCACTGGGTCGGTTTAACAAACTTACAATAAGATCATCTAAGCAAAGGGATCATGTCAATGCTTTCGCTCAATGAACTTCTTAAACTGCTTAGCTACACGAGTTCATCTCACTTCCGAACGAAGGAAAACCAATTCGAACCGGAGTTGGTTAATCATTTTCGGCTCGCAAGGGACCGACAGGGTGAGAAGTTTTCCGTTAAAGGACTTTACGTTTTCGATACTGGTAACGCAGCAGGTACATCGCTAGCCGCACGACCGGCTGTTTGCGTCGCTGAAGCTCCAAGCATCGCTGATGCCAAAAGGCTACATCGCCGGATCTGGAATTTGGGCAATGTGCCATTTTTGATCGTGCGTCTTCCTAATCAGGTTCGGATTTATTCAGGTTTTATATATGAGGAATCGAGTCAAGCGGGTTTGGTTCTTGAGGAAGCGTCTGAGGAGAGTTCCAAACTACGATCCGCCTTGAGTGATTTCTCTGCTGATTCCATTGACTCGGCACGCATTTGGACAGAACAACGGCAACTTCTTGATACTCGGCATCGAGTTGACACGAAACTTCTGGAGAATTTGAAGCATCTCACGCAAGCACTGGCCGAGCATTGTACTCCCCTGCTAGATTTGCCGACTGCTCACGCGCTGATAGGCAAATTCGTTTACCTACGTTATCTGCGCGATCGCGGTATTCTTGATGACGAATGGCTTGCTAAGCGCCGGATTGCCTTTGAGCACGTTTTCGGTCCACGTGTGACCGTAGCGGAATTGAGTCGCTTGGTGGACGCATTGGAAGATCGGTTCAACGGCGATGTCTTTCATATTGACCTTGGTCCGACAACTCAAGTCAATGACTCACATGTCCAGCTTGTGGCTACTGTTTTTGCCGGGGACGAAATACATGCAGACGAGACAGGTTTCGTACGTCAACTTTATCTTGATTTCCAGCGCTACGATTTCCGGCATATTCCGGTAGAGACTCTTTCCTCTATTTATGAACAGTTCCTTCATGCTCAGATAGAAGCCAAATCTGAAGGGGCTTTTTATACCCCCGAAGTACTTGCCGACTATCTCCTTTCAGAAATCAATTCAGTTCGACAACTGGAGCCAAGCATGACCATTCTCGATCCGTCATGTGGTTCGGGAATTTTCTTAGTGCTCGCGTATCGGCGCTTAATTGAACTGGAATTGAGTGCGACGAAGAAACGTCCCGGCGATATTGATGCAGAGCGTCTGCGCGAAATCCTTCTGCATAGCATTTATGGTGTGGAACGGCAGCGCGATGCCTGCAATGTTACCACCTTCAGCCTTATCTTAACGCTCTTGAATTATGTCGATCCACCAGCACTTCATGCAAACGAGCGATTCAAGTTTCCAAATCTGCTCAAAAAACGCATTTTCTGTGATGATTTTTTTAATCCTGACCTTCAACTTCCAATACCTAAGGGTGGTTTCGATTTAGTGGTTGGCAACCCGCCGTGGGTCGAGTTGAAACCGCGTACAAAGGGAGAAGAACACGCTCGAACATGGATTGCTAGTGAGCAGTCTGTTGTTGGTAAACGAGTTGCAGATGCTTTTGCTGTGAAAGCTGGGAGATTGCTTTCGAAAGAAGGAGTGGCCGGCCTACTTTTACCCGCGACGACTCTTTTCACGTTAGAAGGAAAACATTTTAGACAGAACTTTTTTACTGAATTCTCAGCGGCGCGTGTCACAAATCTGGCCAATCTTAGGAATAATCTGTTCGGTCATCGTGCTTTTTTGCCGACTACAACTGTGGTTTTTAGCAAAAGAAACGACGAGTCTCAAGCAAAACCAATTATTCATTATGGACCTTTCGCTGCAAATCAGATTGCTGGCAATGCGGATGAACTCTGGGTTCTGACAATTCACGGTTCTGAAATCCAGCAAATCTCTCAGGCACAAGCAGCGACCGGGGAAACATCCGTATGGAAACTTGCTCTCTGGGGTACAAACCGAGACGCAAAGGCACTCGACCGCATTCGGCAGCTCTATCCGCTCACGTTGACCGGTTTTTGTGAACAGAAAAATTGGGGGAAGAAACTGCCACGAGAGGGGGTTCAGTTGAGACATAAGAACAGCGAGGAGGCAATCATTCGCTGTCCCAAACTGAAAAACAAGAAACGCTTTGATCCGGTCAAGTTCAATCAATTTGTAAAAGGTGGTTTGCACTTCTCGCTGCCTCACGAAGCGCTTGTTTCGATTCCTGATGATTGGTGCTATCTCCGCAAGCGTGGTGGGGCTAGCGGACTCGCTGTGAATCATCCACCGCATCTTATGATTCCGGACGCGTGGAAGAATTTTCTCATTTATAGCGAAGAATACTTTGCGATTCCACCGCGTAAAATGGGGATTTCGTGTCCTCCCAAGGACGGGGATGTGCTTCGCGCGTTAGCCGTTTATCTCGGCTCAAGCTTCGTGGACTACTACCTTTTCTTCCACGTGCCGCAATGGGGCGTGTATAGCGATATGCCTATTGTCGTGCAGCGTGCTGTACGATCCATTCCAACGCCTAATTTTACTTCGGATCAAGTTGCCACTCTTGCAAAAGCTCATCGGGAACTCTTGAAGCAAGAATCAGTTTATCGTCTTGAAACCGAAGACGACTCAGCAACCACCGAGAAGCAGCAACTTATCGATCAGACTGTTTTTAAGGCGCTTAATATCCCTGATGACTTACGACTTTTGGTCGAGGATTTCCGCGACACTCGGCTACCGCTAGATCAAGGCAAGTCTGCGTTCAGGAAGCTAGGGAAACGTCCTTCAGTAAGGGAACTCCAGGCGTACGGCCGCTCGTTACGGGATGAATTAGATAAGTTTTTATTAGGAGAAGCTCAAGTCATCGTGAACCTCTTCACTTCACCCGATTTGATTCATTGCGAACTCAAACTGAATTCGGTCGCTACACGCGACAAGCATGCAGCCGAGGTTATCGATATTGCCTCTAACGTGAAAATTAAACGATCGTACAGGGTACTGCGAGAGAGGCTAAGCGAGAGGTTCAGCCAGTGGACGTATATTGATCGGAGCTTGCGAGTGTTCGAGGGAAATACTATCCAGCTATTCAAAGCCCCGAGGTTGATGGATTGGACCCGCACCCAAGCGCTCAATGACGCGGATGATATAATTGCGGAAATCTTGGCCAGCGGAGAACCAACCGCATGAGTCAGCCTCGCATCTCACCGAAAATATCAGTTCCTGTGTGGACGGCCTTTCGCCGTCACTGCCACAAAATTCTAGCAATCGGATACGAGCAAGCTATTTTACGAATTCAGAATGGACCTGATGAAGAAACCGACATTACCGGCTATCTCTGCGAAGCTATTGATGAATGGTTCCGAGCACACTCAGCGGATTCTTTTTGCTTTTTTATTCAAGATGATCCTCCGATTGGAGGGACTGAGCGAACTGGAAAACGGCGACTTCGAACGGATATTATCATCGGTTACGCCGCAGGGGATCGACCTGAATTCTATTTTGAAGCAAAACGGCTGCATCGGACAAAAGCTGGCGCATCACGTTATTCCGGGTTGGAAGGAATGGGCTGTTTCATTAGCGGTCGCTACGCGAAGCGATATCGTGAAGTTGCGATGATCGGGTATGTTCAATCAGACACGCCAGAACACTGGCACGCGGCACTTCAATCAAAGATCAAAAAAGACCAGTACCAGTTGAAGGTTGATAATATTGAAAAAAGCGTCTGCTTCTTAGACTTCTTTCCGTTAGAATGGGCCAGCACGCATCAGCGTGATGGATTGACGCCGGTGAAAGTATTTCATATTCTTTTGGACTGCCGGCAGACAGCCAAGTAGGTTGAGTGGAACGATGTGAAACTCGATAAATACCGTCGTTCTTTAAATTATCGATGAGGGAAAATCATGGCCATCACCGCCAAAATCGAAGGCACCAAGCTGATCATCACCGCTGACCTGGAAACGCCGACCCCGAGCGCTTCGGGTAAAACCCTGGTCGTCGCCAGCACCAGGGGGAACAAGGAAACTGATGTCGTCATAGACGGGAAGCCGGTGATCATCGGCCTCAATGCTTATATCAAGAAGTAGGCGCCAAACCAATTGAAATGATGAAATAGATTGAGTGGCGAGGAACGGGATTTGGAATGATCAGGTACGACCTCTACAAATTGCTAAAAGAAGAACTCGGCAACGGTTCAAAGGACCTCGTGACGCGGCCCTCGGGCCAGGCGGTCCGGGTGCGGATCGAACGGGACATCGAAAAAGAGCCTGATGGAGCCGTGGTGGCCCTTGATCTCTCGGAGATAGGAGTAATAGACTATTCCTGCGCCGATGAGATCGTGACGAAGCTTGTCTCGCGGCTGCTCTCAGGCGAGTACGGGGACAAGTATCTTCTCCTCACCGGACTGAATGAAAACCAAAAGGAAAATATCGAAGTCGCGCTCGAACGCAAGGACCTGGCAATGATGGCCGAGCTGCGGGATGGCAGCAGGGTTGTTTTGGGAAACCTCAACAATTATCTCAAGGACACGCTGGACTTTATCGTGAAAAAAAAGAAGGCCACCTCCAAAGACCTGTCGGACGCCAGGAAGCTTGAGGCGAACACGAGCGGCACCCGGTTGTTGAACCTCCATAAGAAAAGGCTCGTGAAAAGGGTTGAAGAAGTAAGGGCAGAGAGCAAAATTTGGGTTTATGAGCTTTTGTAAAAATCAATTTTCATTGACTGGTAACGCATTGCAATGATACAATTACACCTTGTCCGACAAAAGCGCCTTGTAAAGGCGCCTACTATGAATTATGAAGCAAGATTGGCGAGGATATGCGCGCTGAGATCATAGCAACCGGCACGGAACTGCTCTCGGGCGGAGTGCCCGACACGAACTCCCTGTTCCTTGCGGAGGAGCTGATGCTGTGCGGCATCGAAACCGCGTTCAAGACCGTTGTCGGTGATGACGAGAAGGACATGGAGGAGACGATCCGCCGTGCCCTGGACCGGGTTGATGCGGTCATCATCACCGGCGGCATCGGGCCCACGGAAGACGATATCACGCGCAAGGTGATCGCGAAGATCGTCAAGCGGCGCCTGGTGCTGAACGAGGAGGCGCTCAAGGCCATCCATGTGCGGCTGGCGGGCAGGGGCAAGGAACACGCTACGTCCAACGACCGTCAGGCGCTGCTGCCGGCAGGCGTGCGCATGCTTGCCAATCCCGTGGGCATCGCCCCCGGATTCTATCTCGATGAAGAAGACAGGTTCCTGGCAGTGCTGCCCGGTGTTCCGAGCGAAATGGAGGCCATGTTCAGCGAGGGGCTGCGGCCGGTGCTCGAAGAGCGCTTCGGCAACCGGTCGTTCATCAGACGCAGGATCCTGCGCACCGCAGGCTTGTCCGAGTCCGCCGTGAACCAGGCGCTCCAGGACATTTTAAAGCAGGAGCCGCGGATCGCAGGTTTGACCGCGAAAGAGACCGGCGTGGACATCCGCGTCGTGGTGCGGGAGGGCAGCGCTGAGCGGTCCCAGGCAATCATCCAGAAGATCGAAAAGACGGTGCGGGAACGGCTTGGCGACGCGGTGTACGGCGTAGACGGCCAGGAGATGGCGGAAGTGGTCGGGGCGCTGCTCAAGCAGCGGCGGCTCAGGCTTGCTGTTGCCGAATCGTGCACCGGAGGAATGATCGGCTCGCGCATCACGGAGATCGCCGGCAGCTCGGACTACTTTGACCGTGCTGCGGTTGTGTACAGCAATGATTCCAAGACGGCCATGCTCGGCGTGCCGAAGGAACTCATCGAAAAACACGGCGCGGTCAGCAGCGAGGTTGCTGCCGCCATGGCGCAGGGCATCCTGCAGGCCAGCCGGACCGATATCGGGCTCGCCGCGACCGGCATTGCCGGGCCGGGCAACGAAAGCGAAGAAAAGCCCGTGGGGCTGGTGTATATCGGTCTGGCGTCCGCCGAGGGCGTTAAGGCGAGTGAATTCCGCTTTCTCGGGACCCGCGCGCAGATCCGGCTGAAAACATCCCAGATGGCGCTCGACATGGTGCGGAGGCACCTCATAGGATAATGTCGATTGCGGATTGCGGAATGAAAGTCTACAACATAACGCGCAAAAACATTTTGATTCGGCATCTTAACCATGCGAGTGTTCATCGCCATAGAGATTCCTGAAGAGACGAAGAGGGCAATGGCGGAGGTTCAGGCGCGGCTTAAAGACGCAGGCGCAGAAGCGAGCTGGACCAGGCCGGAGGGCATCCATCTGACCCTGAAGTTCCTGGGCGAGGTCCCGGAAGAGCGCGTCGGCGAAGTGAGGAACGCATTGGTGCAGGCTGCAGAAGGACGGAGCCGATTCCGTTTAACGGTCGCCGGCACCGGGGTCTTCCCTAATGAAAAGAATCCCCGGGTTGTCTGGGTCGGGGTTTCGGGAGAGCTTGACAAGCTCATGGGACTTCAGATCCGGGTGGAAGAGCATATGGTCCGGCTGGGGTTTCAGCAGGAGGACCGGAGATTCACGCCGCACCTGACGCTCGGCAGAATAAAAAAACTTTCCTCGCGCGGTTCATGGTTGCATGCGCTGGAAGGTGTCAGGCGCATTGCTCTTCCCGGTTTCGAGGTGGCAGGGCTCAGCCTGATGAAGAGCGAGCTTGGACAGGCAAGCTCAGTGTATACTGAGATAGGGAGAGCCGAATTACGGTAACAGCCGGGGGCCAGGTAAGCGCCTGGTCTCGATGCAGTGAAAACAGGAACAGGATCCTTGCAGTTATCCGAACGATTTACGAAAAGGAGATTCACATGGCAGATAAAGACAAAATGAAAGCGCTGGAACTGGCGGTCACCCAGATCGAGAAGGCGTTCGGCAAGGGATCCATCATGCGGCTGGGCAGGGAAGAAATGCCTGCCGGCATCCCGGCGATCTCCACGGGCTCCCTGGGGCTGGACATCGCTCTTGGTGTGGGCGGCGTGCCGCGCGGCAGGATCATCGAGATCTACGGCCCTGAATCATCGGGCAAGACCACGCTGGCGCTCCATATCATCGCCGAGGCGCAGAAGGCCGGCGGCCAGGCGGCGTTCATCGACGCCGAGCATGCCCTGGACGTCACCTACGCGCGCAAACTCGGTGTGCGCACCGACGATCTCCTGATCTCGCAGCCCGACACGGGAGAACAGGCGCTGGAGATCACGGAAACGCTCGTCCGGAGCGGGGCCATCGACGTGATCATCGTGGACTCCGTTGCAGCGCTCACGCCGCGCGCCGAGATCGAGGGCGAGATGGGCGACGCGCACATGGGGCTGCAGGCGCGTCTCATGAGCCAGGCGCTCAGAAAACTCACCGGCGCGATCAGCAAATCCAACACCACGCTCATCTTCATCAACCAGATCCGCATGAAGATCGGCGTGATGTTCGGCAATCCCGAGACCACGACGGGCGGCAATGCGCTCAAGTTCTATGCGTCCGTGCGGCTCGACATCCGGAAGATCTCGGCGGTCAAGGACGGCGAGGAAGTGACCGGAGGCCGGGTGCGGGTGAAAGTGGTGAAGAACAAGATCGCGCCGCCCTTCAGGTCGTCGGAGTTCGATATCATGTTCAACGAAGGCATTTCGAAGATCGGCGAGATCATCGACATGGGTGTTGAAAAGAACATCGTCGAAAAAAGCGGCGCCTGGTTCTCGTACAGCGGCACGCGCATCGGCCAGGGACGGGAGAACGTGAAAGTGTTCCTGGCGGAGCATCCGGAGATGGCGGCCGAGATCGAGCAGAAAGTTCGTCAGGCTGCCGGACTGCCCGCCGTGAGCGCTCCGGCCGGAGACAACGGCTCGGCAACGAAAGATGCGGCTCCGCAGAGCGAGCGCGCAGGAAAGCCCTCAAAAGGGCAGAAACCGGAAAAACACGCGGAGGAATAAATGAACCTGAACGATCTGCTCAAAATGACCTTTGAAAAGAAAGCGTCGGACCTGCACCTCAAGGTCGGCGTGCCGCCGATCCTTCGGATCGACGGGAGGTTGACACCGCTGGAGAACGAAAAGCGGCTGACGCAGGAGGATGCTGTTGCGATCTCCTCCGGCATCATGAACGCAACGCAGAAGGCGAAGTTCAAGGAACGGAACGAGCTGGACATGGCCTATGCTGTGCCGGGTCTCGGCCGTTTCCGCGTAAACGTATTTCAGCAGCGCGGCAGCGTGGGCATGGTCTTCCGCATGGTCCCGGCGAAGATCCTGAACTTCGAGGACCTCATGCTCCCGTCGGTGCTGACAAAAGTTGCCCTGGAGCAGCGGGGGCTCATCCTGGTCACCGGCACGACCGGGAGCGGAAAGTCCACGACCCTGGCTGCAATGATCGATTACATCAACACGTCGCGGACCGCCAACATCGTGACGATCGAGGACCCCATCGAATTCCTGCACCGCGACAAGAAGAGCATCGTGAACCAGCGCGAGATCGGATCGGACACCCTCTCCTTCGGCGACGCCCTGCGGAGCGCGCTCCGGCAGGACCCCGATGTGATCCTCGTCGGTGAAATGCGCGATTTTGAGACCATTTCGATAGCACTGACCGCGGCCGAGACCGGCCACCTGGTGCTTTCGACCCTGCATACGGTCGATGCGGCCGAAACGATCAACCGCGTCATCAGCGTGTTCCCGCCGTACCAGCAGAAGCAGGTCCGGATGCAGTTCGCCGCGGTGATCAAGGGCATTGTGTCGCAGCGCCTCGTGTCCAAGGCCGATGGCAGCGGCCGCGTGCCCGCGGCCGAAGTGATGCTCGGGACGCTTTCGATCCGGGAGGCCATCATCGACGAGACCAAGACCCGCCAGATCCCCTCGATCATCGCCGCGGGCCTCAGCCATTACGGCATGCAGACCTTCGACCAGTCGCTGCTCATGCATTACAAAAAGGGGATCATTACGTACGAGGAAGCGCTCTTGATGGCGAGCAACCCCGACGACTTCGCGTTAAAGGTAAAGGGCATCCAGTCAACAAGCGACATGTCTCTGGAGGAGGATGAAAAGCGAAAACCCGGAGCCGGGGTCCCCTTCGGATCGAGGACCGCGCCGGCGCCGCAGAAACCAGGCGAGGCCAAGGAATACAAGCCGGCGCCCACCAGCAGTGAATTTAAGATCGACCGGTTCGGGGACAAATAAGTCATTGCGGATTTCGGATTGCGGATTCCAGATTTAATAGAAAAAGAACTGACACGGGCAAAGAACACGGCCTATCGCTTTCTCTCCTATCGGCCGCGCAGCAGGGCGGAGATCGAGGCAAAGCTGCGTGATAAGGAATTCGACGAAGCGATCGTGGCTGCGGTGCTCGTTGACCTGGCGCGGCTGGGGTATGTGAATGATGAGCAGTTCGCGCGGGCATGGGCGAGGGGCCGGATCAGGCTCCGCGGGTTCGGCAGGCGAAGGATCGACCAGGAATTGAGATCAAAGGGCGTTGCCCCGGAGATCATCCGGGAGAGCCTTGCCGAGGTCTTTGGAGAAACGAGCGAAACCGAGACCGCGATGCACGTGGCGGAGAAGAAGCTCAGGACGATGCAGCATGTCGAGCCAGAAGCACGGAAGCGGCGTTTGGCAGGACTCCTGGAGCGCAAAGGGTATGCATTTGATGTGATACGGGAAGTGCTGAACACTCTCCGGAAGGCAAAGTAACCAAAGCGGGTATGGATCCACGCTCCGGATATGTCTACAACGGTTTTTATGAGACCGAACTATTCTTCTGTTCCCGCACTTCATGTTCCGGGACCGGTTATGGTGGTCCCGTCAATGGTCTTCGGCGGTTAAATCAATTTTTTAAGGAGTAAGGCTTTGAAGGCGAATGAATTACGGAAACTGTTCCTGGATTACTATGCAGCAAAGGGCCACACGATCGTTCCGAGTTCCGCCCTCGTTCCCCGGAACGACCCCACCCTGCTGTTCACGAACGCGGGGATGGTGCAGTTCAAGGGACTGTTCCTCGGCGAGGAGACCCGTTCCTACAAACGCGCGGTGACCAGTCAGAAGTGCATGCGCGCCGGCGGTAAACACAACGATCTGGAGAATGTGGGCCACACCGCCCGTCATCACACCTTCTTCGAAATGCTGGGCAACTTTTCCTTCGGGGATTACTTCAAGCAGGACGCGATCGCATTTGCCTGGGAATTCCTGACTACGGTCGTCAAGCTGCCGAAAGAAAAACTTTGGGTCACGATCTATAATGACGACGACGAGGCCTTCAAACTCTGGCAGGATATAGCGGGTGTTGCCGCCGACCGCATCGTTCGTCTCGGGGAAAAGGACAACTTCTGGTCCATGGGAGATACGGGGCCCTGCGGCCCCTGTTCCGAGATCCTCATCGACCAGGGCAGCGAAGTCGGCTGCGGCAAGAAAACGTGCGCCGTAGGCTGCGACTGCGACCGCTACCTCGAGATCTGGAACCTCGTGTTCATGCAGTTCAACCGCGATAGTTCGGGAGCATTGACGCCGCTGCCCAAGCCGAGCATCGACACCGGCATGGGGCTCGAGCGACTGTCTGCCGTGGTGCAGGGGGTCAAGAGCAATTTCGAGACCGACCTGTTCCAGCCGATCATCAAGCAGATCGCAGCGCGCGCCGGCGTGCCCTATCATAAGGACCAGCAGACCGACATCTCTTACCAGGTGATCGCCGACCATCTCCGCGCTATGACCTTTCTGATATCCGACGGCGTGCTTCCGTCGAACGAGGGCCGGGGCTATGTGCTGAGACGGGTGATCCGCAGGGCAAGCCGTTACGGCAGGCTCATCGGCATCGACAAGCCCTTTCTGTACAAGCTCACCGGCGTGATCGTCGACGAGATGCGCGAGGCCTACCCGGAACTGGTGGACGGACGCGAGCACGTAGCCAAACTGGTGCTGCTCGAAGAAGAGCGCTTTGCAACGACGCTCAGCTCGGGCCTGGCGCTTTTGAACGAAGCTGTGGCGAAAATCAAAACCGAGAAGAAGAATGTGATCCCGGGCGATGTTCTGTTCAAGCTCTACGACACCTTCGGGTTTCCGCTCGACCTCGTGACCGACATGGCTCGGGACATGGACCTCAGGCTCGACGAGGAAGGATACCGCAGGGCCATGCAGGAGCAGCGCGACAAGGCCCGGGCTTCCTGGGCAGGCTCCGGCCAGGAAACGATAAAACCTGTCTATAAAGAGATCGCAGCAGCGGCCGGTAAACCGGTTTTTACCGGGTATGATATACTTCAGGACAACGGCCAGATCAAGGCCATGATCAAGGGTGATGTCTCGGTCACGGAGCTGCATGAAGGCGACGAGGCGGAGATCCTGCTGGACCGGACGCCCTTTTACGCCGAATCAGGCGGTCAGGTGGGAGATCGCGGCGACCTTCTCGGAGAAGCCGCAAAGTTCACGGTCGATGCAACGATAAGACCTCACGGCGATATCATTGTTCATAAAGGGACGCTCAAAAAGGGTGTTCTCAAGGTGGGCGATACGGTTCTGGCGCGCGTCGACGAAGCGGGCCGGGGCGATACGGCGCGGCATCATACGGCGACGCATCTGCTTCATGCCACGCTCCGCTACGTGCTCGGAGATCACGTGAAGCAGGCGGGTTCCTTGGTGAGCGCCGACCGGCTGCGTTTTGACTTCACGCATTATACCGCGCTTACGGACCGGGAGCTGGGCCGGGTCGAGGAGTTGGTCAACGAATATATCATCCAGAACCATCCGGTCGAGACCCTGGTCATGGATGTGGACCAGGCTGTCGCATCGGGCGCCATGGCGCTCTTTGATGAAAAATACGGAGATCAGGTGCGGGTCGTCACGGTCAAGGATGTGAGCAAAGAGCTTTGCGGCGGCACCCATACGCATGCCAGCGGGGACATCGGCGTATTCAAAATCCTGTCGGAGGTCGGCATTGCCGCAGGCGTGCGGAGGATCGAGGCGGTTGCCGGCCGCCGCGCGTACGAAGCGTTCAAGCGTGAGGAGCTGAGTTTGCGGGAGATCGCGCAGCTGCTCAAGACCACGGACCTTGATGTGGCCCCGCGGGTGGAGAAGCTCGTAGCTCAGATACGGGGTCTCGAGAAGGAACTCGATCAGTTCAAGCACAAGTTCCAGTCCTCCCAGGCAGGCGACATCATCGGCGAGGCACGGGACATCAACGGTATCAGGGTGTTGGCCAAACGCGCCGACGGTATGGATGCCAAAGATCTGCGCGACTTCGGCGATAAATTGCGGGACAAGCTTGGTTCGGGCGTGCTTGCGCTCGGTACAGCCAAGGACGACAAGGTGAGTCTTATCGTGATGGTCTCGAAGGACCTGACCAAGCGGTATCAGGCCGGACAGATCATCAAGGAAATGGCGACGCTCATCGGCGGCACCGGCGGCGGCAAACCGGACCTGGCGCAGGCGGGCGGGAAAGATGCTGCTAAGCTGGACGCGGCGCTGGATGCATTGTATACTATAGTTAAGAACGTATAGCAGGGGCCGGTCATCTTCCGGTTCAGGGATAAATCATAAAGGAGGACGCCATGACGGTTGCAGATATCATTAAAAAAGCGATGCTTGCAGGGCTGGGCGCACAGGAAAAGGCAAAGGAATTCGTCGACGACCTGGTGAAAACTGGAGAACTCTCGAAGGGCGAGGCCTCATCGCTTGTCAAGGAGTGGGTCTCCAAAGCAGAGGACAGCAGGAAGGAGCTGGACCAGAAGATCAAAGATGCCCTGGCAAGCACCCTTGAAAAACTGAGCATCCCGTCGCGCGATGATTTGGAAAAACTGGAGAAGAAGGTCCAGAACCTGACCGCACGAATAGCGAAACTCGAGGGCGGCGAAGGGAAAGGCGGGGCGTAGCGCGAGCCTCACTGCGTCCATGTCTCTGCTCGGCTTCTGGAGAAGACATTACCGGGACATCCCGAGGATCAGGCAGATCATCATGGTGGCCACCAGGCACGGGTTCGGCCACCTGGTAGAGCAGCTGGGTCTGAAGCGGTTTGTTTCGCTCGGAAGGCGTGCGATCACGTTCCGGACCCGGTCTTTTCCCGAGCACCACAGAAGCGCGCCGGCGCGGCTTCGGATCATGTTCGAAGAGCTGGGCCCCTCGTTCATCAAGCTCGGCCAGGTCATGGCCTGCAGGCCTGATCTCCTGCCCGTTGAATACGCACAGGAACTGTGCAAACTTACCGATTCCGTCCCCCCTTTTCCCTTTCCTGAGGCACGTGAGATCGTTGAGCGTGAGTTGGGCGCACCCTTGAAGAGTGTCTTCTCCACGTTCGACCCTGAGCCCATCGCGGCAGCGTCCATCGCCCAGGTCCACGGGGCGCGGCTTCTCGATAACACCGAGGTGATGGTCAAGGTCCAGCGGCCGAATATCGAACACATCATCGAGCGGGATATCAGCATTCTCCGGGGCATTGCCGAACTGATCGAAATCTATGTGCCTGATATGGCCGTATACAATCCCCGGGGGATCGTTGAGGAGTTTGCACGGACCATCAGCCGGGAACTCGATTTTTTTATCGAAGCATCGAATGCCGTCCGCCTCCGGGAGAACTTTCTTGCCAGTGACATCCTCTACGTCCCCCGGATCTTTCCCGAGGTCTCAAGCAAGCATGTGCTGGTCATCGAACGGATCAAGGGCCTGCGCATCGACGAGTTTGAGCGGATCGATCAGGCGGGTTTCGACCGCAAGGAGCTCTCTCGCAACGGAGCAGCGGCGTTCTTTCAGATGGTCTTTCAGGACGGTTTTTTTCATGCCGATCCCCATCCCGGGAACATCTTCGTACTCGCCGACGGAAAGATCGGGCTCGTTGATTTCGGCATCATGGGTCGCGTTACGGACGAGAACATGCGATACTATGCCGATACCATCGTGGCGCTGGTGGAGCATGATTTCGACAAGCTCGTGCAGGAATACATGAACATGGGGTTCGTGCCCGACGATGTGGAGGATGTGGACCGGTTCCAGCGGGAGCTGAAAGAGGACCTGGCGGATATGCTGGAACCCTACTACGGCATGAAGGTCAAGCAGATCGATTTCGGGATGTACGTGGACCGGCTGACGAAAATATCCCTCAGGCACGGCCTGGTCATGCCGCAGAACCTTTACCTCGTGAACAAGGCACTGGTGACCCTCGAAGGGATACTGCGGCAGCTCGATCCGGATTTTGATTTTATCGAGATCGCCCGGCCGCATGTCGAGCGTCTTCTCCTCAAACGGAAAGACCCGCTGAGGGTGCTGCGCTCCGTCCGGAAGAATGTGGGCGAATTCTCCGAGCTTGTCACCGTTTTCCCGAAGCAGCTTCACCGGACCTTCCGGAAGCTCCTGCGGGGCGATATTCGCGTCAAAGTCCAGCACGAGGAGCTTCAGCGCCTGATCCGCGACGTGGACAAGGCAAGCAACCGGCTCTCCTTCAGCATCATCACCGCCGCCATCATCGTGGCCTCATCCATTATCATCCATGCAGGGCAGGGGCAGATGCTGTTCGGCATGCCGGTCTTCGGCCTGATCGGCTACCTGCTTGCCGCAGTGCTCGGATTCTGGATCCTGATCGGCATTCTTCGGTCGGGACAACTGTAGGAAGGATACCCCATGAAAAAAGAAGTAAACGGCACGACATCGCGTCCGCCGTTCAAAAAGATGAAGACCTGGATCAGGCAGCACTCGATACTGACATTCCTCACGGCAACAGCCGCGCTGTTGATCCTGGTTCATTTTTATACGGCGCTCTTTGTTCCCCCCTCCAAGGAAACGGTTTGGAAAGAAGTACAGGTCACCGACGGCATGAGCTTCAAGGCGATCACTGCTCTGCTCCAGAAAGAGGGGATCATCCGCTACCGCGGTTATTTCGAGATCATTGGACGACTGCAGGGCATCAGCCGGAAGGTCCGCACCGGGTTCTACGGACTGAATGCGAATATGAACATGTGGGAAGTGCTCGAGGCGATGCGCAAGGGCAAGATCATCGAGTACGAAGTGGTGATCCCCGAGGGGTACAATATTTACCAGATCGGCTGGACGCTCTCCGGCACGCCGCTCATATCGGACCCGCAGCAATTCATAGCCTTGGTGAAGAACAAGGACTATGTGCGATCATTGGGCGTGGAGGCAGATACGCTGGAGGGATACTTATTCCCGGATACGTATTATCTGCCGAAAGGGATCAAGCTCGAAGAGATTCCGAAGAGGATGGTGCAGCGCTATCGAGCGGTGTTCGATGACAGCTACCGCGACCGGGCCAGGACGCTCGGGTTTACGGAAGGCCAGGTGTTGACGCTTGCGTCGATCGTTGAAAAAGAGGCAAAGGTGGATTCAGAGCGCAAGCTCATAGCAGCGGTATACCACAACCGGTTAAAGCTCGGCATGAGGCTTCAGGCCGACCCCACGGCGGTCTACGGCACCAAGGCGTGGATCACCAGGGTCACCCGGGAGGACCTGAAGCGAAAGTCTCCCTACAACACGTATCGCCACAAAGGGCTTCCTCCCGGCCCCATCGCGAACCCCGGGCGCGGCGCGATCCTTGCCGCGCTCTACCCGGAGAATGTCGACTACCTGTTCTTTGTGGCCCAGGGCGACGGCAGCCATTTTTTCTCGAAGGATTTCGGCGATCATGAGAAGGCTATCGGCAGGTACCGGTCGAACAAAAAGAAGGCGAATGTCACCAAGCAGGTGAAGCAGTGATCTCTGGCCGCATCCCCTCAGTATGCCAGCTCATCTTGAAAGTGAATCATGAAAATGACGGGAGGGAAAAGATCTTTTCCCGCGGTCCCGGCGATCCAAACTTCTCTCTGTCAATTTTTAAAACGCTGTTACCGATATCGTTGTGCCCCTTGTATGATTGCATCTTCCCACAAGAGCCACACGCGTTCGGCGAATTCCCCAAGCTCAATATGGTTATTTCACCAGATCTAGTGCTGAATGATGACGAGTTATTTATTAAGTAGCTGTTTAATGATCGTATTTTAATGGCATGTAAGTTGCTAAGAGAAAGCGAATGAATTTTCGATCATGTTAAGATTTGCAGAGGGCTTGATGCGCTGCAGGCGCCAAAGAGCGGATCATATATTTTTGAAAATAGGAGTGATACTCGTGGGAAGAAGAACGCTGTTGAAAAAAAAGCTGGGAATGATCTATTTGATGACGCTCGTAGTTATGGTGCTTTATGCTTTTCCTGGGAAGGCACATGCAGATGGATGCGGGGGTGCTGTTTCGTATGAGGGCAAGGGAGCGGGACAGGTGGTTTTTGACCGAACGGTGCATGTTTCAAGGGGTCTTACCTGTGCTGACTGCCATGAGGGATCGGCATTTTCATTCGCGCTCTTCGAGATGAAGAGGGGTGCCAGCAACCTATCGATGCGAAATATGGCGTTAGGAAGGTCTTGCGGTTATTGTCATGATGGAAAGCAGGCCTTTGCCACGACCGGCAGCTTGAACTGCTCCAGATGTCATCAAAAATGAAAAGCTGTGCCCCTTGCTTTTGTCCTTTCCCAAGGGTAGGGCGAGGGGGACTTTCCCGGATGTAAAAAAATTACTTCGTTTTCATTAGTCGATGGAGATGGTGTACCCGGAGAATTCCGGGAGCGCACCGAGAATTTCCTTCAGCCCCGTCGCCTTGAACTTCCCGTAGGCCATCGAGTTGTCGTACAGCTTGACGGCCTTTTTATTTGTGTCCCGCTCGAACTTACCTCCGCCGACGATCTGCCACGACCTGTCCATGATCGTGAACTTCTCCCGCTTCACGTCGTACCTTCCCTCGATGCTCTTGTCCATGCAGAATCGTTCGACGATATTTGCGTGGTATTTCGTGAACTCCTTGGGAGAGAGAACAAGATACAGCGTGTTCCCATTCCTGATCTGGACGAACTTGCCAATGACGACGGCGGGAACAGGCGCTGCGGCGAGGGAAGTGTAGTAGAAGGGAGTGTAGTCGATAAGGATGGTGGGCATGATTAACGATTTCACCTGCAGGTGACGAAATAAATGCAACGACAACGGCATCCGGACGTACTAACTACTCCCGCTGCCGCGGATCAAGCGCATCCCTGATACCCTCACCTAATAAATTGTAGCCCAATACGGTAATGAGAATGGCAAGTCCCGGAAAGGCCGATAACCACCAGGCGATCTCGATATTGTCCTTGCCCGCTGAGAGCAAACTGCCCCAGCTCGGGGTGGGGGGCTGGACGCCGAGGCCGAGGAAGCTCAGGCCCGACTCAATGAGGATCGCGCCGCCGATGCCCATGGTGGCGGAAACGAGGATGGGCGAGAGGCCGTTGGGCAGAATATGCTTCATGATGATGCGGCGGTCTGTGGCGCCGATGGCATGAGCCGCGATCACGAACTCGCGTTCCTTGAGCGTGATGAACTCGGCGCGGATGAGCCGGGCGGGCTCCATCCAGCTGGTGAGGCCGATGATGATCATGATGTTGATGATGTTTGGTTCGAGGATGGCGATCACGGCGAGGATGAGGAAGATCGTGGGAATGCTCAGCATGATGTCCACGGCGCGCATGATCAGGCTGTCGATCCAGCCGCCGTAGAATCCCGCAAGCGAGCCGAGGATGATGCCGATGAGCGTGGCGATACCGACGGCGACGAACCCGACCTCGAGCGAAATCCTGCCGCCCCAGAGCATGCGCGAGAGCACGTCCCTGCCGAGGTCGTCGGTGCCGAGCCAGTGTGAAGAGCTGGGACCCACAAGGATGCTTTTGATGTCGATCATGGAAGGATTGTAGGGAGCGAAGAGCGGCGCAAAGATGGACAGGATAAAGACGAGCGCAACCAGCGTCCCGCCGATGACGGCAAGACGGTTCCTCAAGAGGTAATAGAGCGTTTGGGCTGAGAAGGATTCTGCTTTATTCATGTCTGTTCTTGCTCTTCCGCCTTCCGACTCGGCACCCCGCGGGAAATGCTCCAATACGTATTATTTCAATCGTACCCGCGGGTCCGCAAAAGCATACCCGATGTCCGCAAGGAAATTACCGAGCATGGTGAGGAACGCCGCGGGAACGAGGATGCCCATGACGAGATTGTAGTCCCGCGACATCACTGACTGGAACATGAGCTGCCCCATGCCCGGGATGCCGAAGACCTGTTCCATGATCACACTGCCGCCGATGATGCCGGGCAGGGAAAGACCGAGGATGGTGATGACCGGCATGAGCGCATTGCGGAGAGCATGTTTGAAGATAACGACAGATTCCGGCAGTCCCTTGGCACGGGCCGTGCGGATGTAGTCCTGGCGCATTACCTCAAGCATGTTGTTCCGCACGTAGCGTGAAAAACCTGCAAGGCCGCCGAAGGCAGAGACGAAGACCGGCAGAATCAGATGATGGCCCCAGTCAGAGAGCCTGCCCCAGACAGTGAGTCCCGTGGTCTCAAGGCTCTGGATGCCGGAGATCGGCAGGATGCCCCACTGCACTCCGAAGAGGTAGATGAGCAATAAGGCAAGCCAGAACGAGGGCGTGGAGAATCCGATGAAAACAAAGAAGGTCGTGAACCGGTCGAGCAGGGAATATTGCCGCGTCGCCGACAGGATGCCGATGGGGATGGCGATAAGGAGCACCAGTCCCAGCGAGAGCAGGTTGATAGCGAGCGTGATGGGAAGGCGTTCGAGGATCTTGTCCTTGACCTTGCGGCCGTCGGCAAAGGCGGTGCCGAAATCGAGGGTCACGAACTTATGGAGCCAGGTTGCATACTGTTTGTAAAAGGGCTGGTCCGCTCCGTAAAGCTTTCGGAGCCGTTCCCGCGCTTCTGCCGAGGCTTTGGCCGAGAATTCCATCTGCGCCTCGGCGGGCCCGCCCGGAGCAAGCCGCATGATGCCGAAGCTCAGCACGGTGATGCCGATCAGGATGGGGATCATCAGGAGCAGGCGTTTTAGGGTATAGGTAAGCATCTCTGGCAGGTTCAGCCCGTTACCTTATAGACAAGGTCAAAAGGCTTTGCAGGCTGGGAGAGCTTGATCCCGGTGAACTGACCGCGCAGGGCTTTTTGCACCGGCTGGTGATCGAATTCCATGGCAATCACGGGCTGCACGAAATCGGTGGCCGGTCCCTTGATGCGCACGGTGTCACCCAGGGAGAGTTCCCCGAAATCCAGTTTTATAGCTGCAACCGAGGTTTTATCAAAAAACCTGATCACCGATCCGATCCGCTCTTCCATGGCGACAATCATAGTACAAAAAGCCGGTCAGTTCAAGGGAAAAGGTCGCATGAAGGAAGGGGCCGGGCCAAGGTACGTAGTGTCCCTATGGGGCCATACCTATGTATGATTATTGCATATAGCGCTTGACAATGAAGGGCTTGCTGAGTATTATATGCCGGTGCGGAATCAGAGGTTTTTTGGCCTATCTTCGCGGGGCGTGGCGCAGCCCGGTAGCGCGTCTGCTTTGGGAGCAGAAAGCCGGAGGTTCAAATCCTCTCGCCCCGACCAGTTTCAATTTCGGATTGCGGAATGCGGATTTCGGATTGGAAAGAGTATAGATTTGCAATCCGCGATCCGCAATCCGAAATAAGACGCGCCTGTAGCTCAGCTGGATAGAGCAACAGCCTTCTAAGCTGTGGGCCATGGGTTCGATTCCCGTCAGGCGCACCAATAGAAAAAAATGCTGATTTAGATTGCCGAGTGCCGATTGTTTATTGACAAATCGCAACGTTATCTATAAAATGCGCATTCTGGAATCAGCAACAGCCGTTTTCTGTGCAATACATGGTGGGCGTAGCTCAGTTGGTAGAGCTCCAGGTTGTGGCCCTGGTGGCCGCGGGTTCAAGCCCCGTCGCTCACCCCAAGTTTTGATTGTAGAGACGGTCGCGTCGGCCGTCTCTACAATGTTTTAAGAGGCTTATTATGCGCCCGTAGCTCAGCTGGATAGAGCGTCGGACTTCGAATCCGCAGGTCGCAGGTTCGACTCCTGCCGGGCGTACCAGGAAGCATTGCGGAATGCGGATTATGGCCTCGTTTTCGGCCGTTCAATCCGCAATCCGAAATCTACAATCCGAAATAGTATGCGCCCGTAGCTCAGCTGGATAGAGCGTTGGCCTCCGAAGCCAAAGGTCGTGGGTCCGACTCCCGCCGGGCGCACCAAATTTTCAGACGGAATTACGTTTTTAGTTGCATCCGGAATTAAAGATTAGTATAATAGCTCCGTTTTGCATCAGGTTCCTACAAAGTTAATTTATGGGCCGTTAGCTCAGTTGGTAGAGCAGCTGACTCTTAATCAGCGGGTCGAAGGTTCAACTCCTTCACGGCTCACCATAAAAACACACAGGGAGCAGTGAGCAGCAGGCAGCGAGTCATTGATCTGCTTGAGGGCACACTGCTCTCGTTGTTATGGAGCGAGAGTGGCGGAACTGGCAGACGCGCCAGACTTAGGATCTGGTGGGCGACCGTGGGGGTTCAAGTCCCCCCTCTCGCACCAGTTGTTCACAGTGCGGAATCATGTCTCAGCCCCCGGCTACCGCAGGTAATGCTTTTCCCGCACGCGCTCATACATTCTGAACGATCACAAAGACCTCAACTCATATCATAAGAACGCTCAAACAAAGGTGGACAAGCCATGAAAGCTGTTGTCGAAGATATCGGAACCCTGAAGAAAAAGATCTCGATCGAAGTTTCACCGGAGGCAGTGGATAAAGAACTCGCCCGGGCCATCGCGGAAATATCCAAGACGGCAAAGATTCCCGGCTTTCGGCCCGGCAAGGCGCCGAAGGCCATTGTGGAGAAGCACTACGGCGACGAGGTGCGGTCCGAAGTGATGCAGCGGCTCGTGAGCGAACACTACCTCCGGACCCTGGAGCAGAACAGCTTGAACCCCGTGGATGTGCCGCAGATCAGCGATGTTTCGCCGCTTGCCAAGGGCACTCCCCTCACGTTCGTTGCAACGGTCGAGGTGCGGCCGGTCATCGAGCTCGGCACGTACGACGGCATCGAGGTGAAGGAGCAGAGCCTTGAGGTAACGGATGCCGAGCTTAACGAGACCCTGGACCGTTTGCGGGAAATGTACGCGCAGCTTGAGGTTGTCGAAGGCAGGCCGCTCGACAAGACCGATACGGCCGTCATCGACTTTGAAGGGTTCGACGGGAGCGGCAAGTCCATCGAGGGCGCCAAGGCCATGGACCACATGCTTGCGCTCGGCACCAACTCGCTGATCCCGGGCTTCGAAGAACAGCTGGTGGGCATGAACAAGGGCGAGACGCGCAAGATCAAGGTCACCTTCCCGAAGGATTACAGCAGCGCAGCGCTGGCGGGCAAAGACGCGGATTTCACGGTCACTCTGAAAGAGATCAAGAAAAAGGTACTGCCTGAACTGAGCGATGATTTTGCCAAGGACATCGGCGGCGACAAGTCACTGGACGAGCTCAAAGCCGGGATCAAGAAGGACCTGGAACTGAGAAAGCGCGACGAGCAGACCTCGGCGCAGCGGGAAGAGCTGCTTTCGAAGCTCATCGACAGCCACCAGTTCGACGTCCCGCCCGGCATGGTGGAGCGTGAGCTTCAGGCGATGATGCGCAAGCAGGCCACGCGCATGGCGCGGCAGGGGATGGATGTAAAATCCTTTGATGCGGCGAAGTTCATTGAGGAGCATAAGGTCCTGTCCGAACAACGCGTTAAGGGGGTCCTGATCCTGGACACGATCGCGGACAAGGAAAAAGTGGAAGTTGGCGAAGCCGAAATCTCGTCAGCGATCGCGGCAATGGCCCGGTCGTCAAAGCAGCCCGTGGAAGCCATCAGGAAATACTATGATTCCGTCGACGGCGGACTGGACAACCTGCGGTCTTCGCTGGTGCAGGAGAAAACTCTGAGCCTCTTGCTTTCCCGGGCGAAGAAGAGTTATAATTAATCGCTTGAAGAGCAGGTGATGTATGCAGTACCCTGGGTGCGCAGACCGGTTGTGCTGAGCGGACGCAGGGCTATGAAGGAGCATTAATGTCATTGATCCCCATGGTAATAGAACAAACAAGCCGGGGCGAGCGCGCCTATGATATTTATTCCCGGTTACTGAAGGACCGGATCATCTTTCTGGGTACGGCCATTGACGATAACGTTGCCAACACGGTTATCGCCCAGCTGTTGTTCCTGGAAGCCGACGACCCGGATAAGGATATTTTCCTCTATATCAACTCGCCCGGGGGGATCGTGACTTCGGGGCTTGCGATCTACGATACCATGAACTACATCAAATCTCCGGTCTCGACCATCTGCATCGGCCAGGCCGCGAGCATGGGTGCCTTGCTGCTCGGGTCGGGCGCGAAAGGGAAGCGGTTTTCCCTTCCCCATGCCCGGATCATGATCCATCAGCCCCTCGGCGGGTTCCAGGGGCAGGCCACAGACATCGAGATCCATGCCCGGGAGATCCTGAAAATGAAGGACACGCTGAACCAGATCATGGCGAACCATACGGGACAGCCCCTCGAGAAGATACACGCGGATACGGACCGGGATTTCTTCATGTCCGGCGAGGACGCGAAGCAGTACGGCCTTATTGACGAGGTCATTGCCAAGAAACTGCCTCGGGCCGCGAAGGAGAAATAGCCCCATGACGGAAAAGAAAGAACATACGACCCCTCTCAAATGCTCGTTCTGCGGCAAGGGCCAGGAAGAAGTAAAGAAGCTTATCGCCGGCCCCTCGGTCTTCATCTGCAACGAGTGCGTCGACCTTTGCAACGAGATCATCGCCGAGGAGTGGGAGGACGCCAAGGAATCCAAGCTGCCCCGGCTGCCGAAGCCTGCCGAGATTAAACGGACGCTCGATGAATACGTGGTCGGGCAGGAGCGGGCAAAGAAGATCCTGTCCGTGGCGGTGCACAACCATTACAAGCGCATCGGCATTCAGCAGGAGATCGGCGATGAGGTCGAGCTGCAGAAAAGCAACATCCTGCTCATCGGTCCCACCGGCGTGGGCAAGACCCTTCTGGCCCAGACGCTGGCGCGCATCCTTGATGTGCCGTTCACCATCGCCGACGCGACCACGCTCACCGAGGCCGGTTATGTGGGCGAGGACGTGGAAAATATCATCTTGAAGCTGCTGCAGAACGCCAACTACGATGTCGAGCGCGCCCAGCGGGGGATCGTCTACATCGACGAGATCGACAAGATCAGCCGCAAGGCGGAGAACCCGTCGATCACGCGCGACGTTTCGGGCGAGGGCGTGCAGCAGGCCCTGCTCAAGCTCATTGAAGGAACGGTGGCCAGTGTCCCTCCCCAGGGCGGCCGGAAGCATCCGCACCAGGAGTTCATCCAGGTGGACACGAGGAATATTCTGTTCGTCTGCGGCGGCGCCTTCGTAGGTCTCGATACGATCATTGAACAGCGGGTCGGCACCAAGACCATGGGGTTCGGCGCCGATATCCAGAGCAAACAGGAGCGAAAGCTGGGGGCGACGCTTGCGGTACTGCAGCCTCAGGACCTGCTCAAATACGGGCTGATCCCCGAGTTCATCGGCCGCATGCCGGTCGTGGCCACGCTGGAGGAGCTTGACGAGCACGCGCTGATCGATATCCTGACACGGCCGAAGAACGCGCTGATCAAACAGTATCAAAAACTGCTTTCCCTGGAAGGGTGCAAGCTTCGCTTCACGGATACCGCGCTCGTTGCCATTGCGAAAAAGGCGATCCTGCGGAAGACCGGCGCGCGGGGCCTTCGCGCCATCCTCGAGGACGTGATGCTGAACGTCATGTATGATGTCCCTTCCCAGCCCGGAATCCGCGAGTGTCTCATCAGTGAAGAGGTGATCGATGACGGGGCGGAGCCGATCCTCATTTACGAAAAGATAGCGTAACAAGACAGTATTCAGAAGCCAGGAGTCAGAATCCAGTAAAATGCGGTTCTCTCCTGGTTTTTTCATCAGACTACCGGCTCCTGACTCCTGTATAAACCTATGAAAATACTCTCCGCCGAGTTTGTGATCAGCGCCCCGGGTTCGAAACAGTGCCCCATAGACGGCAGGCCGCAGATCGCCTTCGCTGGCCGCTCCAATGTCGGTAAATCCTCGCTCATCAATGCCGTCCTGAACCGCAAACACCTGGTCAAGACGAGCGCCACGCCGGGCAAGACCCAGCTCATCAATTTTTTCGTCATTAACGATCAGTTCTACTTTGTCGATCTGCCCGGATACGGGTTCGCCCGCGTTCCCCGCAATGTGGTCGATACCTGGGCGCCGATGCTGGAGGAATATCTGCGCGACACGCACCAACTGCGGGCCGTCGTGGTCCTGCTCGACATGCGCCGCGAGCCCGATGAACGTGACAGCCGTATGATCGCATGGCTTAAGCATTACAATGTTCCCGCCCTCTATGTCTTTACCAAGGCTGACAAGCTGAACCGCCAGGAGTTTCTGCGGGCCGAACAGACGGTCAGCGCCGGTCTTGGGATAACCGAAAGGATCATTCCCACATCTGCCACCAGCGGCCTCGGCCTGGATGAGTTGCGGAGCAGGATATTTGCCTTGCTGTCCGGCCGGTAACAACACGTCGTCCTGCTCAGGACCGCGTCTTGATCGCTCGAAAAAGGAGTGCTCACATGTCTTTTCTTCAGGACCTGACGGGTTCGCTGCTCTGGGTCACGCTGTTCAGCGTCGTACTTTTCTCCGGCGGCATCGTTGCCATCGGGTTCCTTACGCGGCAATCGGACCTGCTCAAGCCCATGGGGCCGGGCCTGAAGATCATCGCCTTCTTTGTATCCGTCCAGGTCTTTCTCCTTCTCGGCGGCCATGACTCCTCCCCGCGTTTTTCAAAACACCTGGACTTCTTCTCCTGGCTCATCGGTATCTTCGGGGTGCTCCGGGTGGCCCTGTATATCTACGGCGATCTGTTCGTCGTGCGGCTCAAACGGGGAAGCTTTCCGGCGGCGTTCAAGAACATCATCACGGTCTTCATTGTGCTGGTGGTCGCTCTTATTCTGCTGAAAGAGATCCTCAACATCAACGTCACCTCGCTGATCGCCACGACCACGGTGCTCACCGCTACCATCGGCCTCGCCTTCCAGAGCACGCTTGCCAACATGCTTGCAGGCCTGACCATTCATCTGGAGAAGCCGCTGAGACAGGGCGACTGGATCTCGGCAGGCGGCCATGAAGGCCGCGTGCTCGACATTACGCTCCGGTCCACCAGGATCAAGACCATTGAGAACAACGAAGTTTTCATCCCGAACAGCAAAGTACTGAGCGAGGCTGTGGTCAATTACAGCCTGCCGAGTCCGACCATGGTGCGCACACTTCCCATAGGCGCGAGCTACACCATTCCGCCGAACCGGGTGAAGCAGGTCGTCCTGGAGGTCCTGTCGAACGTAGCCGGAGTGAGCACACGGCAGGCGCCGCTGGTTCGGGTGGTTTCCTATGGTGATTTTTCAATACATTATGAGATCCGCTATGCATTGACCGACTTTTCCCGGCATGTCGATGTTGAAGCGGAGATCATGAACCTCATCTGGTATCACTTCAAACGCAACAATATTGAGATCCCCTATCCGATCCGGGATATTGCTGTCAGGCAGGTGACCACGGAGTCGTGCCGGGAAGACGAGGAAAAACGGGCTGCCGGCATCATCAGTCTCATGGAGAAGGTGGAGATCCTTGCGCCGCTGAGCAAAGCCGAACTCAGCAGACTGGTGCAGCAGGTGAGTATCCAGTCCTTTGCCGCCGGGGAAACCGCGGTCCGACAGGGAGAGCCCGGCGATTCGTTCTATATCATCAAAAGGGGCCGTGTCGAGGTCGTTGTCGAAAAAGACAAAGGCGAGGCCGTGGTGGTTGCCACGCTCGGCCAGGGGAACTTCTTCGGCGAGATGAGCCTCCTGACCGGTGCGGTGCGCACAGCAAGCATTCGGGTCAAGGAGGATGCGGAATTCATCGTCATTAATAAAGAAAACTTCCGCTCGACCCTGGCGAATAATCCCTCCATAGCCGAGGCCATGAGCCTGCTTCTTTCCGAGCGCCAGGCAGGTTTGACCGCCGGGCGGGAACGGCTCGATGCCTCCGCGCTTGAGCGCCACAACAAGGATGCTTCGGGCAAACTGCTTTCGAAGATCCGCGACTTCTTCGGGCTGACCCGATAGCCCGCCTGTCCTCAAAAGCATTCAAACTGGAAAAAGCAGGTAACCGCGAATTACGCGAGAGACGCGAGAATGAAATCAGCTCGGATAGGGACGAATTATCCTCTCACCCTGCGGGAGAAAATCCCATGCGCGTCCAAGTGCACCCTGTTGACAGTAAGGTGCATCTGGGTTACTATCAACCACGATGGCCGATGTTCTCCGCGGCGCAGAAGTAGCAGAGAATCTATTACAGCGCTTGACTCCCGTCATCCACGAGGAGCAGTTTTCCGCCCGGAACAGATAACGCCTGCAGCCAAAACCCCCAATGAAAAAGAAGATCCTTATCATAGTGAGTATTTTTTCCCTGCTTGCAGTCGCCGGCGGCGCAGGACTCATCTACTCCATCGGGCACAGCTCATCGAATCTGCAGGAGTTGATCATGCTGCACCAGGTCGAGATCCAGCGGGAGCATCTGCTGCTGAACATTCACCAGGTCCAGGAAGATCTGTATTCGCAGACCACTACACACCCGGAAAGCGCCGAAGCGATGAAGAATCACGCAAGCAAGATGGAAACCGCGATCAAGGACTGTTTCTCGTGCCACCATACGCAGAGTGTGACAGAACGGCTTTCCGATCTGCAACACCAGATCTATCAGTTCAAAGAGGCGCTGGCCCTGAGCACCCGGGTCGGCCGTTCCCGGGGAGAGCTTGAAAAAGCGCATGTCATCGGCGATTCGCTCATCAGTAAGGTCAACACGATGATCGTTCTGACCAACCAGAAGCTTGTTGAGCGGACTGAAAGTTCCCTGCAGGCGGTGAACCAGTCAAAGATCATTGTGCTGCTGCTCGTCGTCGCCGGCCCCCTGATGGTCGCCCTGTTCGGTTTTATGACCCTCATCAGCTTTGCCAAGCCGATACGGACCCTCTTGGCGGCAACGAAGCAATTGAAGACCGGGGACCTTGATTTCCGGGTCGCAGGCCTCAAGTATGAGTTCGCGGAGCTGGCGATCGCGTTCAATGATATGGCCATCGCCCTGCGGGAGCGTTTGCGGGAAATAACGGAGAATGAGCGCCGCTACCGCCTGTTGTTCGAAAGCGCGGCTGACGCCATTTTTATTCTCGACGCCGAAGGGACCGCGGCAGGCAAGATCGTTTCCGCAAACCAGGCCGCGGCAACGATGCACGGATATACGGTTGAAGAACTGACGAACCTCAACATCCGGGACATCGATACCCCCGACGTGGCGCAGCGCGTTTCCGAACGGATCGAGCGGATCTTGCTCGGAGAGTGGATCAAGGTCGAGAGCGCCCACGTAAAAAAGGACGGGACCGTATTCCCCATCGAGATCAGCGCCGGCATGTTCGAGTTCGACAATCACCGGTACATCCTGGCCATCGACCGGGACATAACCGAGCGAAAACGCACCGAGGAAACATTGCAACGGGCCGAGCATCTGAGGACCACCGGTGAACTGGCCGCGGGGTTGGCGCATGAGATCAAAAATCCCCTTGCCGGCATCAAGGTGACGATGGAAACCCTTGCCGAAGAACCCTATCTCACGCAGGAGGACCGGAGCGTTCTTTTCAAGGTTGTCGATGAGATCAAACGCATCGACGGCTTGATAAAAGGCCTGCTGAATTTCGCCAGGCCTCCCAAACCGCAATTCATGTCCACCAACGTGAATGCCGTGCTCGATGCAGCGGCACAGCTGGCGCTGCAAAACCGTCGCCAGGCGGAAGGCGTTGATCATACGATCTACCTGGTGAGGGGTCTCGCAGACGATCTTCCCGAGATCGTCGCCGATCCGATGCAGCTCAGACAGGTATTCATGAACCTGCTCATGAACGCCGTGGACGCCATGCCCGAACGGGGCACGATCGTTCTGAAAACGACCTTCGAAAAGACCCTGTGCGCCATAACGGTCGTCATATCCGATACCGGCAAGGGGATGGATGCCGCGGTCCTGAGCAAGCTCTTCCAGCCCTTTTTTACGACCAAAACCGGAGGGACCGGCCTGGGGTTGGCCATATCAAAACGCCTGATCGAGGAGCAGGGGGGGAGCATCTCCATCGAGAGCAGCGTGGGCAGCGGAACGACGTTCACCATAACCATCCCCTGTAACAAAGGAAAGGACGTAGCCAGGGATGACGGTGAATAACAGAATTCTTGTTGTTGACGACGATGAACTCATCGGGTCAATGCTCTCCCGGACCCTGAGGAGCAGCGGCTACGATGTCCGCGTGGAGACCGGCGCCGACGGCATTGCAGGTAAAATTAAAGCATGGTTCCCGGATATCGTGCTCCTGGACAACAATCTGCCGGGACGGAGCGGGCTCGATATCCTGCGGGAGCTGGTGGAGCAGAAGCTCGTCACGCAGGTCGTTATGCTGACGGCCGATGATACTGCCGAGACCGCGGTGAAGGCGATGAAGCTGGGTGCCGCGGATTATCTTACCAAGCCGTTCAATATCGAAGAAGTGAAGATCCTGCTCCGCAACATCCTCGAGCGGGTGCAACTGACCCGTGAGGTCGATTATCTCCGAAAGGTCCATGCGGAATCCTTTGACCGGGAGATGATCGGCGGGTCGAGCGTGATGAAAGCGCTGCAAACCACGGTGGAGAAACTTGCCGCCGCCCGCGTGGCGAGCCTCCTCATCACCGGGGAAAGCGGGACCGGCAAGGAACTGCTGGCAAGGTACTTTCACAGCATGTTGCATGTCCCCTCCGAGCCCAGGAGGCTGCCGTACATAGCGGTCAATTGCGCGGCGCTGCCGGAGAACCTGCTGGAGAGCGAGCTGTTCGGCTACGAGAAAGGATCGTTCACTGACGCAAAAACCGATAAAAAAGGCGTGTTTGAACTTGCCAACGGAGGGGTGATCCTGCTCGACGAGGTCGGTGAAATGCAGCCCGCTCTCCAGAGCAAGCTGCTGCGGATCCTCGAGGAGCGGCAGGTCAGGCATGTGGGCGGGTCCGAGAACATCCCGGTTGATATAACGGTGATAGCGACGACGAACAGGAACCTTTCCGATGAGGTCAAAAAGGGAAGTTTCAGGAGCGACCTGTTCTACCGGTTGAATAGTTTTCACGTCATCATGCCGTCGCTCCGGGAGCGGACGGAGGATATTCTGCTGCTGGCACGGCACTTCATCTCCTTTTTCTCGAGCAAGTACAATAAAAAAGGGATATCGTCCATATCACCGGAAGCAGAAAAGATCATGCTCGCCTATCAGTGGCCCGGAAATATCAGGGAACTGAAAAATTGCATGGAACGGCTGGTCGTGCTCGGCAACGAGGGGGAAATCCGGGCCGAGCACCTGCCTGCCGCACTGACCGGCCGGTCGTCCGCAATAGACCGCTCTGCGGAAGGGCGTTATCTTCTGCCTGATGGCGGGATCTCCCTCGATGACCTTGAGCGGGATATCATTCTCCAGGCGCTCGAAAAAACGAAGCATAACAAGACGCAGGCCGCGAAACTGCTGAACATCACCTACGACACGCTGAGGTATCAGGTGAAAAAATATGGGCTGGAATAGGTTTCTGCGTCAGGCGTCATGAGTTTCCCGGGACCGGCCATACCGGAGGAGGGGCTATGCTCCGCTTGCGAGGTTGTGTTTGCCGGTGATCTCCGCTACCAGCGTCTGTACCTGGTCGAGTTCAAAGGGCTTGGGCAGGTAATGGCAGTTATGGCTGCGCAGAGATCGTTGTTGTTCGTTGGTCAGGCAGAGTGCGGTCATTATGATGATGCTGGTTGTTGGCGATAGTTGCCTGAAGATTTTCATGAGCTCAAGCCCGTTTGCGTCAGGGAGTTGTACATCAAGAAAGCAGATATCGTAGCAAGATTTCTGGATTTCACGAAGGGCATCCTTCCCGTTGGCGACCGTAGTCACGTCGGATCCTCCTTGTCTGAGTATCCTGGACAGGGGGTAGAGGATCAGTTCCTTATCATCGACCAGTAATATTTTCATCATTGTTTGCAGTCCCTCAAAAATACATTCTCTTATTTCCCTGCAATCCCTGTTCCCATAAAATACATATAATATTTCCTTAAGAAAACAGTCTTATTGGCTGACGGAGCCGTGATCTCATGCGTTCTCATCTGGTTAAAATACCAGAGTGGCACTTTGTTGCATCATAGGGCGATTCGATTAAGCAACATATTTTATCCATCTACCAGCTAAACTGAAAAACCCGTGCTATACTCCGTTGTAGGCGTGAGGGGTATGGAAGGTATGAGACAGAATATGTTTGCAGGCAGTCAATTATCTTGAAAGCATGGAAAAATGTTGCTCTCGAAAGAGATTTAAATCAGGCATTGCATTTTCTTGCATTATGGGAATTCGCGGCAGAACCACCAACAATTGAAAAGGGCTAAATTACGGCAGACTCATTCTGGTGAAATAGCCATGTCGCTCAGGTTATTTCACCTACCCGCCACACACTAGACAATAAGACTTTATCTAATATCTTTGTTTATAGACAGTTACCTGCATTTTCTTAAATGGTATAGACATTGCATTTATGCAGTATGGTTTGGAACTATCAATAGGTTGGTATAGTAAAGGGATCTAATCCTAATCAAGGAGGAACGAACAATGGTTAAGGTGGTCGGAAGCAGCAGATTTACCGTAGTATTGGCAGTAATGTTCATCATGCTAGCTCTATTGTCTGGTTGTAAGGGGGATGACGGTGCGACTATCGTCGGTCCCGCAGGCCAGGACGCGCCCACGGTCGCCGTGGCAGCATCGGACCTGACCTCCGAGGAAATGTCCGATCTTGTCATGAACGGACAGATCACGAGCGTGACCATGTCAAGCAATCCGGTGGTGAATTTCTGGGTAAAGGACCAGTTCGGGCGCGGTCTTACCGGCCTCGGAGCAAAGGCCACCACTTCGCTTGATACCATGCGTTTTGCTCTGGCCAAGCTTGTGCCTGGCTCAGCGGGCAGCCCGGACAACTGGGTGGCTTACACCGGTCTGACGTCCGCGACTTCCCGTCCCAGCACAGAGAACGGTGGCACCATGGTGGACAACGGCAACGGCAGCTACACCTATACGTTCACCACGAACGTTTCTGCCACACCGGCCAATGCGTGGGAGACGGTATATGAGCCCTCCCGCACGCACCGGATGGTGATCCAGATTTCCGGCACCATTCTGGCCTCAGGTTACGCGATCGTTAATCCGACGGATATTATCTTCGATTACGTTCCGGCCGGCGGAGCGGTCACGTCCAAACGCGAGATCGTGACGACAAAAGCATGCAACGATTGCCACGGCAGGATCGGCACCACGACCCCCCATGGCGGCCGTACTGACACGCGGTACTGCGTGGTCTGCCATAGCGATCAGCGCCGCATCGGTCAGATAGTCTCGACGGTATCCGCTACAGGGCTCATTACCGGACCCATTGCCTCGTCTGGTTCGCAGGCGGGAAAAGTCGTAACCTATGTCGTTGGCGGCGAAGCGCAGGGCAATTTCCCCGTCATGATCCACAAGATACACATGGGCGAAGGCCTTATCACCGGAGTGCCCCTCGCACTGTCAGGTTATAACTATGCCGGCGTCCTGTTCGATAAAATGGCCTATCCCCAGGACATCACCAACTGCCGCCGGTGCCACCAGCAGTCGGCAGATGCGCCCCAGGGCGACAACTGGAAGAACAAGCCAAGCCGTCGTGCCTGCGGTTCCTGCCATGACAACGTCGACTTTACCCTTGCTGTCGATACCGCCCCGTACAAGGCTCATACCGGTGGGGTTCGGACCGATGACTTCCTGTGCTCCGGTTGTCATGATGCTGCAGCTATTGAGACATATCACCTGACCGTGAACGCGACCACGAACAACCCGAGCGTTCCGGCAGGCCTGGTCAATTTCAGCTACGAGATCAGCAGCGTGACGGTAACAAACACCACCCAGCCGGTTATCAAGTTCCGCATCATGGCTGATGACCCGGCCGATGCACTCGCTCCGGCGGCGGTCACGTTCCCGACCAGCACCACAGCATGCGGCACGTTGCTTGCCGGATTCACCGGCAGCCCGAGCTTCCAGATGTCCTTTGCTCTGGCGCAGGATGATATAGCTGCGAGTGACGTGAGAGACTACAACAACATCGGCAAAGCAGCGGCCCAGCCTTCCAGCGTCTCAATCACCAACATCTGTAATGGCACGCAGGGCGTCCTGGGTACACCGGATAGCAGCGGTTTCTATACCTCTACTATCACCAGCGCTGCCGGTGGGTTCCCGTCAGGTTCAAAGATGCGTGCTGTGGGGCTTCAGGGCTATTTCACCCAGACATCGCCTGCGGCCGCCCGCCACACGATCTCGGTCGTGAAGGCCGTAACGGGCGATACCGCACGCCGATCAATCGTGGATAACGCCAAGTGCAGCAACTGCCATGAGTGGTTCGAAGGCCACGGTGGCAACCGCGTGTACGATATCGCTATCTGCACCCAGTGCCACGTCCCGAACCTGAGCTCCAGCGGCCGTGGTGCCGATTCGGCGCTCATCGATTTCGTCGCGGCCAACCCGGTTGGCACACCGCTGGGGGCCTTCTCGTCCGGCTCTACGACCCTGATCAGCCAGGGGCTCAAGGACTCTATCACGAATCTCACCGCAGAGTTCCCGACGCCTGCTAACCCGCTGATCTACCCCGAGGCAGCGATGAACCTTAAGGACCTGATCCATCGGACCCATGCATCGGGCATCAGGGAAACAAATAATCCTTTCACGTTCGTTCGCGACCGCGGTCTCAGCGGCATCTATCTCTACGATTTCAGCACAATCGTGTTCCCGGGCATCATCAACCTGTGCGAGACCTGCCACAAGCCCGGGACCTATGACGGCACATTGCCCAGCGGCGCCCTTCCGACCATCGAGTTTACCGGCGGCCTCAACTTGGTATCAAGAGCCGCTGTCACTGCTGCGCGCGCGTCCGTTCCGAATGCGGGAGACATCGTGACCTCTCCGTTCGTCACGACCTGCATCGGTTGCCACGACAGCCCGCTGACGGCTGCGCATATCACTCAGAACGGCGGCGTGAGGCTCGTGACACGCGACACCTATACCACCAAGCTTGCCAATGAAACCTGCGTGCTGTGCCACAGCGCAGGCAGGGTGGCCGATCCGGCCGTCGTGCATATTCTGCCGCTCTCATTGCCGGCGACGATCGCCCCGTAATGGGAGACATGCGGAGAATACTCATGTCTCTCCATGCAACCAGAGGAGGATCGTAACGCTTAGCACATCACAGGCGGACCCTTCGGGGTCCGCCTGTTCTTTTCGCGGGAAGGACAACGGACAGTTCACCGACCATGCATGAGTCGATTCTCATGGTCCCACGGAGAGACCGTAACGGATGCATGCCGTCATCGCAGTCGGGCGGGCTCCGGCCGCGGCAGAGGCCGCAAGGCTGTTAAGATCCTTTAGAGGTGCATAGAGAACAGCAACGAAAGGAGGTCATTCTTGAACAGCATACAGTCGTGTCAACAAGCGAGAAGCGGCACGCCGGTGATGCAGATCATCATCGGGCTCGTACTACTGTCGTTCTTTTCGATCATACCGGGAAAGACCCTGGCTGCCCAGATCGCGGGAGAATCACGGACCTATATGCAGTACCGCGAGACGGCTGCCGGAGATAAACTGCTGCCGCTGTACGAATATCTCGACTTTACCGTGCAGGACCTGGGGAAAGAGTCCATCTCGGTTCATTTCGGCGGATGGCTGGGTTACGATCTGTCGAATAACTCCTTCGGGGGAAATGCAGATAAGGACAGAAGTCTCCAATACGGATATATAAGCTATCGGGCGAAGGAAGATAGTACGGTTGTGAACCTGGGCCGGGTAATGGTCTTTGAAGGCGTCGCCGCTGAGCGTCTGGACGGCATTTACGCGAGGACGGACATTAAAGGCGGTTTCGGCGTCTCCTTATATGGCGGCGCTCTTGCCATCCAGGGAGAGCCGAATGACAACACGATCTATGGCGGACGTCTTTCTCACCAGAGCGCAGGCCTCTATACCCTCGGCATTTCCTACCTCAAACAGGAACTGAACAGTAGTAGTTTCCGGGAGGAAGAGGGCATAGACCTGTGGCTCCAGCCTGTCAACAAAGTTGCAATCACGGGCAGCTCCTCATACAATAAGAAAACGACTGGCTGGATGGAGCACGCATACTACCTGATGCTGGGCCCTTTTGACAAGCTCCGGTTCAACACTGAGGCGTCGTGGATCAACTACGCCGATTACTTTGCAGGAGCGACCTCGAATGTGTTCGATATGACCCCAGGCGGACCGATCGATCCCAGGGAAAAGGTGAATATCCTGGGAGAAGAGATCTTCTATTCGATCGATAACAACTGGGCGTTATCCGTGAATTACAAGAAGTACGGCTATGATATCGCAGGGAACGCGAACTATTTCGGCGCCAAGGCGACCTATGTACTGCCCAAGTCGTACAACGCCGGGCTTTCCATCCACAAGATGGATGGCGATACCAACAAGCTTAAATACGATGAATACCGTATCTACGCGTCAAAAAAGATCGACAAGATCGATGTTACCGTAGATTTCCTTGATGTGAAGTATAAAGAGCCCATTAACACTGTGACCAACGCCTATTCGGTTACCCTGGCAGCCGGCTATGAGCTGACAGAGAAACTGAAGCTGGGCGCCGACCTGGAGTACTCGAAGAACCCTGAGTTCGATAAGGAAGTACGGGCCTTCCTGAAGATCAATTACCGGTTCGATGCCGAACTGGGCAAGCGCAAGGGGGTTTAGCATGAATAATAAGAAGAAGGTACTGACGTTCCTGCTGCTCCTTCCGGTATTTGTTCTCGCGCTGCATCTGTCTACCGGTACGGCAGGCACGGCCCTGAAACATCCCATGGAAGTGGAAGCGCCGGTCATCTGCAGCCAGTGTCATACTGACTGGCGGGCATCGATGGACCATTCGGCCGAGTTCGGCGGTCTCCGCCACAAGTTTTCCGCAAGGCAGAACAAGCAGACATGCGGCCTCTGTCATGTCGAATCGTTCTGCGCGGACTGCCATGGGGTCAATGAAGGCCTGAAACCGAGCGACAAGTACAAGGATGCACCGGAACGGGCGCTTCCCCATCGTGGAGATTATCTGAACCAGCATAAGATCGACGGCCGGGTCAATCCCGCATCGTGTATGAAGTGCCATGGACGTCAGAACAATGAGAGGTGCCGCGTATGTCACAAATAATGACATTATACAAGGCTATTCTGGCATGCGCTGTTTTGCTCGTGCTTGTTACAGGATGTGGCACTCCAAATGACAACGCCTCGTTCGATTCGGACGCTGAAGCACATACCGGCGCATGGATATCGGATCATGCCGTAACCGCTAAGGCTGATACTGCCACGTGCGTGGAATGTCACGGTGCGGGTCTGGATGGCGGGATATCCAAGGTCTCTTGTACCTCCTGTCATTTGGGCGGGCCTACTGCAATACATCCCTCCACCTATACAAGCCCGGTCGCACTCAACCATTCACAGTATGTTGCTATTCAGGGGAATAGTGGTTGCGCAAATATCAACTGTCATGGGGCCACCCTTTCGGGCGGGTTGACCGGGCCGAGCTGTTCCTCCTGTCATATTGGCGGACCGACTTCGTTCCATCCGGTGGATTGGGCCGGTTTTATAACCACAAAACATGGAGAGTACGTCGATATCAATGGCACGCAATCCTGCGCTAATATATATTGTCATGGTGCCAATCTCCTCGGTGTTGTGAACAGTAGCCCGGCGTGCAACGTTTGTCATGCCATGCCGTAACGAAGTGGTAGATATTCATTACCTTTAAGAGAGGGGGGCGGAGTGCTCACCCCTCTCTTTTTTTGCGGATAAAGGGCAAAGATGCTGCAAATTGCGCCGCTTCGTTGTCAGCATCTTGCCTGGTCCAAAGCTATCCGGCAGTCCGCAGGATACGATCGATTGTCAATAAGAGAAAGAGAGAAAAACGTGAAACGAGACGCATGGATGTACACGGCGGTCGTCGCCCTGGCAGTAGCAGTTCTTGTATCTGCATGCAGTGTAGCCCCGAGCGATGCCGATGTGATCAAGGCGGTAGGTCAATCGGATTTCTTTGCCGGAGGGCATGGCCACACGCTGCAGGAGCCCGTTGTCGTCCTTGAACGGGGAAAACGCAACGAGGATGGTACCTGGCCGATCAAGGTCAAGATGAAATTCACCTTCCGAAAGAATGACGGCAAGGGATCGACGGCGATGGAAAGCTCACCGCTGTTCAAGCTTCGCAAGATCAAGGATGCAGCAGGCAAAGATGAATGGAAAGCGGAGCTGAGTTCATAGCAAGGCTCGCGGGGGCAGCTCAGATTCCCGCTTTTTGCTGAATTCGTAGTGATAAGGTTGTTTTCTACAGCGTGATCTCGGTGCCGATGCCGGATACCGTAAAGATCTCGAGGAGGAGGGCATGGGGGACCCTGCCGTCGATGATATGGACCTTGGTGCAGCCCGCCTCGAGCGCGTCGAAGCAGGATTTCGTCTTGGGCAGCATGCCGCCGCTCACGGTGCCGGCCTTCACCATGCTCTCGACCTTCTTCTTGTTCAGTGACGGGATGAGGTTCTGGTCCTTGTCCAGGATGCCCGCCTGGTCGGTCAGGAGGATAAGTTTCTCGGCTTTGAGAGCGCCTGCTATTGCGCCGGCCACAAGGTCTGCGTTGATGTTGTAAGTTTCTCCATGGGCGCCGACGCCCACCGGCGCGATCACCGGAACGAAACCGCCCGCGTCGAGCGCCTCCAGAGCCCCCGGCCGCACCTCGGTCACTTCGCCCACGAGGCCGATGTCGATGATCTCGGTCTCTCCGGTCTCGTCCGATCTCCTTGTCATCTTCAATTTCTTTGCCTGGATGAGCCCGCCGTCCTTGCCCGTGAGACCGACAGCCCGTCCGCCGGCCTGGCTGATCATGTTCACAATCTCCTTATTCACCTTGCCGCCGAGCACCATCTCGACGATGTCCATGGTCTCCTCATCCGTCACCCGCTGGCCCGATACGAACGCAGGCTTCTTCCCCATTCGCTCCATGATCCTGCCAATCTGGGGTCCGCCGCCGTGCACAATGACCGGGTTGATGCCGATAAACCGCAAAAGGACCACATCCTGCGCGAACCCTTGTTTCAGGTTCTCGTCGATCATGGCGTTCCCGCCGTACTTTATCACAAAGGTTTTGCCCCGGAATGCCTGCATGTAGGGCATTGCTTCGATCAGGATCTTTGCTTTTTCGATCAGTTTTTCCATGAAAACCTCATAAGTAAAAACCAAATCCCAAATAATAAATAAATTCCAAGAACCAATATTCAATGACCAAAGCTGTTTAGAATTTTGAATTTGGACTTTGGTGCTTATTTGGAATTTGTAATTTGAGTATTGGTGCTTGCTTTATAGTATGTATCTGCTCAGGTCCTCGCTCTTTACAATGTCCGCCAGCCGCTCGCGGATATAGGCCGCGTCAATGGTGTACCGGGCGCCTTTCTTCTCGGGCGCTTCGAAGGAGATCTCGTCCAGTACGCGCTCCATGATCGTATGGAGCCTCCGGGCGCCGATATTCTCGGTGCGCTCGTTCACGGTCGTTGCGGTGCCCGCTATCTCCTCGATGCCGTCCTTGGAAAATTCCAGGGTGATGTCCTCGGTCTGCATGAGCGCCACATGCTGCTTGATCAACGCGTTCTGCGGTTCCGTCAGGATGCGGATGAATTCCGCTTTGCCCAGGGAATCGAGCTCCACGCGGATGGGGAAACGTCCCTGCAGCTCCGGCATGAGGTCTGAGGGCTTGGCAGTATGGAATGCGCCGGCCGCAATGAACAGGATGTGGTCGGTCCGGACCGGGCCGTGCTTGGTCGATACCGTCGATCCTTCGACGATCGGCAGCAGGTCGCGCTGCACCCCCTGGCGGGATACATCGGGTCCGTGTGAGTCCCGTCCCGCGATCTTGTCTATCTCGTCAAGGAAGACCATGCCGGACTGTTCTACTCGCTGAAGCGCTTCGCGGGTCACTTTCTCCATGTCGATGAGCTTGGCTGCTTCTTCTTGCAGCAGGAGGCGTAATGCCTCGGGGACCTTGAGCTTCCGCTTCTTCGTCTTTTCCGGCAGGAGACCGCCGAGCATCTCCTTGAGGTTCATCTCGATCTCTTCCATGCCGATGTTCGAGACGATGCCGAAAGGCATGACCTTTTCCTTGATGTCGATCTCGACCGTCCGCTCGTCGAGCTTGCCTGCCCGGAACTGCTCCCTCAACTTGTCCCGCGTGCTGTGGTGCTGTTCCTGCTGTTCCTCGGGCGCCTTGTCAACGTCCTGGGAGGGCCTGACCGGCGGAAGCAGCAAATCGAGCAGGCGCTCCTCGGCCAGAACAGCCGCTTTTTCCTGCACCTGTTCGGACACCTCGTTCTTAACCATGTTTATGCCGATCTCGGTAAGGTCGCGGATGATAGACTCGACGTCGCGTCCCACATATCCGACCTCGGTGAACTTCGACGCTTCGATCTTGAGAAAGGGGGCCTGGACAAGCTTCGCCAGGCGTCGAGCTATCTCGGTCTTACCGACCCCCGTGGGGCCGATCATGATGATGTTCTTGGGCATGACCTCGTCGCGGAGCTCCTGCGGCAGGCGCTGACGCCTCCAGCGATTGCGGAGCGCAATGGCGACTGCGCGCTTCGCCTTATACTGGCCGATAACATACCGGTCGAGCTCCTCGACAATCTGGCGTGGTGTCATGGTATCGTTCAAAAAAACCTCCTGAAAAGATAGGGGCCAGGGTACAGGATCCAGGGGTCAGGGTATGGATATGGGATGAGGTGCAGCCATAGAATTCAGATTCTTCTTGGTTTTCCTGAACCCTGACTACTGGACCCTGAACCCTGCCGTTACAATTCTTCTATCGTTATTTCCTTATTCGTATAAATGCAAATGTCCGCGGCTATTTGCAACGACTCTTCGACGATACGCCGCGCGTCGAATGCGGTATGGTCAACGAGGGCCCGTGCAGCGGCAAAGGCATAGGGGCCGCCGGAACCGATGGCAGAGATGCCGTTCTCCGGTTCGATCACGTCGCCGCTGCCGGAGAGAATGAAGGACCGTTCCGTATCGGCAACGATCATCAGCGCTTCAAGCCGGCGAAGGACCCGGTCCGTACGCCAGTCCTTGGCAAGTTCAACAGCGGCGCGGGTCAGGTTCCCATGGTACTGCTCGAGCTTGGCCTCGAACTTTTCGAACAGCGTAAAGGCGTCCGCAGTGGCGCCGGCGAAGCCTGCAAGGACCTTGTCGTTGTACAGTTTGCGGACCTTCTTGGCGTTGTGCTTCATCACCGTGGCGCCGACCGTTACCTGGCCGTCGCCGGCGATGGCGGTCTTGCCGTTGCGTCGTACTGCCAGGATCGTCGTGCCGTGAAGCGGCGGCATTTCACTCATGAGGCCTCCATTGTGCTGACCCAGGATGCATGATTTATCTCCTGGACCAGGTATCTTGCAATCTGTTTCCTGCAGCGATATTGCAACTGCTACTTCCGCCGCGCTTTCGGATGCGCCTTGTCATAGACCTCCATCAGCGCATCGAGGTTCACATGGGTGTAGCGCTGGGTGGTTGACAGACTGGCATGACCGAGAAGTTCCTGAATGGCGCGCAAGTCAGCTCCGGATTCGAGCATATGGGTCGCGAAGCTGTGGCGGAGCGTGTGCGGGCTCGCTTTCTGCTGCAGCCCCAGTTCTTTTCTGTAGGTTTCTAAAATACGCTGAACCGTACGGGCTGTCAAGCGTTTTCCAGCCGGTCCGACGAAGACCGCGTTGCTGCCGGGGCTGCGCTGCTGCTGGCCCACGTAGGCGTCGATGGCCGCAAGTGCGATGGCTCCCAGCGGCACGATCCGCTCTTTGCGCCCCTTGCCGCGGATGCGGATGAGCCGGTCGTAGCGGTTGATGTCGTTATGGTCCATGCCGATAAGCTCGCTCGCCCTGATGCCGGTCGAGTACAGGGTTTCGAGCACTGCGCGGTCCCGGAGCTCGGTAGGGCCATGCTGCGATGCCGGAGCTGCCGGGGCGTCCATGAGCCGCTGCGCATCGTCGGCGGTCAGGACTGCGGGAAGATGTTTTTCCTGGCGAGGTGTTGCAATGAGCCGCGCCGGGTTGTTCGACAGAATGCCCTGGCGGTTCAAATATTTAAAGAACGCCCGAAGAGCCGCGAGCTTTCTGGCGATAGACGATTTTTTCAGCTTTAACTTGAGCAGGTGGGCGACGAACAACCGGAGCGCCTTGTGGTCCACGGCAGCAAGGTCCGTCTCCCCGAGATAGTCGAAGAACTGATCAAGGTCGGAAAGGTAGCTGCGCTCCGTATGCTGGGAGACGTTCTTTTCGTTCTTAAGGTACTGCAGGAAATCGAAGATGTACTTCCTCATGAATTTACTTTAACGCAAGCAGAGGGGTTTTGCAAGGAGATAGGATGCCTCAGGGGATGGTCATTTAGCTGTCATCCCCGGATACAATTACCCATGAAAAAAGGCCAGCCTTTTCGGCTGACCTTTGCAGTGGCCGTTGTCTTTTTATTGACGGTTGATCGCTGCTTACTTAATTTCGGTTGCCTCTTGGGCCGCAAGTTCCTGGCTGCTGCCGGCTTCCTGTCCTTCCGGCTTAGGTTCTTCCTTGTACCCGCACTCCTTGTTCAGACAAGCGACGGAGAGCCCGGTCTTCTTGGAGTATTTTTCCACCAGGAACGGGGCGTTGCACTGGGGGCAGGGACGGGGCAGGGGCTTGTTCCATATGGCGTACTTGCAGTCCGGGTAATTGGCGCAGGAGTAGAACATCTTGCCGAAGCGGGAGCGCCGCTCGACGATTTTGCCGCCGTCTTCAGGGCAGAGGACGCCTGTTGACATGCCCTGGGTGTATTTGCAGTCCGGATACTTCGAGCAGGCAAGGAACTTTCCGAACCGTCCCCGCTTGACTATCATGGGGGACTGGCACTTGGGGCAGAGCTCGTCGGTCGTTTCTTCAGCGGCCTCCTGGACCTCGCCGTTCTCGCTGCGCGTGAAGGGCTTGGTGTTTTTGCAGTCCGGATATCCGCTGCATGCCAGGAACTGGCCGTTGCGACCCCATTTTACGAGCATGGGTTTGCCGCATTTTTCGCATACAATGTCCGTGGGGACCTGTTCTGCCTTGAAGTCCTGCATATCGGCCTGGGCTTTTTCGAGGCTCTTGCTGAAGGGGGCGTAGAAATCCCGGATCACTTCGACCCAGGGCATGGTGCCTTCTTCGACCTTGTCGAGCTCTTCCTCCATCCGGGCGGTGAAGGCAACATCCAGCACTTCGGGGAAGTTCTCAACGAGCAGCTTGTTCACGAGCACGCCGAGCTCCGAAGGCCTGAACTTGTTCTCTACCTTGCTGACGTAGTCGCGTTCCTGGATCGTCGAGATGATGGCAGCATAGGTGCTGGGCCTGCCAATGCCCTTTTCCTCAAGGGTCTTGACGAGCAACGCCTCCGAGAAGCGCGGCGGAGGCTGGGTAAAGTGCTGTTTGGGGTCCAGCTTGACGAGCTTGAGCGTGTCGCCTTCCTTGAGGGGCGGCAGCAACGCCTCGTCCTCTTCAGACGGCGCCTCATCTTCGGACTTTTCTTCCATATAAACGGCCATGAATCCGGGGAACTTGACGATCGACCCGGTGGCGCGGAAGGTATAGCCGCCAGCAGTCACGTCGACCGATGTCTGGTCGATAACGGCGGGGTTCATCTGGCTCGCAACAAAACGGTTCCAGATAAGCTTGTAGAGCTTGTACTGGTCGGGCTGCAGGAACTGCTTGATCGCATCGGGTTCGTGCAGAACGGAGGTGGGGCGGATGGCCTCATGCGCTTCCTGGGCGCTCTTGGCGCTCGCGTAGACCGGCGGCTTTTCCGGCACATATTCCTTGCCGTACTTGTTCTGGATCAGATCGCGCGCTTCGTCCTGCGCTTCTTTACCCACGCGGGTCGAGTCGGTCCTCATGTACGTGATAAGACCGACGGTGCCTTCCTTGCCGATATCGACGCCTTCGTAGAGGCCCTGGGCAATGCCCATGGTCCGCTTTGATGTGTAGCCGAGCTTGCGGCCCGCTTCCTGCTGAAGCTTGCTCGTGGTGAAGGGCGGCACCGGGTTGCGGCGGCGTTCTTTCTTGTCTATTTTGCCGACAACATAGGTCTGCCCCTGGAGCGAGGCAAGGATCGCCTGGGTCTCTTCGTTGGTTTTTATGCGGAGCTTCTCTTCGTCTTTTTTGAGGAGCTTGGCCTCGAACTGCGGAGGGAGCGCGCCTTCGAGGAGCGCGGTCAAAGACCAGAACTCTTCAGGAACAAAGGCCTTGATCTCTTCTTCCCGCTCGCAGATAAGCCTTAGGGCAACTGACTGGACGCGGCCTGCCGAGAGCCCCCGGCGCACTTTTTTCCAGAGCAGGGGGCTTATCTGGTATCCCACGAGGCGGTCCAGTATGCGGCGTGCCTGCTGGGCATCGACCTTGTGCACGTCGACCTTGCCCGGCGTTTCGATGGCGGCCAGGATGGCTTTTTTGGTGATCTCGTTGAACAGAACGCGGTAGACCTCGTCATGCTTGATGCTGCCGGCAATGGAAAGGGCAATGTGGGCCGCAATAGCCTCGCCTTCGCGATCAGGGTCGGTTGCGAGCAGGATGCGGTCGGACTTTTTCGCAGCGGCCTTAAGTTCGTTGACGACCTTGGCCTTGCCGCGGATCTGGATCAGGGTCGGCGCGAAGTCCTTTTCGATGTCCACGCCGAGCTTGCTTTTCGGCAGGTCCATGATGTGGCCCACCGATGCCTTGACCGTGAAGTTCTTGCCAAGGTACTTGCCGATGGTCTTTGCCTTTGCAGGCGATTCCACGATAACCAGTGATTTCATAGTCTCAGTTCCACGCCGTTCGTTTGATCCTTCTCCGTGAGGAGGAGGGGGCGTCGTCATATTCCGTATTCGTAGCCGCAAACACCGAGAACGCAACGAGGGCCTTTACCTGGTCCAGTTCGATGCGGCCGGCATAGAGTTCGAGCGAACGGTCGAGCACGTCCTCGCGCTGGTCCTCTGAGATAATGCCGAGGTGGGTGAGCTTCGTGACGAAACTGAAAGCTTCGACGGTAAAGCGGCCGCGCTCTTCGTTGTTCATTGCCCGTGCCCCGCTGGTCGGTACGACCGGCTCCGGTTCGAAAAAGGTCTCCGATTGCTTCTGCACGAGAGTTTGCATGAGCGTCAGCGCGGTGTCCGCGTCCTGGATACGGTAGCCGCTGCTGAGCAGCGAGTCCATGATCTTGCCCTCGTCGTCGAAGAGCTCCTGTTTATTCCTGACCTGGTCCGCGATGAGCGAGAACAGATTCATCATTAATTCGTCCAAAAAATCCTCCTGCACATCATCATACTTCGGCATTACGCTTCCTTTATATAGTACTTTCCCGGAAGCTGTCTGACAAGCCCTTTTAATTCCAACGTGAGCAGCGCCCCGCTTATTCTTGCCGGGGTGGTATTGCTTTCCTTCATTAAAATATCGATGTGCTTCGGTTCGTTCGTGATCTGCCGGAAGACCGGTTCCTCATCCCCGGCCAGGGAGGGAAGGTCACGGGCCGTGTTTACGGGTTTTCCGCCCGCGGCCTTTATCCTCAGTTCCCGCAGGATGTCCTGCGCACTCTCAACCAGTGTTGCACCCTGTTTGATCAAGCTGTTCGAACCGCGGCTGTTGGCGGATCCGATGTTGCCCGGCACGGCAAAAAGTTTTCTGCCCTGCTCCTTTGCATAATTCGCCGTGATGAGCGACCCGCTGTCCTCGGTGGCCTCGACGATCACGGTGCCGAGCGCCAGACCGCTGATAATGCGGTTCCTGGCCGGGAAGTAGCCGGACTCCGGCTGCGTGCCAAAGGGGTTCTCGGTCACCACCGCACCGGACCGGCTGATCTCCTCCAGGAGGTCTTTGTTTTCCGGCGGATAGGCCACGTCAATGCCGCATCCCAGCACGGCAAGGGTCCTTCCCCCTGCAGCAAGCGCGCCTCGATGGGCCTGCGTATCGATCCCCCGTGCCAGGCCGCTCACGACCGTGAGGCCGGCTGATGCCAGCTCAGAGGAGATGCGACTGGTCACGGTCAGGCCATAGTGCGTCGGTTTTCTCGTGCCGACGATGGCGATGCCGTCCCCTTGATGAAGTTCGCCCTTTACGTACAGAAAGAGCGGGGGGTCGGGAGTATTTTTCAGCGCCGCTGGATAGGCATCGTCGTCGGCGATAATGATCGCGATGCCCGCTTCCCGCGCTTTCGCAATCTCCCGCTCCGCCTGCTCACGCCAGGGGTATGACGTGATCGCGCTAAGCACCTTATCGGACAGTCCCGAAATGGTTCTGAGTTCCTGGAAAGATGCGGAGAGGGCTCGCTCCGGCGATCCGAAATGCTGTGCGAGCTTTCGAAAGGTGACCCGCCCGACTCCGGGGATGCTGCTGAGGCCAATCCAATAGAGCGCAGGATCGTTGCTTGTTTGCATTCAGCAGCCCGTCTCGCGAAGGATTTCTACACTTTAGGGTGGAAATTATACAGAGTCAGCGAAGATAGTCAAGGATTTTTTTGATACACTCTGTCCGAGAAGCCAAATAAGCCTTACCTTACAACGACAACGTGGACACTTTGTTCTTCTGGACAGAACAGGGTAACTATCTGCTTCTGCGTGAGCGGGAATTACGGGGCGCTGCTTTATTGATGTTCGATATCCTCCAGGCGAACATGTTTTGCCTGCGCCGGCACCTTGATAGGGGCTTAGCAAAAATGCGGTACTCCTTATTGACATCCGCAGGCGACTGAGGTATCCTAAAACCAAATACCCACCAATTTATTTTGTTTCAAAATTGTACGATTAAGGAGCGATCGCCATATGAGAATTATTACACGATTCGCATCTGCTTTGCTTGTCCTGATCCTGCCGGCAGCGTCATGGGCTGCTGACCTGTCGGGGCAATCGAGGACCTACCTCCAGTACCGGGAGGCTACCGACTCGACAAAACTGCTGCCGCTCTACGAGTATCTCGATTTCCGGGCAGGAGACAAGAGCGAGACGTTCTTGTTTCATTTCGGGGGATGGTACCGCTATGATCTGAAGGATGAGAGCTTCTTCGGGAAGGACAAATCCACAGGAGACCTGCAGTACGCTTATCTCAGATACCGGTCGGCAAAAAACAACGCCTATGCGAATCTGGGAAGATTCGTGGTGAACCAGGGCGTTGCTGCAGAGCACCTGGACGGCGCGGCTGCGGGGACCGATCTGTGGGGCGGCTTCGAGATATCGGCTTACGGGGGCATTCCCGTGGAGACGGATCTCGATTCGCGGTCCGGCGATTCTCTCTACGGAGGGAGGATCAGCCAGGGTCTCGGCGGCTTGTACCGGATCGGACTGTCCTATCTGCATGAGAAGAACGACAGCATAGACTTCAGAAAGGAAGAAGGGCTCGACCTCTGGTTCCGGCCGATCAACAGCGCGGAACTGGTGGGGTCGATGCTCTACAACGCGAGCACCTCTGCCAATGCGCTGACGTCCTTATACCTCACCCTCGGTCCCTTCGAGAACCTCACCCTTCGCACTCAGTACATGGCTGTGAGCTACAAAGACTATTTCACGACAACCACGTTGAACACGTTGAGCGCCTTTCTGCTCTCGACCCCCTCGACCACCGGTCCCCTGGATCCCAACGAGAAACTCGCCCTGATCGGAGAAGAGGCCTCGCTTTCCTTCGGCAAGACGAACATCTCCGTCGATTATAAAAAATATGATTATGACATCGCGGGCAGCGCCGACTATTACGGCGCCAAGATTGCTTACACCGACGCGCAGTACGGCAGCAGCGGTCTCGCGCTTCACCGGATGGACGGCGAGACAAAGGACCGCCAGTACAGCGAATATCGCCTGTACGTCAGCCGAAAGATCCAAAAGGTCGACCTCACCGCCGACGCGCTCTTGGTCAAATACGACGTGGAGATCAACGGCGTGAAGAGCGCCTACACCGTAGCGCTTGCCGGCGGTTATGCCCTGTCTCCCAAAATCAAGGTCGGCGCCGACATCGAGTACGCGAAGAACCCCTACTACGATAAGGACGTGCGGGCGTTCCTGAAGCTGGTGTTCAATTTTGATTTTGCATCTGCCGCACCAGCTCCACCGGCACGGAAAAAGGGGAGGAACTAACCCATGAAAAACAGCTCTTCAAAAATACTCGTACTCTTCATGCTTGCCGCAGCGCTCGCGGTGGTGATCGTCGCCTGCGTTGGAACAGCCAGCATGGCGACGAAACACCCGGTAGCCGTGGAAAAGATGCCCCTGTGCAGCGCCTGCCACAACGACTGGCGCGCGGCTCTCAGTCATACGACTGATTTTGCAACGCGTCATAAATTCCCCGCAGCTCAGCAAAAGCTGGCATGCGCCATGTGCCACAAAGATTCTTTTTGCGCCGATTGCCATGCGAACAAGGAAGAACTCAAACCGAGCGACAAATACAAGGATTCCCCCGAAAGGGCCATGCCTCATCGGGGAGATTATATCTCGCAGCATAAAATCGACGGCAAGATCAACCCGGCATCGTGTTTCCCCTGCCATGGCCGTCAGAATAATGAGAGGTGCAGAGTATGTCATCTATAACTAAGATGAAAGGGACCATCATTCTTCTCTTCGGGCTCATCCTTATTATTATGTCGGGATGCAGCAAGCAAAACAGTAATTCCTCGGTAGACCCGAACACCGGCAAACATTCTATAGCCAACTGGGCGAACGCTGATATACATGGCGCATGGGCAAAGAAGCCCAGCAGCGAAGGAGGTTTTGCGAGTTGCCAGGAATGCCACGGCTCGGATTTCTCGGGTGGGAACTCGAAAAAAGCGTGTTCCTTATGCCATACCGTGAACGCACCCCATCCCTCGGTCTGGAGGACCGGCACGAGAACGCACCAGAACACCGACGAGAGCAATGCACCGGTATGCGCGGGTTGTCATGCAAACGGCGCCAACTCGCCTCTTGGTCCTTTGCCCCTTACAGGCGCAGCTCCGGGTTGTTTTAATAGTACACTCTGTCATGGTCAAGGCCATCCAGCGGGATGGGCTGCTGCCGACCAGCATGGCGCCTCGGCAAAAGCGCAGGCGACCGGTTTCAGCGGGTGCCAGGCGTGCCACGGCATTGATTTCGCCGGTGGCACCTCACTGCAGAGCTGTCTGCAGTCTGCTCTCTGCCACGGTACAACCGTCACCTCGCCCCACCCGGCAGCTCCCTGGCGGACCAGTGCAGGCAGTGCGAGAACGCATACAGACACGAATACAGGAAATGCTGCGGTTTGTGCGAATTGTCACCAGAGCATTGCGGGAACGCCGGGGTGTTTTAACAATACGCTTTGCCACGCACAGCTTGGCCATGCTGTTGGCTGGAACAGCGCTGATGTGCACGGCGCTGCGGCAAAACTGGCGCCGAGCGGCACGGCCATGCAGGGCTTCAGCAAGTGCCAAGAATGCCACGGTGTCAATTTCGCCGGCGGCACCGCGACGACTTGTCTGAACACAGTTGGTTGTCATGGCGCAGGAGTGGATTCTCCCCATTCCTTCCCGTGGCAGTCGACGTCGACAAGGCAACACTCGACGACTGCTGAGGCGAATGCCACAGCTTGCGGGCTGTGTCATCTGGCGAACAGACAACCTCCTTCCTATGTAGCCCTGACGGTAGCGGTGGGATGTTTTGATAATACACTTTGCCACGCCGTTGCTGCGACTAGCTGCGTTGTTTGCCATGCGTCAACGCAAGGAACGCGTGATGCCGTCGTCGGTGAATTCGGGCTGGCTTGGGGGCATAAGAAATCAGGCCGTAGCGCCGTTACCGATGCCGACTGCATTGTCTGTCATCTTGAGGGCGAATTTGCAACGCAGGCGAGATCAGCTGCTTACCATGCGAATGGCAACATAGACCTGCGCGATCCAGACGGTGCAGGCGAGACCCCTATTACGAATGTGAGTGGTGGAGGCTTTACCTTCACGAAATTCGCAACATCCTATGCTGCAGGGTCAAGAACCCCTACCGGGCACACGTCTAATAATATTGATAACGTGCTGACCCAGAAGTTCTGCCTTGCCTGCCATGATAGTGACGGTGCCACGAACCTAACCGCTCGTTCAAATAATGGTGGTACCGGTACTCAATTTATGCCTTTTGGTGGTATTAATCTAGGGGCTGGCTATACCGTGCTTAATGGTGCGGCAGCTGTTGGAGGTGTAGTAGATGCAAAGACGCAGTTTTTAACAACGAATTCTTCGGCCCACCCGGTCACGGGAGCGCGGTCGAAAAATTATCCGACTCCGGCAAGACTGGCTGTTCCGTATAACAACTTTACCCGGACGGCTGGAACAGCGGCAGTTGGCATTGTTATGAACTGCTTCGACTGTCACAACACACCGACCACGCCTTTGCTGACGAGGACTGTTTCGGCGCATGGCAACGCCAATACGATTCGTGGTACGCTTTATGCCGCAGCTGTTGGTGGAAATTCCGTGGCCAGTCCTACGTTCTGCCTCACCTGCCATATTGGAGGGTATAATACAACCGCTCTAGGTCATGGTGCAGGGTCTGCGATTTCAGCAGTACAAAATAACGATAGTAACATGTCTGCTGCCCGTTTTACCAATTGTGCGAGCTGCCATTTTAGTAATGGTTTTAAACCGGTAGCGCCGCTTCAGGCTGCAGATGTTCATGGTTTCAATGGGATAGCCTCTACCGGAGCGGCATGGTCATACGGGAATGCTAGTGGTATGAGACCCGTCGCGCTGATGAGAAACACCGGCAGATGGGTAACCTCGTCACCGCGACCAGCAAGTGCTCCGGGGATAACCGCAGGAACGGCTTCCTGTGCCGGTGCGTCTTTGACCTCTACTGGCGGAGTTGCTTGCAGCAATAGTATGGGAACTTATTCACCTGGTGGCGCTTATTAGCAGTAACATCTAATGAATAGTTGTCTTATGAACCCCGCCCGCAATGGCGGGGTTTTTTTCAGCCTTATCGTGCCCGTCAGGATGCCGGCGCTTTGCTGCGGTATGAAGGAGAGCGAAGAGTTGTGGAGGAAAGCGGAGATGCTAAAATGATTAAAGTACCAGCCCCCGATGGATCGGAAAGCGAACAGTATCCAATTGAACCCCGCTATCATCCCATACATAAAATACCACGTAGAATCTACAACTTCTTCGCATCCGCCAAGTTGGCAATGGCTCTTCTGGTTATCATTCTGGCCTGCTGTCTGACCGGCGTTACCCTTTTGCGAGGAGAAAGAGCCTGGAGTCTTATCTTCAACACGCTCTGGTTCAATAGCTTGCTGGTGCTGTTAGTGGTGAATATAGCCTGCTGTTTTTTTGGCAGGATATGGGGAAGGCGGGTTACCATCATCTCCTTCGGCATGATCCTGTTTCACCTCAGTTTTGTATTTATTTTGGGAGGAACTGTCTACAACAGCCTGTTCTATTTCAGAGGGAATATCAGGCTAACTGAGGGTGAAGTTCTTCCCAGTGGTGACCCTCAGAGTTACGATGCTTTTGAAAGAGGCCGCTTTTTCAAATTTTCACAGTTAAAAGGGGAGACTGCCCTTATAAAGATGCATACCGGTTACAAGGTCGCTGGAGTTGACAAACGGGCTGCCTACGAAGTTGCAGCTGGTGAGGGAGCTGATAAACAGCAAGGTCTGATTTATATTACTCACAAATTGAGCCACAAAGGTTTCGATTATTTTAATAATATGGAAGGATACTCTCTGCTGCTTTCACTTTCCGACGTAACGGGGCAGTACATTTACGGAGCTATTATACCATTTCAAAGTATCAAACAGGGGGAGGGATCCTATTTATATACCACCGGATATTCTGATGAGCAAGGACCCCATGCCGACAGTATAGCTTTTCCCCAGCCGCCTGAAACGCGTCGTTTCGCCCTGCAGGTTACTTACCTGCCTTCTAAGTTGAAAGAACGTGAAGGCGAGGTTGCTTTACAGTTGTTTTCGCTTAACGATAAAGGCGTACCGGAAAGCGGACCACCGTTTGCAAGCGGCAAGGCTCTCATCGGGGAACCGTTTTCTGCTGGGGAGTATGTGCTGATGGCAGAGGAAGTTCGCTATTGGGTGGGTATGGTTGTGCGTTATGAGCCTGGCAAGCCGATTGTGCTTGCGAGCTTGTGGGTAGGGCTAGTGGGGATGATTATTACTACGGTCGGACGGATGTTCCGGAAAGAAAATCGTGGTTTCTGATATTTGCTCCGTGCGGGTGTTCTCTGAATATCGGTCGTTTCTGTTCCTATGGTTCTTTTCTGAAGATATATTCCGGTTTAGAGCAATAATAGAAAATGCATGAGCGTTACTAAGGCGTGAGAGGTTCTGCCTGTTCAATTGCCCCTTTTCCCGGCGTGTTGCACCAGCTCTTGATCAAACCGTTTTCAGGCAATCCGACAAGGACGCTGAGTCTGCGACATCAGCATCCTGAAGATTTCAAACTCTCATCGTCCGCTCAGTGTACGTCTGTTCGCTACGGCTTAGTGCCTGCAGTATACAGAACGCCGATATCAAGCCAGATGCCTTTCTTTGTTCTCTGCGCTTCGATCTCCTGGAGATGTTCCCGCTTGAATCGCTGCTGGTCTGCCGGTGAAAGCTGGCTCACCATCCTGCGTAATCCCGCATTCCAGACAATGCTCCACCAGTCTTCGGCGCTTTCCAGAAAATAACCGATGTTCCTTGTTTCCACGCGGATATCGGTCAGCCCTGCTTTGTTGAATAGTTCTCTGCATCCCTGCTCATGGGCAATGCGCTTCCAGGCCTGGGGAGGATTGGGAACTCCGTAGCCCGCGATCCGGGCAAAGAACAGCTCCTTGAGCGGCGAGAAGTAGTTCTCCTGAAAGTTCGATATCATGATCCTGCCGCCGGGCTTTACCCTTGACGAAATGTGCGCCAGTTGCGTTTCCATGTCCGTGACAAAGAAGATGCCGAAAGCGCAAACTGCACAGTCGAACTGGTTTTCCGAGAATCCCAGGTCCTGCATGTCCCGTTCGATGAATTCGATGTTGCTCAGATTCAACGCAGCGGCTTTTTGTCGTGCCTGTGCAAGCATGCCGGGCGAAAAGTCCACCGCGGTCACGCGGCCGTGCGGCAGCAGGCGGGCGATCGCGACTGATGCATGGCCTGTACCGCAGGCAACGTCGAGCACCTGTTCGTCTCCGTGGAGCTGGAGCAGGCGGGCCATGTTCCCTGCGCTCTCAGGAAAGAAGCGCAGCGCTTTGCCGTCATAATCCCCGGAGACAGTATTGAAGGTGTCGATCAAAAGTGCTTTTATATGCTTTTCGTCCATACTCTCCAATCCTCACTCCCCACTCCGAACTCCAGGCTCCGAACTGCTAGTATTCCGCTGTCCCAGGATCACCAGCACCACACCGGCAAGAATGATAACCATGGCCGCGACGGTGATCCCCGTGATCTTTTCATCGGCGAACCATACGCCGAGCATCACGGCGAGCGCCGGGTTCACGTAGGAGTAGCTTGTTGCAAGCGCCGGCCGCACGTTCTTCAGCAGGTACGTATAGGCCGTGTATCCGAGCAATGAACCGAATACCGCGAGATACACAAGTGCCGCGACCGCGCGCGCAGACGGATGCGCAGGAATATTTTCTCCGGACAAAATCCCGGCAACAAGGACAAGAAACCCTCCGGAGAACATCTGGGCAGCGCTTGCCATCATGCCCGATGGCAGGTTCATGCGCAGGCTCAACACTGAACCGAAGGACCAGGAGGCTGCCGACAGGACGAGCAGAGCGGCTCCCGTTGGATGGGCGCGCAGGTCACCGTGCATATTCAGCAGCACGATCCCCGCAAATCCGAGCGCGAGGCCGATCCATTCATTCCGCGCCGGCCACTGTTTCCAGAGGCCTCCGAACAGCACGGTCCAGAGCGGTGTGGTCGCGATCACGAGCGCGGAGGTGCCTGACCCCACCCACTGCATGGCATAGACGACCCCGGCAGTCCCGCCCACGAGCAGGAAAATGCCGATGATCGCGGAATCGCGCCACTGGGCATGGGAAGGAGCGGGGTCCCCTTTTATTCGCAGGTACCCGTACATGCCCGCGCCGACGAGCATGTAGCGGAAACCCGCCGTAAAAAAAGGCGGGAAGCTTTCGAGCGAGAATCGTATCGCCAGGTACGTGGAACTCCAGGCGAGGTACAGGGTCGCCAGAGCGACGAATACTTTGATGTTCCGGTTTTCAGTCATGTATATTTCCTTGCCGGCTGCAATGCAATCCTTCTGTACAGGGGAAATAAAAAGGCCACGGAATCTGTTTTCCGCGGCCTTTGTGGGTGTTTTATGATCTATTGGTCAGGCAAAAACTAATAGAATCCCCCCTCAGCCGCCACGGCCATATGCTGCCATGCTGCTTTGCGTGCGACATGAAGGGTGAGGAAATTCATAGTGATCATGGACTGAATATAGAAAATATCCGTGAAGCTGTCAAGTTTTTTTCACGAAGTAATTCAATACGCGACGTATACTGTTTGGAACACTGACGCAGTTTCATCACCGGTGGGGAAGATACGACCCTAAAGAGTCACGCTGTGTCCTGGTCAGGCTTCCGGGGGCATGGTTGATTCGCCCTCGCGGTCCTTGCTGTGGTCGCGGGCAACAAGCATGTAGATGGAGGGGACGACAAACAGGGTGAAGAGCGTACCGATGAACAGGCCGCCCACCAGGACAATGCCGATGGAGTTGCGCGCGGCGGCCCCGGCTCCGGAGACAAGGGTCAGCGGAAAGTGGCCGGCGATGGTGGCGGCGGTGGTCATCAGGATCGGCCTCAGACGGGTCAGGGACGCTTCGCGCACGGCGGCGAGTTTGGGAAGACCTTGAAGCTGGAGCTTGTTGGCGAACTCCACGATCAGGATGCCGTTCTTCGATACCAGCCCAACCAGGGTCACCAGGCCGACCTGGGAGTAGATGTTGAGGGTGGTGGTCCAGCCATGGGTCCAGAACGGCGTGTTCGGATCGGGTATCTTCAAAAAAGTGAAGAGGAGCGCGCCGAAGATCGCGAGCGGCACCGAGCCGGCGATGATGACGAAGGGATCGCGGAAGCTGTTGAACTGGGCAGCCAGCACCAGGAAGATGAGGATGATGGCGAGGCTGAAGGCGGGGAGGAACTTGCTCCCCTCGGTGCGCAGCTGGCGCGACTCGCCGGTATAGTCGAGAACATATCCTTTGGGGAGTATCTTTGCCGCCTCATCCTCCAGAAAGCGCAGTGCTTCGTCCAGCGGCCGCATCGCCACACCGCTGATCTTTACCGCATTGAGCTGCTGGAAGCGGTTGAGCGAGCGGGGGACCACGCTCTCGCGCAGGGTCGCGACGGTGGACAGCGGCACCAGCTTGCCGTTGGGACCGGTAACGTGGATCTCCTTCAGCTGGTCCGGGGTGAGGCGGTTGACGCGCTGGATCTGGGGAATGACCTTGTAGCTCCGCCCCGCCATATCGAAGCGGTTGACGAAGCCGCCGCCCACCATCCCTCCCAGGTCAGCGCCGATTTGTTCCAGGCTGAGGCCGAGGGCGGCCACCTTTTCGCGGTCGATCTGGAAATCAGCCTGGGGCTGGTCTATCTTGACGTCGATGATCGGTGGGAAGGCGAACATGCCGCTCTGCATCGCCTTTTGCTGCAGCTTTTGCGCAAACTCGAGGATTTGCCCGGTCTCGGCCGTGGAGGCCAGGATGAATTCCACCGGAAACTGGCCGCCGCCGGGGAGGGCGGGCGGGGTGACCGGAAACATCTGGATGCCGGGAATTGTCTGAAGCTTCTGCTGTACCTCGGGCAGTATCTGGAAGACGGTGCGCTTGCGGTCGTCCCACGGTTTGACGACCATTCCGAGGAAGCCGAAGTTGGGGAAGGTGACCTGAAAGGTGAACTCGGTCTCGGGCACGCTCAGGAAGGCCTGGTTGGCCGCCGCTGCATAACGGCTGGTCTGGTCGAGGGTGGAGTTGGCCGAGGCTTCGAGGATGCCGAAGATGACGCCCTGGTCCTCCATGGGCGCAAGTTCGCTGGCGGACATGATGAACATTGGTATGGTGAGCAGGCTCACGACGATCCATACCGTGTAGACCGCCGGACGGGCGCGAAGGGTGGCGTCAAGGAAGCGTCCATATGCATCCTTGAGGCGATTGAAGTCGCGGGAGATGCGACCTGCCAGGCCGCGCTCCCCTGCGCCGGGTTTAAGCAGCTTTGTCGACATGACCGGCGACAGGGTGAGGGCGACGATCCCGGAGATGGTGACCGCTCCGGCCAGGGTGAAGGCGAATTCGCGAAAGAGCGCTCCAGTCAGCCCTCCCTGCAGGCCGATGGGGAGGTAGACCGCTGCCAGGGTGATGGTCATGGCGATGATCGGCCCGACCAGCTCGCGGGCGCCTTGCAGCGCTGCCTCCCGAGCGGATTTCCCCATACTCAGGTGGCGCGCGACGTTCTCCACGACCACGATGGCGTCATCCACCACGAGGCCGACCGAGAGGACGATCGCCAGGAGCGTGAGGAGGTTGATGGTGAAACCGAAGGCCTGCATCAGGAAGACGCCGCCGATGAGCGACACCGGGATCGCCACCACCGGGATGAACACCGCGCGGAAGGATCCGAGAAAGAGGAAAATGACGATCACGACGATCAACAGCGTGTCTCCCAGGGTCTTGAGCACCTCGCGGATGGCGTTGTTGATGTATTCGGTGGCATCGTAGGCTACGCGCCCCTGGAGACCGCCCGGCAGGTCGCCCTGGATAGCCGCCATCTCCGCGCGGACGCGCTTGAGGACGTCTATGGAATTGGCGTTGGGGAGAGGCCAGATCCCCATGAAGACGGCGGTCTGCCCCGAGAAACGGACCTCGGCGTCATAGTCCTCGGCGCCCAGCACGACATCGGCGATCTCCCCGAGGCGCACGATGGAGCCGTTCTGCTCGCGCACCGCCAGGCGTTTGAACTCATCCACGGTGCTCAGGTTGGTGTTGGCGGTCAGGTTGACCTGGATGAGCGCCCCCTTGCTCCTGCCGAGGGCGGCCAGGAAGTTGTTCGCGGCCAATGCCCGGCGCACCTGGGCCGGGCTGATATTGAGGGCGGCCATCCGCTCGGGCTTGAGCCAGATCCGCATGGCAAAGGTCCGGCCGCCGAGGATGTCGGCCCGCTGCACTCCAGTGACGGCCGACAGGCGCGGCTGGACGATGCGCACGAGATAATCGGTGATCTCGTTCTGCTGCAGGATGTCGGAGGTGAAACTCAAATAGGCCGAGGCAAATTCACTGTCGGCCGATTCGATGTTGATCGCCGGCACCTCGGCCTCGGGGGGCAGGTCGCGGCGCACCTGGTCGACCTTGGAACTGATCTCGGCAAGGGCTTTGGTGGAGTCGAAGTTGAGCTTCAGACGCGCCTTGATGGTGGAAAGGCCGAGACTGCTCTGCGATTCCATGTATTCGATGCCGTCGGCAGCGGCGATGGCGCGCTCCAGCGGCGCGGTGACGAAGCCGCGCACCAGTTCGGCGTCGGCGCCGACATAGACGGTGGTGACCGTCACCGCGGCGTTCTCGCTCTGCGGGTACTGGCGCACATTGAGCGTGCGCACCGCCTGCAGGCCGGCGATGATAATGACCAGGTTGACCACCAGTGCCAGGACCGGCCGGCGTATGAAGAGGTCGGTGATTTTCATGGATAATCCACACTCAAACAAACTATACAAACCTACATCTGCCACCATTTACCACGGAGGCACGGAGACACGGAGAAAGTAAAAAGCCTTTTTTCCTCTCCGGAGTCTGTTCTGTAGCCTCCCCCTTGATGGGGGAGGTTGGTGAGGGTCGGACATTCACCCTCCCCTCGATCCCCTCCCATCAAGGGAGGGGCGAATATCAGTTGTTCTCCGGTGTCGGCGCTTTCTGGAAATCAGGGGCCAGCGTATTGTCGATGACCACCTGCTGGCCGGTGCGCAGCTTGAAGACGCCGGTGCTGACCACTGTTTCTCCCTCCCGAATCCCGCTGGTGATGACGACGAAGTCGCCGCGCCGTGCACCGAGCCGCACGAACTGCTGGCGCAAAACCTTCCCCTTTTTATCCGCGCCATCCTCAACAATGAAGACCGAGTCCCCGTAAGGAGCATACAGAACGGCAGTGGCGGGAACGGCGAGCACCTTCTGCTGCGCGGTAAGCTCGACCGCCACGGTGGCGAACATGCCTGGACGCAGCTTGTTCCCGCGGTTGGCCACCGTTGCCTGTACCTTGATCTGACGGGTTTCCGCGTCCACAAGAGGATTTATGGCGGTGATCCGACCTTTCAAGGTCTCCTCCGGCAGGGTATCGGTGGTCACCTGCACGGTCTGGCCCGGACGCACCAGCGAGAGCTGCTGCTGAGGAAGGGTAAAGTCGATAAAGATCGGCTCCAGGGACTGGAGGGTTACGATGGGGTCCCCCTCGCGAAGCATCTGGCCCAGGTTGACCTGACGGATGCCAAGATGGCCGCTGAAGGGGGCGCGGATCGTCTTCTTGGCGATGGTGGCCCGTATGGTTTCTGCCTGGGCCTGCGCCTGATCGGCAGCCGCGACGGCATTATCGCGTTCGGACTGGGAGATCAGGTTCTTTGCCAACAACTGGTCCAGTCTTGCGAGGTTGGTGCGCGATAAACTCACCTGGGCCACAGCTCCGGGAAGCTGGGCCTCTTCCGACGACGTGTCCTGGCGCAGCAGGAGCTCCCCTTTCGTCACCGGCGCGCCTGCCTCGAAGGCGATCTCGATCACTTTGCCCGACAACTCGGCGGCCACGGTGACCCCCTGCACGGCATTCAGGGTGCCGACCGCGGTCAGGGCGGACTCCCATGGTCTGGCTTTAATGATCGTGGTCGTCACGGTTTCGGGCGGCTGCACGAATGCCTTGCCCTGGTCTACCATGGCACCGATCTGCAGGGCCTTGACGGCGATGAGAATAACGATGACGATGACCAGACCGATTATGGTGAGAATCAAACGCTTTTTCATAACTCAAAGACTCCGATACGGGACTAAGAATGCCGTCCAAAGCACTACGTCTTATTCTGTAAAAAGATTAGCACGGGATACGGCAATTATCAAGATGAGTCAAACAATTTTCGAACGCCATGAGCAGCAGTTGGTCGAGACAGGTTTTTTTGTATTTTATGCTGCATATTCTGCGCGAAAGGCTTTATTCTGACCGCCTGACAGGCATTTTTTGAAAAATCCCTGTTCGCGAATGATAACGGCATGGTCGTAATGTTGAGATATACTTAAGCTAAGAAGTATCCCGTTTATCAGGCATATACTGCTGCATTGCTGCTGCACCTCGGGTCAGGTAAAGGAGTCGTGACATGGAGAACAACGTTGTATACGATGTATACGATGTGGTCATCGTGGGAGGAGGGCCTGCCGGACTGGCTGCCGGGCTGTACTGCCAACGGGCGGCGGTCAAGACCGTGCTTTTTGAAAAGGGCCTGATCGGCGGCCAGATCGCCATATCAAAAGAAGTGGAGAACTATCCCGGTGTCGAGGGAATTACCGGCTTCGATCTTGCGGATAAATTGCTGCATCACGCCAAAGCTTTTGGTTTGCAGATCATCCAGGAAGAGGTGGTATCGATACACGTCGGACGCGACCTGCACACGGTACAGCTGGCCAATGGCGACCGCTATCGCACCACAGCCCTGATCCTCGCAGCCGGCGGGTCAGTGCGAAAACTCGGCATTCCCGGAGAGGCCGAATACCTCGGCAGCGGCGTTTCCTACTGCGCCACCTGCGATGGGTTCTTTTTCCGGGACAAGACCGTGGTCGTGGTCGGAGGGGGGGACACTGCGGCGGAGGAAGCGGTGTATCTTTCAAAGCTGGTAAAGAAGATCTATCTCGTTCACCGAAGAGACTCGCTTCGGGCGAAGACGGTGCTTCAGAACCGCCTTCGGGCCGAGCCCCGCATCGAGCCGGTCTGGAATACGGTCGTCAGGTCGATCGAGGGCAACGGCAGGGAGGTCGAACGGGTCATGATCGAAAACAGCATTACCGGCGAAAAGAAGTCGCTGGCAGCGGAAGGCGTCTTCATTTTTATCGGTTACGATCCGAACCGCGTCGTGGTCCCGCCCGAGGTCAGGACCAACGAACTGGGTTTCGTGATCACGGACGAGAAATGCGAAACGAACGTCCCGGGCATTTTCGCCAGCGGCGATCTGCGCCAGAAGTTCGCCAACCAGATCGTGATAGCAGCAGGCGACGGGGCTGTGGCCGCCCTGGCCGCGTCCCGCTACGTGGAATTGCGGAAGATTCGCCAGCCGGTCCCTTGACAGCCTCCTCCGAACCGGGAGGCTGCTGAGAGAAAGGGAGTCGCACGTTTTTCCGTGAAAGGAAACGGCCCTCCCTTTGCCTTCATTATCAACATGCGACAGGCCAACGCAGCTGACAGCCGAATGGCATCCGCTGCTTTTTTATGCAGTGAGTAGAACCTATCTCACAATTGGTTTGCATCAATAATACGTCATGCTCGCGAAAGCGGGCATCCAGGAAACCCAGGAAAATGCTGGATTCCCGTTTACACGGGAATGACCGAAAATAACGCTATGATGTAAAAAGTGATTTTGAGATTAGGTGCTAGTAGTTTTGCAGGTGAATTAAAAAAGGTCCCGCCGAGATCCCCCGCACACTGTTTCAATAATCCACTCCCTTTTGCGGTTCGATCTTCTGTACATACGCATGTTTTATCTCTCGCATTTCCGTGACCGTATGGGCCCGCGCGATGATATCGGAGTGCGCATCGCGTCCGGTCAGGACCAGGTGCATGCGGTCCGGTTTTTTGTCGATCAGCTCAAGGACCTGGGGCAGGTCGACCAGGTTCAGTTTCAGCGCAACATTGACTTCGTCGAGGATCATTAAATCGTATGCTCCTGTCGCCAGCCTCTCGCGGGCGAACCGGATAGCGGCCTGTGCGCTTTCGCGGTGTTCCTCGGGAGAGGACCTGTCTCCCGGGATGCCGCAGAAGCCTTTGCCCATGACATGATCCTCCACGTTCGGGCCGAGCAGTTTGATGCCGTCGAACTCACCAGCATGCAGGCCTCCTTTCATGAAGTGAATGATGCAGACCTTCATGCCATGGCCGGCGGCGCGCACGGTCATGCCCAGAGCGGACGTGGTCTTGCCTTTGCCGTCCCCGGTCAGGACTACAACGAGGCCGGTCACTTTGCGGGGCGCTTGTTTCTGAGAAGCTTTTTTCATGCATACCACCTCGTCGTTCTACAGGAATACGGCGTGGATTCGATGTCCAGTCGGCGTTATTTCCTACTACAGTTTTTTCGACGGACAGATATCGAATAAAACACATTGGTCGTGTTTTGGCCGCTGCGCCTGGCACACAGCCCTGCCGTGAAAGATCAGGAGATGGGAAAGACTACCCCACTCTTTCTGCGGAGTGACCGCAATCAGATCCTGCTCGATCTTCACTGGATCGTCGTGCTTTGTCAGGCCGAGCCGGAAGGCGAGCCGTTTCACGTGCGTGTCCACGGCAATGCCCTCGTTGATGCCAAAGGCGCTGGAAAGGACGATGTTCGCCGTCTTTCGTGCCACGCCCGGCAGCGTGACAAGCTCCGCCATGGTTTGCGGTACCGTATTGTTGAACTGCTCCACGATCATCACCGCCGTTTTATGGATATTCTTCGCTTTATTATTAAAGAAATTGACGGAGCGGATGTCCTGGGCCAGCTTCTCCGGTGTTGATTCGGCGAAGTCCTTTGGAGACCGGCATTTTTTAAAAAGCGTTTCGGTCACTTTGTTGACAAGCACGTCCGTGGTCTGAGCGGACATGATGGTCGCCACGAGGAGCTCGAAAGGGGTGTTGAACCGGAGCACCGTCTGGGGTGTTCCGGTATATTCTTTCTTCAGCAGGGTGATGATCCGGGCGACCTGATCTTTCTTGTCCATGTGATTTCCTTTGTTCTGCTGCTATTTTTCCGGTCCACGGCCGGACCGGCTTTTTGCTGCTTTGATGCGGCTGAATACAACCGGGAAAAGAGCGAAGGATGCCAGGAGCAGGAATGCCGTGATCACCTTTGTTGAGAGGATATCTTCCGGGGAATTGATCGAGCCGAGCTGGCGTCCGGCATAGGCGAAGACGGCCGTGCCGGGGATGATCCCGAGTGACGTGGTCCAGGCAAAGGTCTTGAGCGGCACCCTGGTGAGGCCGGACAGAAAGTTGATAAGAAAAAAAGGGAAGATCGGGATCAGGCGGAGCGTGAGCAGGTAGCGCCAACCTTCAACCTCCATCTCGCGGTTGAACCGGTCCAGCTGCAGTTGATATTTTTCCTGCAATTGTTTTCCGAGCAGATGCCGGGCAGTGAGGAATGCGAGAACGGCTCCGGCCGTGGCGCCCAGGTTCACGTAGAGCGTTGCCTGCGCCGTGCCGTAAAGGAACCCGCCCCCGAGGGTCAGAACGACAGCACCCGGAATGGACAGCCCCGCGACGAGAACATACAAAAGGACAAAAAGGACGACCGAAAGGGCATAGTGGTTGCGGACGAGCTCGAGGAGCTCCTCGCGGTGCTGTTTCAGATTGTCGAAGGTCAGTACCGAGCCGATCGGGGACTGGCGCACTGCTATGATCACGGCGATGAGCACGATCAGGAGCAGTATGTTCCTTCTTTGTTTGTTCATGAGGTTCCCGTGTATCTTTCTTTTCTGAAGTTGTTCATGCTTTTGGAATTTGTTGGGCCGGGGTGATGAAGAACCCCCAGAAACGCTGCCACCGGTCCTCCCTGAACTCGGTCAGGCCGAGCGTGATCGTGTGCGTGTCCTCGCGCATTCTGAATGAACCGAACAGCCGGTCCCAGCACGAGAGCAGACTGGTATAGTTGGAGTTCGTCTCCATGCGTTCAATGGAATGATGCACGCGGTGCATGTCCGGTGTAACGATGAGGAAACTGAGTGAGCGGTCCCAGGACCGCGGCAAGCTCAGGTTGCTGTGGTGGAACAGCGTCGAAAGGTTCAGTATGGTCTCGAACAGGATGAGCTGTCCAAAGGTCATGCCGAGGACCGCCAGGACCGGCACACGGATCAGGGTCGAGAGGATGAGCTCGCCCGGATGGAAGCGGAGCGCCGTGGTCGTATCCATCTGCGTGTCCGAGTGGTGCGCCCGGTGGAACAGCCACAGGAAACCGATCTGATGGTTTGCCTTGTGCCAGAAATACATCCAGATATCGAAAAGGATAAAGAGGACCACGGTTGCAGCAACCGGTGAAAGGTGCAGCATATGCCGGAGTCCGAAGGAATGTACTGCAGCCCAGGTTGTTATCTGGAGGGTCACGCCGGCAAGGATGAACCGCGTCAAGAGACCGTTCAGCAGCGCGGTGAGCACGTGCGGAAAGGCATGCCGAAGCCGTTTGGTGCGATCCTGGTAATGCGGCACGAGGTCTTCCAGCAGGAAGATCGTCAGAACAGCTGCTGCTATGATGGCCGGCTTCGTGCTCATGGTCGGAAAAACCTTCCTTCCTGCTCTCTCAGATAGGCAAGGGTCCTGGAGGAGTTGACAGGGTCGTTTCGACGGCTTTTGAAAAATATGCGAAGGTCGTCTTTCGTATCGACATCATGCAGTTTGGGCAGCAGGCGGACCCGCCTGCCGGATTCCCTGATCCTGGCGAGGGTCTCATCAAGAACCGTGTTCGTGCTCCAGGCGATATGGTGGAACAGGTCCGGCTGAAAGGTCTTTGCCGTAAACCCTATCAGATAGTATCCGCCATCGGCTGCCGGGCCGAGGACCGTGTCGTGCACGTTCAAGGATGTGAACGCTTCATCAATGATCCGCGCGCTGAGGGCCGGGATATCGCTTCCGATCAGCACTGCCCGGTCATAACCTTCTTGAAAGGCCTGCTTAAATGCGCTTTCCATGCGTTCGCCAAGGTCATTCCCCTGCTGAGGTATACAGTCCAGCTTGTTGCCAAGCCAGGCGCGGATCGTGGTCTCAGCATCAGGAGGGTAGAAGCAGATCCGCGAGGGGACAGCGAGCGCTCCCACAATATCGATGGTGTCGAGTACAAAACACTGGTACAGCTCCAGCGCTGCACCAGTGCCGATGGCTGCTGCGAGGCGCGATTTTATCTGCCCCTTGAGCGGGGCCTTTATAAAGAGAAGAATGATCGGTTTGTCGTGCATGTTTGATATCGTGCGGGATTATTCTCAGTATTGCATAAACAGGTGGTCAGTTCAAGGGCAATCCCTCATCCTGCGAACCAACCGCGTTCTGCGCGCGTAACGAGACTGCTCAGAGAAACGTTACTTGAATATTTCAATATAGTCCATATACGACACCGCGCTTTCTCCTGTATTGTCAGAATCGTTCATTACCGCAATGCGTGCGCGTGCAGGCGGCTTTTCTCCGAAGGCCTGCTGGTAATCTTCAAGGATGTTGATCTCTTCTTCCTGCCAGATGCCGGCTTTTTGCTGTCCTTTTTCAAGCAGCACCATCATTGCCCTGTTCGTGTAGGGGCTTTGTAGAAACCTGTCAAGATCATCCTTGTTCGCCCAGACATAGCTCAGACTGCTATGGGGCGGGTATTCGCCATAGATCGATCTTGCCATGCCGTATTTCAATTTCTCAAAGGCGCCGGCTCGTTCAGGCTCGTACTCGAACATGATGTAGACACGGATCGGATAGTCGTCCCCCGCTTTGGTGCGTGCATCACCTTTTGTATAGATGTTGGTGACCTTCCAGCGCCACGCTACCCGGGGGTGCTCGTAGACATTAAACGAATTCTTATACACGACGGCTGACGCAGAACCGCTGCTTTCTGCTTTCAGGATGTGGTCCGTGCCGTTCGTTTCGATGGTATAGGTGGAATGCTTTTTTATCTTGGGAAAGAAAAACGGTTTCCAGTTGTCAAGGTTTTTGAAATCCTCGCGGAAGAGGATGTCGCTGCCGTCGGCGCCGAGGGCAGCAGAGGGCATGATTGCCGGAAACAGCATCAGCATGATGAGCAGCAGACGTTGGATTTCGGTTATGATCATCGGTACCATTTAACCAGCTTCTCGGGCGATACCCCTGCGAGGTAGCACAGCTGGAGCGCCCAGTTTCTGAACGTGCAGTACAGGAGCCCCTCCTGTTCGTATCGGCGCGGAGAGGTCAGGACCCGCAGAGGGATGATGCTGATCCGGCCGCCCCTTTTTTTGATGTGGGCCATCAACTCAATATCCTCCATCAAAGGGATCTCTGCGTAACCGCCGATCTCGTTAAAGTAAGTTTTGCGTACAAAGATCGCCTGATCGCCGAAGGGAATCCTCGTAAGCCGGGTGCGAAGGGCGGCATATTTTTCCGTGACCCTGAATATGTTTCTTTTGGTGTCGAACCCCAGGTCAAAGGCCCCTGCTACGATGCGGGTGTCCGTCAGGGCGACCGCTATTCGCGTCAGTCCTTGTTGGGGCAGCAGGGTGTCGGCGTGGAGGAAAAGAAGTACCTCTCCGTGGGCCTGTGAAGCGCCGCAATTCATCTGCCGCGCCCGTCCCGGTTCAGCAAGTACCCGTACACTACCTTCATCCTGGATCGCCTGCAGGGTTCCGCCTGCAGGGTCCCCGTCTACGACGATGATCTCCAGGGGGCTGTTTTGCTGCAGGCCGCGCAGATGGGCGATCACGGTGTTAATGGTTCCCGCTTCATGCAACACCGGCAGGATGATCGAAATGAACACTCTGTCACTCACCATCGTGCCAACCTACTGTCCCGCGGTCATCCACTTCGACCTGATCTCTTCCACCCGCTTCCGGTTCACGCCGAGGTCCGATTTTCCCAAACGGGATGCTGACCGCACATTGATCGACCGTGTGGGTTCATCCAGGGAAAACTCGACGTCATCGACAAAGCGCATGACCGCACTGGTGAATTCGGCATGAAGATAGGCCGGCGTGTCGCTCACGATCCGGGTGCGGGGCATGCCTTGCACGATCATTTTCAGCTTTGCCATGGCTTCGGCAGGTGAAGATGTGTAGACCAGGGCCGCAACTGCATGCCCGGGGTCCTTGCTTTGGCTTGATACGCAGTTCGGCGTGGAAGGGCAGGGCGCAAGCAGGCCATTCGTTATGCCGAGGTTTACGGGACGGGTTCCCGAACAGGAGGCGATAACCAGGCCGGCGGCGCATAGCATCATGGTTGATAATTTTGCATTGTCCATAAGATCCTCCCTGGCATGAGACGGCATGTTGGAACGTCAGAATGCTGCATCGATCCGGTCATTCCCCTTGCTTATGCGCGGGAAAAAAGGCTAGCAGCTCTGCATTAAATGCCTCCACGGTCGTGAACAGGATTGTTCTGAGGCCCTGCTCTGCTGCGCGGCGGACATGTCCTGCATTGTCGTCGATAAACAGCGTCCTGCCGGGTGCGGTGGCCACTGCGGCGCAGATCTCGGAAAACACAGCCGGATCCCGCTTGCTCCGGTGGATCCAAAATGAATTATAGACCGCATCAAAGTGCCGGAAAAAGCCGCTTGCTCTGTCCAGCTCGTCGAGCCAGTTGGTCTGGTCGCTCAGAATGGCAACGATTGCTCCCTCTGCTCGCAGTCGATCAACATGCATGAGCATCGCCGGCCGCATGACGAACCGCGTCAGGATCTCGGCGCGGAACTCGCTGTCCGAACCGCGGATGCCGGTCTCTTCCCGTAGTGCCTGCCAGAAGGCCTCTTCGCTCGCCTGGCCTACCAGGTAGCCGGTCTCATAAATGAGCCTGTCAGCGGTCCTGAAAAAAAGCTCCGGGTCCAGGCCCTGTCCGCGTCCGATGGCCAGCAGCCCCTGGTAAAAACCCTCGTCTGCCAGAACCCCGCCGAAATCGAACAATACCGCAGCCGGTGTTCCAGGCGCAGCCTGTACCTCATTGTTCATCAGTGGTCATGTCCTTCCTGATCCTTTTGTGCTTTGCACTTATAGTATAACCGCAGCCGCCTTGTGAGGAAAGTAAATTGTTGTGTTCATCTCTTCAGGTATGTTAAGATTGCCCGTGTTCAACCGGAGCCGGTCGTAATTCGGCAACGTGCCGGAAGAGAGGTGCCGAGCGTGCATACTGGTCGCGGACAAGCGATGATCGTTTTGGTAGCGGCGGTTCTTGCCCTGCTGGTGACAGGCGCAGGAGGGAAGCAGCCGATCGTTCTTTCACCCCACGCAGAGGAAGTAGCGCGCCAGATCGGTTTTGACAAAAAGGTCCTGATCCTTGTCAAGGAAGAGACGCAGGAGCATATCCAGCGGCTCACGGGATACGATGAGAACGATTACCAGATCATGGTGAACGGCATCTCGGTCGATGTCCCCGAGGACCGTTCCGCACGGATCCTGACGAAACTGAGGAAGCGGCTGAAGCCGCTTCACTATATGGTCTTTGTGGTGGCCATGAATGACGGGCTTAAGCGAGATACGATCGGCGTCATCAAGGGCGCAGACCAGTACGACATCCTGCGGATCATGCAGACCAGTGGCAAGGAATATGGCGTCCTGACTGAGGATGTCCTGGTGCGGCTTAAAGACTGGGAAAAGATCTTTTCCTTCGATATCATCGGCGCTGATAATGACTGGGTCGAAATTGAGTTTAAGACCTTGCCGAAAGATCTCAAATCCTTTGCCGAAGAGGTGTACGATTTTTGTCCCGATGCGGTGGACCAGGGGCCGGGCAATGTCAACGAACTTGTGAAGGAGATGCAGGCCACGCGGCGCCTGTTCCTGTGGTGGGATTAGGCGAGATGCGAAAATAGAAAAGGCAGACGGTTTGATCCGTCTGCCAGATATAAATTTACATCCACAATAACCGTTATCCGCTCCGAATAATGAATTAGCGGTATAGGGTACAACAAACTACTTTGCTTCCGGAGCTGCTGCCGGAGCTGCTGCTTTCTCTGCTGCTGCCTTCTCTGCTGCCGCCTTCTTGGCTGCTGCCTTCTTAGCTGCCCTCTTCTTGGCTGCTGCCTTCTTGGCTGCCGCCTTCTTGGCTGCTGCCTGATCGTCTGCCTTCGCCGGAGCGGTGGCTGTTGCAGCGCTGACCGGTGCCGTCTCCTCTGCGAATGCTACGCCGAGGGTCAGAGCGAATGCCATTGCCGTGAACATTGCGATGATCTTCTTCATGTGGTTTCACCTCCCTCCCGATTGGAATGATATAAGATAGATAGTCTTATCAAATGGCCCGGACATTGTCAAGTGCAAACTCAGATATACAGAAAAGCTCATTATTGTGCTCAGGATGACCGTAGCCTGAAGCCGGGGAACGATTGCTATTCTATTCAGGTACACCTTGAGCCTCAAGGATGCCCTGGCGGAATAACCTCTACAGCTTGCTGCAAACAGCCGCGGTGTGGTATACTGCCCATCATGCAAAGGATGGCGACAGGTCGTTTCGGGTCAATACAGCAGTATGTGCTGGCCGGGCTGATGGCAACTATTTCTGCGGTCCATTATTTTCTGGGCGGGGCCGGCGCTGGTTTGCTCCACAGTATGCTGGGGCACCTCTATATTATCCCGATCGTTCTCGGGGCCTACTGGTACGGTATAAAGGGCGGGGTCCTGGTCTCGATCAGTTCGGCCCTTCTTTTTGCGCCGCACCTGTTCCTTCACTGGACCGATCCGTTTCTCGACGTATATAACTTTGTAGAAGTGTTCCTTTTTCTGCTGCTCGGCGGGGTTACCGGTATTTTGAGCCAGATGGAACGCAATCAACGGGCGCGCCATGAGGAGGCTCTGCTCCGCCTTGATGAGTCGCACCGGAAACTCAGGGAGCAGACCGATATTTTATTCCAGACCGAGGAGCAGCTGAGGCGCGCCGACCGGATGTCGGCCCTGGGTCAGCTTTCTGCAGGAATGGCGCACGAGATCCGCAACCCCCTTGGTGCGATCCAGGGGGCTGTCGAGATCCTGCGGGACGACTATGATCCGCAGGATGCCAAGTACGAGTTCATCCGGATCCTTCTGAAGGAAACGGACCGGTTGAACAAGATCGTGCAGGAGTTTCTCGGATTCGCCAGACCGAAACAGCCTGATCTTCAGCAGGCCGATGTGAATGAAGAGCTCCAGTCCGTCCTTGTGCTCACAGGCCAGGAGGCGCGGAAATCGGGCATCAGGGTTGACAAACGGCTCGACCCTTCTGTTGGCAAGCAGCCTCTCGATGCCGGACTGCTGAAGCAGGCGTTTCTGAACCTGATCCTGAACGCATTGCAGGCCATGCCGCAGGGGGGCGTCCTGACCGTGGAGAGCGGTCTGAGCAACGGGATGGTCGTGGTAAGGATCACTGATACCGGGGTCGGGATCAGCGAAGAGAACCGAAAAAGGCTTTTCAGCCCTTTTTTCACGACCAAAAAGAACGGCACGGGCCTGGGCCTTGCGATCACCTACCGGATCATCGAGAACCACCGGGGGACCATCGATGTGGCGAGCGAGCCGGGCAAGGGAACGACGTTCTTGGTGAAGATCCCGGTGGGGTAACGGAAAGATTTTAGTAGTATGAAAAAACCTGCGATCCTCCTTATAGACGATGATGACAGTCTGCGCCGGGTGATGGAGTTCAGCCTGGTCGAGGCGGGCTACACGGTACGTACCGCTTCAAGCGGCGAGGACGGCCTGCGCCTTTTCGAGCAGGAGGCCGGTGACGCCGTGGTCACGGACATCACGATGCCGGGAATGGGTGGCATGGAGGTCCTGGCCCGGATCCGCGAAAAGGACGAGCAGCTGCCCGTCATTGTCATCACGGCCTACGGCACCATCGAAAGCGCGGTGGAAGCCATGAAGAAGGGGGCCTTCGATTATATTACGAAACCTTTTAACCGCGATGAGCTGCGGATGACGCTTGAAAAAGCGCTTACCCTGCGGAGGCTCCAGCGCGAGAACCTGGAACTTCGGGCAGCGGTAACGGACCGGTACAGTTTTGACGGCATCATCGGGACGAGCGACAGGCTGAAGGAGGTGCTCGATCTGGCAGGCCGCGTCGCCCCGAGCGAAGCCAGCGTGCTTATTACGGGCGAGAGCGGCACGGGAAAGGAGCTCCTGGCCCGGGGCATTCACGTCAACAGCACCCGGGCCCATGGGCCGTTCGTTGCGGTAAACTGCGCCTCGATCCCCGAGGGGCTCATCGAAAGCGAGCTCTTCGGACATGTGAAAGGCGCTTTTACCGGTGCGGTGCGCGACAAGGCGGGCAAGTTCGAGCTTGCCCGCGGCGGCACGCTCTTTTTGGACGAGATCGGCGATCTCCGCATCGACCTGCAGGCGAAGATCCTGCGGGCGCTGCAGGAGCGGCAGGTGGACCGTGTAGGGGGCAATCATCCTCTTGCGGTGGATGTGCGGGTCCTGGCAGCCACGAACAAGGACATCGAACGCGCGGTGAAGGAGGGGGCCTTCCGGGAGGATCTCTACTACCGGCTGAATGTGATCACGCTCCTGATGCCGCCGCTGCGGGAGCGGCGCGAAGACATCCCGCTGCTGACCCGCTATTTTCTGAAAAAGTTCAATGCCGCGGGCGTCGAGGTCGACCCTGCGGCCCTGTCCGCGCTCCGGGCATATGGCTGGCCCGGGAATGTGCGCGAGCTTGAAAATGTTATCGAACGTGCCTCGGTGCTCAGGCGGGGCGACCTGGTCACCCTTGCTGATCTGCCGGGAAAGCTTGGAAAAGAAAAACAGGGGGTCGAGGAGCTCATCCTGAACCTGCCTGAGGACGGGATCTCGCTGGAAGACCTCGAAAAAAGCCTTATCATCAAGGCGCTGGAAAAGCACAAGAACAACCAGACCAGGGCGGCGGAATACCTCGGCATCACGCGGCCGACCCTGATCTACCGCATGGAAAAATTCGGGCTGAAATCCGCCTGACGAACGTGGTATAATCGCGCAGAACTTCTTAAGGAGGGCATTGACCATGGCAACAACAACACTCAAGATACAGGGCATGACCTGCAACCACTGTGTGATGCGGGTCGCCAAGGCGCTGAAGGCTACCGCCGGCGTCCAGGATGCGCAGGTCGACCTGCAGAAAGGCCAGGCCGTGGTTACCTATGACGACGCAAAGGTGTCGCTGGACAAACTCTCCTTTGCCGTCGTGGAAGCAGGCTATAAGGTCGTATAAACCTTGCCCGGCCTGCTTGACAGCGCGGGCGGCAGTTCAGTATAATTTCAGCGCATCCGTGATCAGCGGGGCGACCCGTGCAAAGGTACCTGCACCGAGGCCCGCTGTGTTCGCCTCGCGCACCGTGTAAAACGCTGTTTTGGTCTCCGAGACGAGAGGCAGGTAATGGAAGAGACAACACTACGGAGCACGATCCATACAAGAAAGCAGCGGCAGCTCCCGTTCGATGTTGAGCATTGCTCGCCCATTGCGCTCCGGATCATCCTTCTTGATGTCTGCACGCCTGCAGACATGCTGGAACGGATCGCACACGTCTATTACGACGATGACCATATTGCCCGCGACCTCATCCGCTGCCCGAACCTGAGCGATGCCACGCTGGTGTTCCTGGCCCTGACGTCCTCCGAAGAGATCAAGCAATTCATCACCAGTACGCGCGTCGTGGACGTGGTCATGGAGGAAGACGCGGCGGCAGCGGCTGCTGCGGCCAAGGAGCAAAAACCGAAGAAAAAACTGAACATGTCGCAGATCGTCAATAAGATGACCCCCTCGCAGAAGATCAAGCTGGCGCAGACCGGGGCCAAGGATGCGCGGAGCCTGCTCATCCGGGAGTCGAGCAAGATCATTGCGCTGGCGGTCATTGCCAATCCCAAACTCACCATAGGCGAAGTGGAATTCTTTGCCAAGTCCACCAGCCTGAACGAGGATGTTCTCCGCAAGATCGGCTCCAACGCCGAATGGTGCAGGAAGCCGAGCGTTGCCTCCGCGCTGGTGAACAACCCCAAGACGCCGGTCGGCATTTCGCTGGGTTTCGTGAGCCGGATGCCGGAGCGTGACCTTGCCTTGCTCGAACGGAACCGCAACATACCCGAAGCAGTGCGGGCATCGGCGCGAAGCCTGGTGATCAAGAAAAAGTTGGGCAAGGGGTAGCTGCTGCTGACCCGGTGCTCGTTCATCCATCTTTCAACTCCCTCCCGTAAGGATACCACATGAAAAAAACGCTCTTGTTCGTGTTTGCGCTGGTTCTCAGCGTCGCTTCCGGCTGCTCAGGCCCGAAGACCGTGCAGAAGACCGAAAACATCATGGGCACGGATGTGACCATCACGGTCGTTGCCCGGAATGCGCGGGAAGGCGAAGCTGCCATTGACGCGGGGATGGCGGAGCTGCGGCGGCTCGACGCCATGATGTCGCTCTATAAGGACTCGAGCGAGATCACGAAGGTGAACCTCGCCGCAGGGAAGGTCCCGGTCGCGGTCTCTCCCGAGATGATCGAGGTCGTGGAGCATGCTGCAAAGATCTCAACGCTCTCGAACGGGGTCTTTGACATTACTGTCGGCCCCCTGGTGGTTCTGTGGCAGATGCGGCTGAAGGAAGGGACCGTGCCGACCGACAGGGAAATAGGCCGGGTCCGCGCTCTGGTAAATTTTCGGAACATCATCATTGACAAGAAGGCTTCCACGATCTTTCTCAAGAAAACCGGAATGATCATGGACTTTGGCGGCATGAAGGGGTACATGGCCGACCGGGTTTCCGATATCATTAAAAAGCGGGGTATCGCCAACGCCATCATTGCTGTTGCCGGCGACATCTGGGTCCTGGGGCACCGGGAGAACGGCGCCCCCTGGAAGATCGGCGTGCAGCATCCACGGGAGCAGGACAAGACCCTGGCCGTCCTGGAGGTTAAAAATAAATATATCTCCACCTCGGGAGATTACGAGCGGTTCGTCATCAGGGAAAAGAAACGGTACCATCACATCATCGATCCCCGTACCGGTAAACCGTCGAAAGGCGTCATATCCGTGACCCTGATCGGCGACCAAGGGGCGGTCATTGACCCGCTCACCAAGGTCCCGTTCATCCTCGGCCCTGAAGAGGGATTGAAGCTCGTAAAGAAGGTTGGGGCTGAGGCAATTATCGTTGACGAACAGGGCAAGGTTTTCATGACCGATGGAGTCAGGAATCTACTGAACAAACCTCCCGATAAATCCTAACAGCCTGCAGGAACAATATCGGCAGAGACATTCCGGATGTCCCGATTACCCAACACAAGCAAAATAACCGCATATCAGTGATGGTATCGTAATCAAGTTAACTACCTACATGCTGCTCCAATTTAAAACTCATAATTACAATATGTTATATAATGTCAGGAATGATTTAGACAGTAAAAATTGTTAAACTTTAAAAATAATAGTTGACACATTCTGCTATTTACTGTATACTTCAATTAATTAGGCCATCTCGGCGTATTCTAGTTATTAGAGTACTCTATAAAATCTACCGAACGAAACAGCTCTGTTCCTAAATTCAACTCAGGAGGGTAATCATGGTTAGAAAAATTGCGTTGCTTCTCTTCTCAGCTGTGTTCATAAGTGCGGGGTTTGCGTTTGCCGGCGACGAACTTTCTTATAGCGGTTCGTCCACGATCGGCATGTCGATTCTGGACGCGGGAGCGGTAAAAGCTTTTGAGCAGAAAACGGGTATCAAGTTCGTATCCATTGACCAGCCGGGATCGGGCAAGGGAATCCAGGCCTTGCTCGATGGAAAAGTGACGCTTGCAGGTGTATCACGAACTTTGAAGTCAGATGAAAAAGCCAAAAGGCTGCTGGGTACGGCAATCGGCTATGATGCGATTGCAGTTTTCGTCCATAAGAACAATCCGATAAAAAATCTCACGAAGGAACAGGTTAAGGGGATATTCACGGGCAAGATAAATAACTGGAAAGAAGTCGGCGGCAAAGACGCCCCCATCCAGCCGAATACCGAAGTCGCAGGAGAGAAACGGGCAACGATGCTGGCGTTCCAGGAAATGGCGATGGACAATGCCGCCTACGGAACGGGCTTCAAGGAGATAGACTTTCCGCGCGATCAGATCGTGGACGTGGCGAAGAACGAGAATGCCATTTGCGGCGTCAGTTTCGGACTGCTCGCTGCGGTGAGCAGTGATCTTCGCGGAAATATCAAGGCAGTGACCGTGAACGGCGTCTCGCCGTCGGACACAAATATTCAGTCTGGTGCGTATCTGATCTCCCGGCCGCTTTTGCTTGTGACGCAGGGATTGCCGAAGGGGGACGTAAAAAAATTCATCGATTTCATGTTATCTGCTGAAGGGCAGAAGATCGTCGGCACAAACTTCGTTCCGGTAAAAAAATAGGATGACCCGGAAAGAAGGGCTCCCGTACCGACAATGGGGGGAGGGGGGGCATATGCGAATCCTGAACAGAGTGTGGAACAGATTGTCAGGCCCGATACGAAATCTGAAGTTGCGGTACAAGTTGCTGTTACTCACCGTGGTCGTTTTGTCGGGGCTGGTGCTGTCCTTCGGGAGCGGCCTCTATCTGGTGGGGAAGGTGCGGATCGGCAGCGAGTTGTACAATACGATCAAGAACAATCAAAATTCACTTGAGAAGATAGCGAAGCTTGGCGGTAAACTGAACCACTACCGCGCGGATGTTTCGATCACCATAGACGAAACGAACCGGGACCGCGTCGAACAGACAAAATCCAGCCTCGGCGGCCAAAAGACGGAAATCAACGCAGGTTTCACGGAAGTTCTCGGGATCATCGCAAGCGAGGAAAAGAAAATCGCTGTCCAGGACGCCCTGGCGACCTGGTCCGAATTTACCGCTACGGTCGAAAACGACATTTTCCCGTTTATAGAGCGCGGCGATCGCACGGCCGCGCGTCAATTGGCGACGGGTATTCAGGAACAGCGCTACGAACGGTTCAATGATCAGATCGACTCAATGGTGATGATGACCGGAATGGAGAATGAGGAGCTGGAGGTCAATGCGGCGGCGATGGTCAAGAGAACGTTGCTGGCTGCCGTTGCGGTCACCGGAGCCATATTCCTGGTCATCCTCGTGCTCATTGTAACGATAGGCGGTTCCATCATCAGCCCGGTCATGAAAATCGCGGATATTAACAAAAGGATCTCACAAGGCGACTTGAGGGACGAATTGTTGCGAAATGTGGACCTGGGAACAAAAGACGAGATCGGAGATCTCTCGGAGGCTACGAGCAGGATGGTGGCCGACCTGAGCGCCTTGATCCGCCGGATCCGGGAAACGGCCCAAAAGACCGTTTTGAGCGCGCAGCAGATAGCGTCGAGTACGGAGCAGCTGTCCCAGGGTTCGACGGAACAGGCGGCATCGGCCGAAGAGGTTTCTTCGTCCGTAGAAGAAATGAACGCGACGATCAGGCAGAATGCCGAGAACGCCTCGCAGACCGAAAAGATAGCGCAGAGTTCGGCCGCAGACGCCATCGAGAGCGGAAAGGCCGTTTCCGAAGCCGTTCTCGCCATGAAGGATATCGCTTCCAGGATTTCGATCATCGAGGAAATATCCCGCCAGACGAACCTCCTGGCGCTGAATGCGGCGATCGAAGCGGCACGCGCAGGCGAACACGGCAGGGGTTTTGCCGTCGTGGCGGCCGAAGTGCGAAAACTCGCGGAACGAAGCCAGTCCGCCGCCTCAGAGATCAGCAAGCTATCGGGGTCTACGATGGCTGTAGCGGAGCGAGCAGGCAAAATGCTTGCCCAGCTCGTACCCGATATTCAGCAGACCGCTACACTCGTGCAGGAAATCAGTGCAGCGAGCAGGGAACAAGCAAGCGGCGCCGGACAGATCGGAAACGCCATTGAACAGCTGAACAACGTTGTTCAGCAGAACGCCGGCGCTACTGAGGAGATTGCATCAACGGCGCAGGAATTGTCCACAGCTGCAACGGAGCTCGAACAGATGGTCGCAGTTTTCAAATTATCAGACGAGCATCACACTGCCGGACGTACAACAGGAAATTCAATGAAGCTTGCCGCCTAGAATATCCGAGATTCACCTCTTTCGAGCCGGGCATCGTGTTCCGCCGCCGATGCCCGGCTTCTGCTCACGTTATTTGCAGCTCTGCGTTCCCCGTCCATTCGTTCTTTTCACCTTTTGCAGGTATAAATCCTCTTGACATGGCGGCACCTTCTAACTATTATATAAACAATTGTTTATATGTGGAGGTAGGAATGCTCAAGGATTTATCGCAATATGTCGTCTATTCTCTCTTTGCCATGGAACAGGGTCGGCTCGCCGGAGCCCTGGAATTCTTCATTTATGACTCCATAAAGATCTTTTTCCTCCTTTCCGTCATTATCTTCATCGTCTCCATCATCCGGTCCTACTTTCCTCCGGAGCGGACGAAAAAGATCCTGTCCCATAAAAAAGAATTTATCGGCAATATCCTGGCCGCCCTCCTCGGCATTGTCACTCCATTCTGCTCCTGTTCCGCCGTGCCGCTCTTTATCGGGTTTGTTGAGGCGGGAGTTCCGCTTGGCGTAACGTTCTCCTTCCTGATCTCCTCCCCCATGGTGAATGAAGTTGCCGTGGTGCTTTTGTGGGGGCTCTTCGGCTGGAAGATTGCGCTCATCTATCTGGGTACCGGTCTCCTGGTCGCGATCGTCGCCGGCATGATCATTGGAAAACTCAAACTTGAAAAATGGGTCGAGGAGTACGTTTATAAGATCAAGACCATGGGAGCTGCTGTTGACATGGCAAAGCAAACGTTCAGGGACCGGCTCGTATACGCACGGGAAAACACTACGGACATCTTGAAAAAAGTTTGGGCTTACGTAATCGTCGCCATTGGCATCGGCGGGTTCATTCACGGGTACGTGCCCGAAGACTTCCTTGTCCGGTATGCCGGTCCGCAGAATCCCTTCGGAGTTCCCATTGCCGTTGCCCTGGGTGTGCCGCTCTATTCCAATGCCGCGGGCGTGATCCCCATCGTTTACGCGCTTATGGAAAAAGGCATGAGCATGGGCACCGTGCTGGCTTTCATGATGGCGGTCACGGCGCTCTCGCTTCCCGAGATGATCATTCTGCGGAAGGTCTTGAAGGTCAAACTCCTCGCCGTGTTCGTCTCGATCATGACGGTCACGATCATCGGCGTGGGGTATCTGTTCAACGCGATTCTTTAGGAGGTTTAAAATGGAAATCAAGGTTTTTGGTCCAGGATGCGCAAACTGTTACAAGATGGAGGAACTAGCCAAAACAGCGGTGAAGGAACTTGGTGTCGAGGCCACGGTGCTCAAGATCACGGATATCGGCGAGATCGCCATGAACGGTATTCTCTCGACGCCCGGTCTTATGGTAAACGGGAAGATCAAACATTCTGGAAAACCGCTGCCGTCGCTCGAGAAGGTAAAAGAATTGATCAAGGCGGAGGCGTAGTATCTATACGGAATGAGGAGTGAACGCATGAAGGAACTGGCAACGGTCTTTAAGGCGCTTTCCGATGAAACAAGGCTCAGGATCATCAAACTCCTTGAAAAAGGGGAGTTGTGTGTCTGCGACATCACGGCTGCGCTCGATATGGTCCAGCCCAAGGTCTCCTTTCACTTGAATACCTTGAAAGGGGCCGGGTTGATCAAGGACCGGAAAGCGGGCCGGTGGATCCACTACTCCCTGGAAAACGGCGATATGCGTAGGCGCTTTCTCCTGCTCACGGTCATGGAAGGTATTTCAGCGGACGCGGTCCAGGATGATCTGAAGAGGCTTGAAGTGTTTCTGGGCGGCAAGAACGCAAAGGGAGCGGTTGTCTCTTTGAGGGGGAGCACTAAACGCTGCTGCGGGGAATGAACGAGCCCTGGTGGAGCACAATCAATAAAGGGGGGAAAGTATGGGGGAAGATCAAAAAAGGCTTTCGTTTATTGACCGGTTTTTGACACTCTGGATCTTCGCGGCCATGGCGATCGGCGTAGGATTGGGATATTTTATTCAGGGCACGGAAGACTTCATCAACAGCTTTCAGGCCGGTACGACCAATATCCCTATCGCCATCGGTCTCATCCTCATGATGTACCCGCCGCTGGCCAAAGTAAAATACGAAGAGCTCGGCGAGGTGTTCAGGAATAAGAAGGTCCTTCTCCTTTCCCTGGTCCAGAACTGGGTCATCGGCCCGGCGCTTATGTTCGCGCTGGCGATTATTTTTCTTCGCAATTATCCCGACTACATGGTGGGCCTGATCATGATCGGCCTGGCGCGGTGCATCGCCATGGTCATCGTCTGGAACGATCTCGCCTGCGGTGATACGGAATATGCCGCCGGTCTGGTGGCGTTCAACTCGATCTTTCAGGTCTTTTTCTTTTCCGTTTATGCCTATATTTTTATAACCGTGCTTCCGGTGTGGTTCGGACTGAAGGGTGTTGTCGTGGATGTTACCATCGGACAGATCGCGAAAAGCGTGTTCATCTATCTGGGGATACCCTTTATCGCCGGGATGATCACCCGTTTCACGCTTATCAAGCTCAAGGACCGGCAGTGGTACGAAACGGTCTTTATACCGAAGATCAGCCCCCTGACCCTTATTGCGCTGCTGTTCACGATCGTTGTGATGTTCTCGCTCAAAGGCAATTATATCGTAAAGCTGCCGCTCGATGTCATCAGGATCGCGGTCCCTCTGCTGATCTATTTTGTGGTCATGTTTCTGGTCTCATTCTACCTCGGGAAAAAGATCGGCGCGGATTATCCCAAGACCGCGACCCTGGCGTTTACCGCGGCAAGCAATAATTTCGAACTCGCCATCGCCGTTGCCATAGCCGTATTCGGCATTAACTCCGGCGCAGCTTTCGCGGCGGTCATTGGTCCGCTGGTGGAGGTTCCGGTATTGATCGGCCTGGTCAACGTGTCGAAGTATTTCCAGCGCACCTATTTCAGCGTTGAGTACTGCAGGGTCAAGGGAACCGATGCGCTTTGACGCGGGTCGTCGGATCAGGGATATTGAGGTGCTTAAATGAAGATTGCGGTATTCGGAGACATACACGGAAACATCGAGGCCCTGAAAGCGGTTTATGCTGCGGCGCAGTCAGCGGGAGCGGAGAAGATATACCATCTCGGCGATCTGGGCGGGTATTCACCGTTCGTGAACGAGGTTGTTGACTTTATCCGGGAGCATACTATAGAAGGCGTGCAGGGGAACTACGACGAGACCGTGGCCCATGACCGCGAACATTGCGGCTGCAAGGCAGAGGATCCGTTGCAGGAGGAGATGGCGAACCGATCCTTCGCCTGGACGAAGCAGCATGCATCGCAAGAGACTAAAGAGTACCTTGGAAAGCTTCCCGGTGAGATCACGTTTGAGGTTCTCGGAAGGAAAGTCGGGCTGTTTCATGCGACCCCGCGCAAGAACAACCTGTATTGGTTCGAAGACCGGCCGGAGAAATTCTTCCAGGAGATGGCCGAAAAGATTGATGTCGACATTCTGGTCTACGGCCATACGCACAAACCCTATCGAAAAGACTTCGAAGGTAAAATATTTATCAATGCCGGAAGCGTGGGCAAGCCAAAGGATGGCGATCCAAGGGCTTGTGTGGTGCTGATCCAGATAACCGCTGAGACGGTGCACGTCGAGTTTCTGCGGGTCCCCTATGATGTGGAAAAAGCTGCACAGGCTATCGCGACGAGCGGATTGCCCGTGTATTTTGCAGAGAGGCTTAAGGAGGCGAAATGAAAATCAAGTCTGCAGTGCTGGTTGTACTGTTCCTGTTGTCTCTTTCGTCATGCAGCAATGCAGCCGGAGACATCGATGGTGTGCTGAACAAGGCAAAAGCAGAAGGCAAGATCGTCATGCTTGAGCTGGGATCGGTCGGCTGCATTCCTTGTGAGCAGATGAAGCCGGTGATGCAGAAACTGCGCGATACGTACCAGGGAAAACTTGACGTCATATTCATCGATGTTCGTGTGGACAACAAGACCGGCCGACGGTTCGGCGCTACTATGATCCCAACGCAGGTGTTTCTCGACAAGACGGGCAAGGAGTTCCATCGGCATGTCGGGTTTTACTCCTATGAGGAGATCGCGCCGATTTTGAAAAAGAACGGTTTATAGGCTTTTAATACTCGCGAGGGACTACGCTGTGGAAAAACAGATTTGCTACTGTTTCGGATACTCGGAAGAAGATATAACAAAAGATGTCATAGAGAACAAGGGCAGATCCTTGATCATGGAAAAGATTACGGCTGAGAAAAAGGGTGGGGGATGCTCTTGCGGGAGCAAACATCCGCTCGGCAGGTGATGTCTGGGCGATGTCCGCCGTGTTGTGGACAAAGCAATGGAAAGACTCAAGGAAGTTTAATAGAGCAGTTTACCTAAGGTGTTCTCTATGGCTCATTTATTGGAAAACATTCAATCGATCATCCAGAACAATCACAGCCTGGCGTTCTTGGCTGTCTTTGTCGGTGGTCTTGTGTCCGCCGCAAGTCCGTGCGTGCTCGCCGCTATCCCGCTGATCATTGGGTATGTGGGCGGCTATTCCGGGGGAGACAAAAAGAAAGCCGCGATCTATTCCCTGGTGTTCATTCTCGGCTTGTCCATCACCTTCACGGTCCTCGGCGCTGCGGCGTCCGCCATGGGACAGTTCTTTTCTTTTGCAGGCCAGTGGCTGTATATCGGCCTCGCGCTAATAGCAGTGGCCATGGGGCTCCAGCTCATGGGCCTCATCGCAATTCCTCTGCCGTTCCAGAAAACGCGCCAGGTAAAGTCCCGTGGTCTCTGGGGTGCATTCCTTCTCGGACTTTTGGCGGGGACGGTTTCTTCCCCCTGCGCAACGCCGGTGCTGGCAGTGATCCTCGCGTACGTTTCCACTCAGGGTGACGTGTTGTACGGCGGCTCGCTTCTCTTCGTTTATGCCGTGGGTCATTGCGCATTGATCTTTATTGCCGGTCTTTCCATCGGACTGACGGAACACATCGTAAGTTCGAAGGGCATCAAGGATTTCTCACTGTACTCGAAGCGGTTCAGCGGCGCATTGCTTGTTGCAGCAGGGATCTATATCGGTATAACAAGTATCTGAGCACTTAATCCGACCTGGAAAGGGTAGTCTATGTCTGATTCTCAACAAGACTTTCCAACACTCTATGCCGAGTATTATCCGAAGATCGTCGGTTACCTCAGAAGGCTCGTAGGAGACGCTGAGGCCGAGGATGTGGCGCAGGAGGCCTTTGTAAAGATCAGCCTGTCGCTGGATGGGTTTCGCGGAGAGTCCCAACTATCGACATGGATATACCGTATTGCTACGAACGCGGCGATGGACCACCTTCGAAGACCATCGACCAAACAGTCAGCGCGACACGAGTATGATGCCGAGGAAGACGGCGGGCCTGGTGATGATCCCATTGTGGACGGCGCTCCTTTGCACGATACCCTCCTGATCCGAAAGGATATGAACGAGTGCATTCGCGGCCTTGTGGACGGCCTGCCCGATAAGTACCGCACCGTTCTGGTGCTTTCCGATCTGGAGGGCTTCACCAATGGAGAGATAGGCGATGTCCTCGGCCTGTCCCTCGATACGGTCAAGATACGGCTGCACCGTGCCAGGCTGCAGCTGAAGAAGGCGATGGAGCAGGCGTGCAATCTGTACCGTGATGCACGCAATGAGCTGTCGTGCGACCGGAAATCAACGACCATCGATTTCAAAAGAACCTAACCGGGACAAGCCCGACTAGTCGGGGCAGGCCGGCAGCGCCCCGCATCCTTTTATTTTGCAAGGAGCGGGGAACCTCAAATCCAATAATATTTACCACGGATGCACACGGATAAGCACGGATAAAAACTTACGATAAAGTCCTTTATTTTCAATCTGTGTCGATCCGTGGCAGTATTCCGTGGTGAAACTAATTTAGATTTTCTTGCAATTTTGCGTAGAAGTTAACTTATTAATGCAAACGAATTAAAAATTGTTACATCCCTCGGAGGGATCCCCCTCACCCTACCCTCTCCCGCAGAGGGGAGAGGATAAAAAGGGGCGCAGCATGTGTCATTATTTAATGCGTTCGTATTAGTTACTAAAGAAGGCGTATCCTTTTCCGGCTGACCTCCGTCTAAGAGAGTAAATAAAAAGGAGGTATCACGCTATGAAGCTGGACACCCGAATCAAGGAGTTGATCGCCGTAGGAGCATCAGTAACCGCCAACTGCCAGCCCTGTCTTCAGTATCACGTGTCAAAGGCCCGCGAGTCTGGGGCCGAGGATGAGGAAATCGCCATTGCCATTGCGGTGGCGAAAGCGGTGAGAAAAGGCGCTGCGGCAAAGATGGACGATTTTGCTGCAGGGATAGGTGCGGAGACGGCAGCAGCAGAGTGCGGCGCGGGCCAGGGTTGCGGTTGCGCTGTCTGAGGAGGCTGCGTCACTTTTATCCGGGCCGGCAGCTGTCATGCCGGCCCGGGTTGGCTCGCGATCAACGGTGTTCGAAAGGAAATCAACGATACCATGCTTAAGACGATTTTATGCGCGTCAAGATCGGATAGTCGTCTTGCCGCGTTTATGGAAGAAGCCAGAGAATACGCGCAGATATACCTTCTCGCAAAACAGAGGCATAAGGGCTGTATGGGGACAGGAGAGCTCATGACTTTGCGCGAGGAGTTTCGGGATGCAGTCGGGAATTTGGTGAAATACTGCGGGGAAAAGGGATATCCGTGCGGTATCACCGCCGATGACCCTGATGCGGCAGCTCATGCACTGAAGCCGTAGAGCCGTTCCAAAATCTGTAGCCGGCTCCCTACGCTACACCGGCGCGGGTTGTCCTGCGGGGTATTGCTGCTGCAGCTGTTCGCAAAAGGCGTCCGTTGCGGCAGCGACCTCTTCGGCGTTGATGTCCTCGATCCAGTCCTTGCGGGTCCTGCAGGTAACGATAACACAGCGCGCTCTGTTCCATGGCGCCCATTCCGGATTCTTCTGGCGCATCAAGGCAACGAGCGGAATCTTGAGCGACGACGCAAGATGCATGACGGACGTCTCCACGGAAACGGTCATATCGCAAAGAGACAAGACCGCGGGAAGCTGAAAAAAGTTCTCGTCGGCGGTGAAGATAACGATGCCATCGACAGGATGGTCTCGAAAGAACGCGGCGGTCTTTTGCGCCGTTTCCGGCGGGGTGTTGACGATGAATTGGGTATCCTTCCAGGCATCCTTCTTTTTCAGGTCCGAAAGAAAGCGATGGACAGCAGGCAGGGGCCAGCAGCGTTTTTTATCCTTTGCATAGGGGTTGATGAATAGGCGCCTGCACGGACCCGGTTCGTCTTGTCTTCGGGGAAAGCGTTTTTTTGCCCAGTCCGTCCATGCAGCTGGGACGGTGATGAAGGGGGTTCGCAGGTCAGGGGGGAGCGAAAGACCGCACAATCGTTGGAACCAGTGTGCATGCATGTCGGTAACGTGCTTGATAGAGGGCAGCAAAGTCTTTTCTTCGCTGAGGTGACCGTCCAGGCGGCTGAATGCGCGCCTCTTGATCACCTTCCACGGCTGCGACTTTTTGACCATGCCGACGATGAAGCCTGAAGGGGAGATGGAACGCGCCAGCCTGGCGTACTTGTGGGGGCGCAGCGTGGCAAGGGTTACTATGATGGGGTAGTCCTCGTTCCGGGCCTGGCTCCGGGAGACCCACCAGGCCGGGAGTGAATAGGTCCGTCGATAGATCCTATTGAAGCAGGGGCATTGTTCGACCCAGTCATAGAGCGCATATTTCTTGAGATGCGCCCAGCGCCAGAATAACCAGGTGCGCCTGACCTCATCGATCCACAGGTCGACCTTCAGATGGGGATACTTCCGGGAAAAGGCGAGGAAGTAGTTCTGCAGATAGGCAAAATCCCCGATCGCGAGATGGGTGATGAACAATAGCCTCCGGGAGCGTTGCAGTAGTTCCTCCGGGATCAGTTGATCGTGCAACGGGGCCTCCGTGCTTTTGTGCGTTTTGAGCCGGCCGAGGACAGAGATTGGCAGGATCGGGCGAAAATTGCATATCATTATGCCGGACTGAGGATAGCAGACTGTAGCACAAAAAGGATTTGCTGTAAAATGCAAACGACTGGGCGAACCGGTCGGAGCACTGAGCCCTATTCTATGGGATCGTGCTTGTTGCTGCAGGCATCTCCCTAGGCATAACAGGGTTTTAGGCGGGATATTGGTCGAAAAAAACAGTTGCAGTTTGGTGAATATATTGGTACTATGCACACCTCGTATTTTTCATTGTCGAGGCGGTACGACATCTATCATGACTGAGATCACGGCTCAGCATGCAGCCAGGAGGATTTATGGTAATCTTAACGGACGGCGCGGTAAAGCAGTTTAAAACGGTTGTAGAGAAGCAGGGGAAAACAGGGGACGGGGTGCGGATTTTCGTTGTTCCCGGCGGCTGAAGCCCTTCATTGGCTATGGACATAGCCAAAGCGGCAGTACAGGGCGACATCACTCTTGAGAAGGACGGGCTGAAGCTCTTTCTTGAGCAGCGCGCGAACGAGATGCTGAACACTACCACCATCGATTTTGTGGAAGCTCAGGGATTCGTGCTCACGGGCATGCAGCAGAGTTCCTGCGGTTCATCCTGCAGCACCTGCTAGATCGACGAACGCCCCACCGTTGCAATGATCGGCTATAATCGACCGCTGTCCTCTTTTGAGGGCAGCGGTTTTTTTATGGTGCGCCTCCCTGCGTACTGATCGTGGCGACTACGCCTCTTTTCGTAATTTCCCGCAAAATCTGGTAAAATAAAGGCACATTCCGGCAGCACGAGAGTTGGGGTACGCACGAATGAATTATCGGTCTTTACTTATTTTCTTCCTTTTTATCGCTTTCCCGATCTGCGGGCAGTTCGCATATGCAGCGGAACCTGTGGGGGCGGTTCAGGACGGCAGCTGCGAGGAAGATGCGCTTTTGTCCATTCCTGCTATGACACCGCAGGGCCTCTGTCCTCCTGGTTTTGAATCAGACACGTGCGCAGACAGCCCGGGAGGTGAGAACACCCTTTTGTTTCCAATTCCGCAGGGCGAAGGAGCTGTCCCGTTCCCGCTGGGAAATGAAAAGATTAGACCCTCGGGAACAAACAGGGACAGGCCTGGCGCGGGAGCGGAGAGGAGCTCCCCGTCTTTAAAGGGAAAGTTCATTGTGTACTTTTTCTGGGGCGACGGCTGTCCCCATTGCGCTGACGAGAAGCCATTCCTTGAGGGCTTGCAGCAGCGCTTCCCCGGCATGGATATCCGGTCCTATGAAGTGTGGCATGACAAGCAGAACGCAGCATTGCTGGCCGACATGTCCCGTGCTTATAACAACACCATCAGCGGCGTGCCCATGACCTTTGTGGACCGGAAAGCTTTTGTAGGATTTACGGAGCAGAAGGGCAGGCAGATCGCTTCAGTTGTCGAGCGCTGTGCGAAAGAGCCCTGTGTAGACCCCCTGGATATTTTGTCCGGCAAGGTGGCGCTCAATGCCCCGGACCGGAAAGGAGCAGGACCGGGGCCGTCGTTGTCGTCACGCACCACGGTTACTTCTTCTCAACCGGAAGTTTTAACACAGGAGGCCCTTGCAGCTGAAGAAGCCGTGATCGACCTTCCCCTGTTCGGAAGCGTGGACACGAAGGCAACGTCCCTGCCGCTCCTTACCATTATGATCGCGGGTATGGACAGCTTTAATCCCTGCGCGTTCTTTGTGCTGCTGTCCCTGCTGGGGCTCATGGTCCATGCCCGGTCGCGAGGCAGGATGCTGTTCGTCGGAGGCGTCTTTGTCTTCTTCTCGGGCTTCATCTATTTCCTTTTTATGGCCGCCTGGCTCAACCTGTTCCTGGTCATGGGCCAGGTCGCGCTCATCACCCGGGTGGCCGGCGGGCTTTCCCTGGTGATTGCGGTCATCAATATCAAGGACTTCTTCCTGTTCAAAAAAGGAGTGTCCCTGACAATTCCCGACAGCGCCAAGCCGAAGCTGTTCGACCGGATGCGCCGGCTGATCCATGCGTCGTCTTTACTATCGCTCCTCCTGGGTACGACGGTACTGGCCATTGCCGCGAACTCCTATGAGCTTCTCTGCACGGCCGGGTTCCCCATGGTGTACACGCGCATTTTGACGCTGCATAGCCTGTCCAAGGCGTCTTATTATCTGTATCTGGTGCTTTATAATGTCGTTTATGTTATCCCGCTGCTGTTCATTGTCGTGGTTTTCGGCATAACGCTCGGGAAACGGCAGCTGTCGGAATGGCAGGGTAGGCTCCTGAAGCTGGTGTCCGGGGCCATGATGCTTGGCCTGGCGCTGGTGCTCTTGATCAACCCGGCGCTCCTGAACAACGTGTTCGTCTCGTTCCTGCTTTTGGCGGGGGCTTTGGCAGCATCGCTGGTTGTGGCGTTCGTCACGAAACGGTTGAGCGGGGCAAAGAAACCTGAATAGGGCAAGACGGATATCACCACGGAACACACTGGACCACACGGAAAATGCAAAAACTTTGGCTCTTTCGCATTTTAGTTGAAACTATATATACCTCTCATAGACAAGGGACAGTGATTCCACGCCGAAAGCTTTTTTTCTCGCAAAGACGCAAAGGCGCAAAGAAAGAAAACACCTCATTAAAGAAGAGCATGAATCCCGAGCGACCATAGCTTGCTGCAGGGAGCTTCAATAACAAGGTCCTTGCCATACCAAAAGCATTTCTTAAGCAGCAGCTGTTGCCTTTCTTTGCGTGCTTGGCGGCTTTGCGAGAGACTGAAGTTCGCAGTTGCTTTTCAACTTTAATACGAATGAACCAAAACTTTTTGAAGATGTCTTCCGTGTATTCCGTGTGTTCCGTGGTTAAAGAAATATTACAGGTGTCATCATGGCCCTGCTCGAAATAAAAGACGTTGTTTACGGTACCGGTCCCGACAAGAGAACGCCGATCCTGGAGAAGCTTTCCCTTGCCATGGAACCGGGCGAGGTGCATGCTTTGCTCGGGACGAACGGGACCGGCAAGAGCACCCTGGCGTACCTTGTCATGGGCTGCGAAGGCTATCGTCCGACCGCCGGGGAGATTCGGTTCGACAACAATATCATCAATGAGCTCGCTATCCACGAACGTGCACGCCTCGGCATCACCATGGCCTGGCAGGAGCCGGTCCGGTTCGAAGGCATCACGGTGCGGGATTATCTTGCCATCAGGAACCCCGCGCTCGATGCTGCACCCTTTCTCGACCGCGTGGGCCTCTCGCCGGACCTGTACCTGGGAAGGATGGTCGACAAGTGCCTGAGCGGGGGAGAGCGGAAGCGGATAGAACTTGCCTCGGTGCTGGCGCTGGCGCCGCGGCTGGCGATCCTGGACGAGCCTGACTCGGGCATCGATATGCTGTCCATCCATGACGTGATCAACGTCATCAGCGCGTTCAAGAACAGCGGCACCTCCGTGCTTCTGGTCACGCATAGGGAAGAGATCGCGCTGATCGCGGACCGGGCATCCCAGCTCTGCCATGGAAGGATCATCTGCACCGGAACGCCGGAGAAAGTATCGGAGCATTATAAACTGCAGAAGTGCATGACCTGTGGTCTGGTGGAGTGCCATTATGTCTGAACTGAACGAACTCATGCAGGCTCTGGGCGAGGCAGGCGGGGACCGGGGCGTGCTGAGCGATATCGAGACAGCCCACCTGAGCGTCAGCGGAAACAGTATCGTAAGCAGCCGGCTGGTCCCGGGGATCGATGTGCAGGCGAAGGAGCTGCGGAACGGCATCTCGGCAAAGGTCCTGGTGCGTGAAGGAGTTAAGCTGGCGAAGCCTGTGCATCTTTGCTTCGGCGTGCTGCACAAGAAGGGAACGCAGAGGATCATGATGGACATAAAGCTCGAAAAGAACTCATCTGCCACGTTCATTGCCCATTGCATTTTCCCGAAGGCCGAGAAGGTGCGCCATATCATGGATGCAACCGTCGACATCGGCGAGGGCGCTGAGATGCATTACTCAGAAACGCACTATCACGGCCTTTTCGGCGGCATTGAGGTCGTTCCGAAGCTCCGCGTGCAGGTCGGGAAGAACGGCAGGTACATTACGGATTTCACGCTCATCACCGGCAGGGTCGGGAAGCTCGGCATCGATTATGAGGTCAGCGCCGGAGAAGGGGCAGTGGTCGAGCTCACGGCGAGGGTCTTCGGGCATGGGAATGACGATATCAAAATAAGGGAAAAGGTCGTGCTGGACGGTGAGGGCGCGCGCGGCATGATCAAGGCCCGCGTGGCGATCGAGGACGACGCCACGGCCGAGGTCACGGGCATCACCGAGGGGAACGCCGCGAATTGCCGCGGCCATGTGGACTGCATGGAGATCGTGAAGGACCGTGCCGTGGCAAAGGCCATTCCGCTGGTGCAGGTGACCCATCCGCTGGCCAAGGTGACCCATGAAGCGGCGATCGGGAGCGTGGATAAACGGCAGATGGAGACGCTCATGGCGCACGGCCTGTCGCCGGAAGAGGCCGTGGATGTGATCGTGAAAGGGATACTGCGGTAAGAAAGTAACGCGGCGCTGACGCGCCGCCTTTGGCGCGTCGCAGTCGAGCGCCAGGTTGGTTCTACTACGGCGGCGGGGATCTATAATAAAAATCAACTTCGTTCATCTTTATTCCGAACAGTGTCTTTAATGATGGTTTCTATCAAATCCGATACATCAATTGTAATTTCCATCCGTGAAGTCTCATCTGATGAATTAATTGGGCCACAATAATCCGGATGATTTGAGTTATTGAGAAGTTCGTCAACTGTTTGCGGTTCTATCCCGAGGCTAATTAGATAGCCCTTACGATCTCGCTGCCAATAATTCCGGTCAAAAGTGAATTTCAAAATATCACGCTGCTTCACAAAAAGAGGTTTGAGTTTCTCGATCTCTTCAGGTGTGTAAAATTCTTCGGGTGGCCGATCATGTTTTAGATTATTACAACGCCGACAAAGGGCCACTAAATTGCCCGGCACCAAGTGACCACCAAGAGTTATCGGAATGTGGTGATCTATACACAATACAGGCGGGCCTTCTTGCTTATAGGGCTGTCGTTCTTTGATGCCACATTTGAAGCATCTATTCTCGAAAAGCGCAAAAAACTTGTTCTTATAATGATCTTGAATGACCTGAAGACCATATTTCATTTTAAACTGACTTTTTTCTCGGCTCCTTTGTAAACTGAAAATATCTTTCTTTGCTTCCGGTAAATCAAGCATTATATTGTAACTACGATGACGTCCATCGCGGAGATAGCCCCCGCCTTCAATTTTGGCATTACATGTAGTTATCTGTGTTTGAATTGAGTTCAGCTTTCGTAGATTACTTAATTTGAGATCAGTCGTGCAAATATGTTCTCCGTTAATTACAAGATCGAATGAATCGTTGTCGCTTGTCGGGACCAAGGCCGCAATGCATCGACAATCTACCCACTCTTCTTCATGTGGCTTTAATAGTTCTTTGACGTTATTGAAACGTTGAAGTAGTTCGGAATATCCGGCGTATTTTGCGCCGCCCTCCCAAGGCTTTTCAATGTGAATCCCCAATAAGTTATATATACCAGGCGCAGGCCAGTGATCAGGTGTATAGTCAATTGCAAGTAATTCGACTGTATTTTTCGGTAATTCAATATTCAGCATGTTATTTGGACCAACAACGAGTTGAGCCGCCTTTGACGGCTCGAACGACTTGTTAGGTCAATACGATTTTGTCAATTTAATTATTCCTGCTATCTCGACTTGAACATATATCAAGAGCTCCGCCAAGACGATATGCATTGCCAGTCGGCGCATGATCGATCATTCGATTCAAACTGGCTACCCCTGGACAAGATCCAAAATGTTGATCGCTGGGATATTCGCAAACTTGAGGAATTGCAACGTCCGGCTCCTTCCCAGGTGGAACAAAGGACATCCGACCGCCATCGTCCGCGTGACTCAATATTGTTGCCCATCCATTCTTACATCTGAATATCCCTTCAACGTTGATAACATCGCCGAAGTCAACAACTTGTAATGCGATATGGCCATTGCGATCTCTAACTTCGAGTGTGTTATTAGTATAGTTCCGATCAAAGATTGCATTTTTGTTTAGTGTCCATTCATTATCTCTCAATTCGGCAACGAGATTACCATTATCGTCTCTGATTTCAGCTGAAACTAATAATCTATTATTTTCGCTGCGAAGAGAAATTACGGGGCTATCATGATCGCGCAGAAACACATGATTCGGCGCATCAATGATAAATCGCGATGGGCCTAGTGAAATATATCTTTTTGAAGCGGGAACTGCTGACGATAACACCCCAGAGGTAGCATTCAATCGTTTTTCGTAATAATACAACCATATCGAGAACAGCCCTATCAAGCCGATAATTAGGCCAGCAAGTTCAAGCCAATGTTTTTTGAGATATAGAAGGATTGAATTATCTGTTTTGACATTCCCCTCTGTGTCAATATAACTGAGACACCTCCCCTGTGGTAAATTAGAGTAGAGGGCGGGGAGGAGAAATCTATATGATAGCTTCAAAGATTAAAGCATCCCAGGGAAACAAAGGAGCCCGTAGGGCGACTGAGGTTCCCTGGGGAA